>Ga0126371_10002700_pt1 | contig 15324 bp, 12 predicted proteins | sample PanSoiMetaPlot_4_FD_110145 | JGI IMG/M metagenome (GOLD analysis project Ga0126371, IMG submission 110145) | Tropical forest soil microbial communities from Panama - MetaG Plot_4 | ecosystem: Environmental > Terrestrial > Soil > Tropical forest > Bulk soil | place: Panama | collected 2016-02-17 | reverse complement strand
GCCGCCCAGCGGGTTGATGCCGTTCTCCCGGTAGAACTTCATCGTCTCTTCGTTGAGCCGCTGCTTGTCGTTCTTATAGCGCTTGCGGAGCTCTTGCAGCTGCGGCATGTGCGCCTGCATCTTGCGCTGCGCGTTCACTTGCTTGATGAACAGCGGCACCATGATGAGCCGCATCAGCATCACGAGGATAACGATGGACAGGCCCCAGGCCCACCCGCTCGTCGCGCCGAACGGCACCGCGAGCCCCGCATGGATCTTCTCGATCAGCCATGCGACCGCGTCGAACAGCGGATTAAGAAAGCTCACCTGATAACTCCTTGGTGCCTAGCCGGCACGGGATCGTATCCGCCCGGGTGGAAAGGATGGCAGCGGGCAAGCCGGCGAACCGACAGCCACAGTCCCCGTGCCGCGCCATGCTGGCGCAACGCTTCAAGTGTGTATTCGCTGCAGGAAGGTACGAACCTGCACCGCGGGCCGAGCATCGGGCTCACGAACCGGCGGTAGCCGGTCACGGGGACCATGAGTACCCGAGCCGCGAGAGTCGGCCCGGCCTCTCTAGTCAACCTCGTCTCCGACGTGCTCATTCCTGGCGCAGAGCCCCTACCTGCCGCCGCAGCAGTCGTCCGATAACCAGGTCAAGATCGGCGGCCAGATCCGCCTGGCGTGCGCCAGCGGCTGCCGGATGGGCGCGCACCACGAGCAGGCAACCCCCCGGGAGCGAGGCGACCCGCCTGCGCATGAGTTCCCGGAGCCGTCGCTTCACCCGGTTGCGAACCACTGCCGAGCCAACCGCACGGCTGACAATAAAGCCTACCTTTGCCGGGTCACCGGAGAGTACCGCTCCGTGATTGCCATCAGGCAGCAGCAAATGGCCGGCGACCACGGACCCGCCCGCTCGGCGGCCCGTTCGCAGCGCGAGCCGGAACTCTTCCGGCCGTCTCATCCGCGACTGCTGCGGCAGCACGACACCTCCTGCGCAGCCTGCGCGCCATCGCTGGCGGCGGCAGCGGCGTCAGACGCTCAGCTGCGCGCGGCCCTTGCGACGACGCGCGGCGAGCACGGCCCGGCCGGCCCGGGTGCGCATCCGCAGCCGGAAGCCATGGACCTTCGCCCGCCGACGATTGTTCGGCTGGAACGTACGCTTGCTCACTGGAGCTCCAGGTGCAGTTCTGATCTATTACACAATGATGGCCCGACATTGCCGTACGCCGCACAGCCGGGATCGGGTCCCGTGGCCGCCGCAGACGCAGGGTTCAGCCTGTTAACGGTAAAGGCGATACCCGCACAGGTCAAACCGGGGCCGTCGCGCCGCCGCCCGGCGTCCGCCACCGCAATGCCGCCGGTCAGATCCCCAGAAAGAGGACTATCCAACCTCCCGGTCCTCGGGTCTACCATCGTTGAACACTGCGGTTTCCCCAACGCATCCCCCGCTGGCGACTTAGGCTGTGGAAAATCAACGTCCGCCGAACTGCGTACGTTCAGCCGGCGGCCGCCACGGGAGGGAAAACCGCGGCTCAGCGTACCGCGGCACGCACAGAGCGCACCGCGTCACGCAGGGGACGCGCGGTGCGCCACGTGCACACCATGTGGACCGCTCTGTGGACAACCGAGCATGGTTACTGGCCAGGCTCTGCAAGGCAGCGAGGCGAGGGGAGCGCATCGGTGACTGACACAGATCTCACAGATGTGTGGGCACGATCACTGGACGGGCTCGCCGAGTTGCACGTCCAGCCGAGCCAGCTGGCCTGGCTCAAGCTCTCCCGTCCGCTCGGGCTGGTCGAGAACACCGCGCTTATCGCCACGCCGAACGAGTTCGTCAAGGAGCAGCTCGAGGTGCGGCTGCGGCCGCTTGTCGTTCAGGCGCTCTCCCGGGTACTGGGCCGCCCCATCCAGCTGGCTGTCACCGTGGACCCGAGCTCAGCGCTGCAGCCTGAGCCGCCGATCACGAATCCGCCGCCCGGGCCGGTGCCGCTGCCACCTGGACCGCAGCAGATGCATGGCATGCCAGCGGCACATGACCAGCGCCCGCCGCTGACCCAGATGGCACCCTTGACGCAGCCCGCGGCGCCTTCTGTGCAGCAGCGAGACGATACCTCAGGGCTCGGCGGCCCGCTGGTGCAGCCGTCCGACACGGCCCGGCCGCACCAGAACGAGCAGGCGGGCCCGACACCGCGGCTCGCCGCCGCCCGGCTCAACCCGAAATACACGTTCGAGACCTTCGTCATCGGCTCGAGCAACCGGTTCGCGCACGCCGCGGCGGTCGCGGTCGCGGAGGCCCCGGCCAAGGCTTACAACCCGCTGTTCGTCTACGGCGACTCCGGGCTGGGCAAGACCCACCTGCTGCACGCGATCGGGCACTACGCGCAGACGCTCTACCCGGGCCTCAAGGTCAGGTACGTGAGCTCGGAGGAGTTCACCAACGACTTCATCAACATGATCAGGGAAGGCAAGCAGGACGGGTTCCGCCGTAGGTATCGCGATGTGGACGTGCTGCTCGTGGACGACATCCAGTTCCTTGAGAACAAGGAAGGAACGCAGGAGGAGTTCTTCCACACCTTCAACACCCTCCACAACGCCAGCAAGCAGATCGTGATATCCAGCGACCGCTCTCCGAAACGCCTGGTCACGCTGGAGGACAGGCTGCGCAGCAGGTTCGAGTGGGGGCTGCTGACCGACGTCCAGCCGCCGGAACTCGAGACCAGGATCGCCATCTTGCGCAAGAAGGCTGTCCAGGAGGGCCTGCACGCTCCCGCGGACGTCCTTGAGTACATCGCCAGCCGGATCTCCACGAACATCAGGGAGCTCGAGGGCGCGCTTATCCGCGTCACCGCGTTCGCGAGTCTCAACCGCCAGGGGGTTGACCTGCAACTGGCCGAGATCGTGCTCAAGGACCTCATCCCCGAGGCTCAGGGCCCGCAGATCAACGCGGCGACGATCATGGGGCAGACTGCCGCCTACTTCGGTCTGTCGATCGAGGACCTGTGCGGAACGAGCCGGTCACGGGTCCTGGTGACTGCCAGGCACATCGCGATGTACCTGTGCCGGGAGCTGACCGATTTGTCGCTGCCCAAGATCGGGCAGCAGTTCGGCGGCCGCGACCACACCACCGTCATCAACGCCGACCGCAAGATCCGCTCACTGATGGCCGAACGCCGCTCCATCTACACCCAGGTGACCGAGCTCACGAACCGCATCAAGCAGCAGGCACGGACCGGATGAGCGCACAGCCAGTCCACAGGAGTTATCCAGAGCTGTGCACACAGGCTGTGGAAAAGGCTGTGGAACGGATAGGGAGAACCGGGGGAAAATACGTGGGTAACACCGGGGGTCCAGCGGGCGACGCACAGCGCATCGCCGCGCGTCCCCGTGCCCGGCACACCGGCTGTGCACAAGTGAATGGTGCTGACCTGACCAAACGGCCGTATCCCCAGTTTCCACGGCCCCTATGACTACGTCGTTCTTTTAACTCAAGAAAGACAAAAGCAAGTAGGCTCGCGCCCCCGCTGGGGATGAGTGTCTGTGCCAACAGGAAACAACCGCAGAAACCGGCAGGAGGCAATTCGTGAAGCTCCAGGTTGAGCGTGACCCGCTCGCAGAGGCCGTCGCATGGACCGCCCGCGCGCTGCCTGCGCGCCCAACGGCCCCCGTACTTGCCGGCATGCGCTTGCAGGCGGGCAGCGAACTGACCCTGTCGACCTTCGACTATGAGGTCTCCGCTCAGGCCACGATTCCGGTTACCGCCGACGAGCCCGGCACGGTGCTGGTTTCCGGCAGGCTGCTCGCCGAGATCGTACGCAGCCTCCCGGCCAAGCCGGTGGACATCTTCACCGACGGCGCGCGGACCACCCTGCGTTGCGGCAGCGCCACGTTCAGCCTCATGCTGCTGCCCGCCGAGGAGTACCCGACGTTGCCCGACATGCCGGACACCACGGGCAAGGTCGGCGCCGACGCGTTCGCCTCCGCGATCAGCCAGGTAGCCATCGCCGCCGGGCGTGACGACACGTTGCCGGCGCTGACCGGCATCCGGGTGGAGATCGCCGACGATCTGCTCACGCTCGTCGCTACCGACCGGTACCGGCTCGCCGTCCGGGAACTGCGGTGGACTCCTGTCGTCCCCGGGCTGAACACGGCGGTGCTTGTGCCGGCCCGCGTGCTCGGCGACACCGCCCGCGCGCTGACCAGCGGCGCTGAGGTCTCGGTCGCGCTGGCCACAGCGGAGGGCAACAGCAACGACGGCATCATCGGCTTCGAGGGTTCCGGGCGCCGCACCACGACCCGGCTGCTGTCCGGCGAGTACCCCAGGTACCAGTCGCTGCTGCCGAACGAGTTCTCGGCGATCGCCGAACTGCCGGCGGCGCCGTTCGCGGAGGCGGTCAAGCGGGTAGCGCTGGTCGCCGAGCGGAACACCCCGGTCCGCCTCACGTTCACCGCGGGCGAGGTACTGCTCGAGGCGGGCAGCGGAGACGAGGCTCAGGCCAGCGAGGCGATCGGCGCGTCCTTCGACGGCGACGACATGCAGATCGCGTTCAACCCGCATTACCTGCTCGACGGCATTGGCGCGATCGACTCCGACGTCGTGCGGATCTCGTTCACCACGCCGACCAGGCCCGCGGTGATCACCGGCAAGGGCGAAGCGCAGCCGGACTACCGGTACGTGCTCATGCCGATCCGTTCGGCCGGATAGGGCGAGCCACTACGCTCAAAGATGTGCATCTCACCCGGCTTGCGCTTACGGACTTCCGCTCGTACCCGAGCGTCGACGTGGCGTTGCAGCCGGGGGTGACCATCTTCAGCGGCCCGAACGGCGAGGGCAAGACCAACCTGGTCGAAGCCGTCGGTTACGTCTCGACGCTGGCCAGCCATCGGGTGGCACACGACGCCCCGCTCATCAGGCAAGGCGCCGAGCGCGCGATCATCCGCGCGAGTGTGCACGGGGCCATCAGCGATACGCTCGTCGAGATTGAGCTGAACCCGGGCCGCCCGAACCGCGTCCGGCTCAACCGCGCGCCGCTCACCAAGCCGCGCCAGGTGCTCGGGGTGCTTCGAACCGTGCTGTTCGCTCCGGAGGACCTGTCGCTGGTCAAGGGCGATCCCAGCGAGCGACGGCGGTTCCTCGACGAACTGCTCGTGGCCATGGCGCCGCGGTACGCAGCCGTTCGCGCCGACTACGACCGGGTGCTGCGGCAGCGCACCGCACTGCTCAAGTCGGCAGGCCCGAAATCAGCCCGCAGCGCCAAGTCGAACTCCCGCGAGACCATCATGAGCACCCTGGACGTCTGGGACGCGCACCTGGCCCGCGCGGGCGCCGAACTGCTCGTCGCGAGGGAGCACCTGGTGTCCGCGCTGCGCCCGCACCTAGAGCGCGCGTACGCCGCGGTGGCGGGTGACCGGGGGCCGGCCGCCGTCGAGTACCGGCGTTCGTTCGGGACAGGCGCCACGCCTCGTTCGGAACAACCTGAGGACGCGGCTGGCGGCGGCGGGGTGGCGGCCGACGGCGAGGACCCGAGCGCCCGCGGCGGGACCGGTCACGCGGAGCGGGTGCGGGCCGCGGCCGACGGGCTCCGCGCGGCCCTGGCCGAGGTCAGGGACAGCGAGCTCGACCGCGGCGTGTGCCTGGCCGGGCCGCACCGCGACGAGCTGGACCTGACGGTCCGCGGGTTGCCGGCGCGCGGCTACGCGAGTCACGGCGAGTCCTGGTCGCTGGCGCTCGCACTGCGGCTGGCCAGCTTCGACCTGCTGCGGGCCGACCGGGAAGACCCGGTGCTCATCCTCGACGACGTATTCGCAGAGCTGGACACCGGCCGCCGTGACCGACTGGCGGCGCTGGTCGCGGAGGCGGAGCAGGTGCTCGTCACCGCCGCGGTCCCCGCCGATGTCCCGCAGGTGCTCACCGGAGCCCGCTTCTCATTGTCCGCGGGCGGGCTCGACCGTGCCTCCTGAGCCGGAACGCGTCCAGCTGGCCGCCGAGGCGCTGGCCCGGGCGCGAGCGGACGCGTGGGCAAGGGGCGAGCGTCCCATCGGGGGACATGGGGGGACGGGCAGTTCCTCCATGCGCGGGGGGATCCCGGTGGGTCGTCCCCACGGGGAAGCAGGGAGCGGGGTGACTGATGCGACGCCGCTCGGTTCGTCATGGTCGGCAAGGCCGCGGCGGGAGGATCCCCAGCCGCTCACCGACGCTCTGGGCGGGCTGCTGTCCGCGCGCGGGTGGCGGGAACGCGCCGCGGTGGGGGCGGTGTTCGGTAAGTGGGCCGAGATCGTCGGCCCGCAGCTGGCCGCGCACACCCGGCCCGAGTCATTCGACGACGGCGAGCTGGCCGTCAGCGCCGACTCTCCCGCCTGGGCCACCCAACTCCGGCTGCTCGCTCCCCAGCTGCTCAGCCGCCTCGCTGAGGAGCTTGGCGCCGGAACCGTCAGAAAGGTGCGCGTACGCGGACCTTTGGGGCCCGGACGGCGTGGCGGTGCGCGTTAACACGTAGGGTTAAGGAAGCCGCGAGAGTCCGTAACCACAGCTAAAATAGAAGGTAGTCACGCGGATAAGACTGCCGGTGGTCGCGGTCAACGGAAGCCGCGCGACCGCAGCGTGGTACGGGGCTTGGCAGATCGGACCCTCGATCGTCTCGGCGCCGAGGGCCTGACGCTGCCTGAAGCAGGATGGAGTTTCATTTGTCGTACGATGCGCGGTCGATCACGGTACTTGAGGGCCTCGAGGCGGTCCGCAAGCGTCCCGGCATGTACATCGGCTCCACCGGCGAGCGCGGACTCCATCACCTGGTTTATGAGGTTGTGGACAACTCGGTCGACGAGGCGCTGGCCGGCCATGCCGACAACATTGAGGTGACGCTGCTCGCCGACGGCGGCGTACGGGTAGTCGACAACGGGCGCGGCATCCCGGTGGACGAGCACCCGGTGGAGAAGCGGCCGGCGCTCGAGGTGGTGCTCACCACGCTGCACTCGGGCGGGAAGTTCGACGGCAAGTCGTACGCCGTTTCCGGCGGCCTGCACGGGGTCGGCGTATCTGTGGTGAACGCGCTGTCGACCAGGCTCGACATGGAGGTACGCAAGGACGGGTTCGTCTGGCGGCAGTCCTATGAGGGCGGTGCCCCGGTCACGCCACTGGCGCGCGGCGAGCAGACCTCCGAGACGGGCACGACGACGACGTTCTGGCCGGACGGCGGGATCTTCGAGACCACCGAATGGTCGTTCGAGACGCTCTCCAGGCGGCTGCAGGAGACGGCGTTCCTGAACCGCGGGCTGCGAATCTCGCTGACCGACGAGCGGCCGCAGGCGGCCGACGATGACGACGCGGATGCCGCGCCCGGCGCCGCCGTCGGCAAGGCACGCGTCGCCATCTACCAGTACGCCGGCGGCATCGCCGACTTCGTGCGGTACCTGAACGCCTCCAAGGAGCCGGTGCACAGCACCGTCATCGAGTTCGCCGACGAGCAGCCCGGTATGTCGGCCGAAATCGCGATGCAGTGGAACGCCTCCTACACCGAGTCGGTGCACACGTTCGCGAACACCATCAACACCGCGGAGGGCGGCACCCACGAGGAAGGCTTCCGCGCCGCGCTGACCACGGTCGTCAACAGGTACGCGAAGGAGCAGAAGTACCTCAAGGACAAGGACCTCAACTTCACCGCGGAAGACATCCGCGAAGGGCTGACCGCGATCGTCTCGGTCAAGCTGGCCGAGCCGCAGTTCGAGGGCCAGACCAAGACCAAGCTGGGCAACACCGAGGCCAAGTCGTTCGTGCAGCGGGTGACTTACGACCGACTGCGCGATTGGTTCGACCGCAACCCCGGCGAGGCCAAGGGCATCATCGACAAGACACAGCAGGCGGCCAGGGCCCGGATAGCCGCCCGGCAGGCGCGGGACCTGACCAGGCGCAAGTCGCTGCTCGAGTCGTCGTCGCTGCCAGGCAAGCTGGCCGACTGCCAGTCCACCGACCCCGCGCGGTCCGAGATCTACGTGGTCGAGGGAGACTCGGCCGGCGGTTCCGCTAAGGGCGGCAGGGACCCGCAGTTCCAGGCGATCCTGCCGATCCGCGGCAAGATCATCAACGTCGAGAAGTCGCGCATCGACCGGGTGCTGAAGAACAACGAGGTGCAGTCGCTGATCACCGCGCTGGGCGCCGGCATCCACGACGAGTTCGACATCACCAAGCTCCGCTACCACAAGATCATCCTGATGGCGGACGCCGACGTGGACGGCCAGCACATCAGGACGCTGCTGCTCACGCTGCTGTTCCGGTTCATGAAGCCGCTGATCGAGGCCGGTCACGTCTACCTCGCGCAGCCGCCGCTTTACAAGATCAAGTGGGACGGGCGCGGCGTCGAGCCAGGGTACGCGTTCTCCGACGCCGAGCGGGACCGGCTGATCGAGGCGGGGATCGCTGAGGGGCGCAAGGACCCGCGGCCGCGCGACGGCGTGCAGCGGTTCAAGGGCCTCGGCGAGATGAACGCCGAGGAGCTGTGGGAGACGACGATGAACCCGGCGCGCCGGGTGCTGCTCCAGGTGACGCTGGACGACGCGGCACAGGCGGACGAGCTGTTCAGCGTCCTGATGGGCGAGGACGTCGAATCCCGCCGGTCATTTATCACCCGCAACGCCAAGGACGTGCGGTTCCTAGACATCTGATGCGGTGCGTCTGACTTACCGAGGGAAACGAATTGACCGAAGTGACTGACCTGCCAGCCGACGGTGGCGGGCACGACAGGACCGAACCGGTCGACATCCAGGTCGAGATGCAGCGCAGCTACATCGACTATGCGATGTCGGTCATCGTCGGCCGGGCGCTGCCCGACGTGCGCGACGGCCTCAAGCCGGTGCACACCCGCATCCTGTACGCGATGTATGACGGCGGCTTCCGCCCGGACCGCGGGTTCTTCAAGTGCTCGCGGATCGTCGGCGACGTCATGGGCCAGTACCACCCGCACGGGGACAGCGCCATCTACGACGCGCTGGTCCGGATGGCGCAGACCTGGTCGATGCGGATGCCGCTGGTCGACGGGCAGGGCAACTTCGGCTCTCCAGGTAACGACCCGCCCGCGGCGATGCGGTACACCGAGTGCCGCCTCGCCCCGCTGGCGATGGAGATGCTGCGGGACATGAACGAGGAGACTGTCGACTTCCGGCCGAACTACGACGGTCGCTCCGCCGAGCCCGTCGTGCTGCCCGCCCGGTTCCCGAACCTGCTCGTCAACGGCTCCGAGGGCATCGCGGTCGGCATGGCGACCAAGATCCCGCCGCACAATTTGCGGGAGATCAACGATGCCGTTCAGTGGTACCTGGAGAATTACGAGCGGTTCGAGGTGCCGGTCGTCGAGGGGCAGCATCCTCCCTACGAGGAGCTGCTCGATGGTCTGATGGAGTGGGTCAAGGGCCCGGACTTCCCGACCCGCGGGCTAATCGTGGGTCGGCGCGGCATCCGCGAGGCGTACCGCACCGGGCGCGGCTCGGTCACAATGCGCGCCGTCGTCGACGTCGAGGAAATCCAGGGCCGGACCTGTCTGGTGGTCAAGGAACTACCTTTCCAGGTCAACCCGGACAACCTGGCGCTCAAGATCGCCGAGCTCGTGAAGGACGGCCGGCTTGCCGGCATCGCCGACGTCCGCGACGAGACCAGCGGCCGGACCGGTCAGCGGCTGGTGATCGTGCTCAAGCGGGACGCGATCGCCAAGGTCGTGCTTAACAACCTGTACAAGCACACCCAGCTGCAGGACACGTTCGGCGTGATCATGCTGGCGATCGTCGACGGCGTGCCGCGCACGCTGCGCCTTGACCAGATGATCCGCTACTGGGTAGCGCATCAGATCGAGGTCATTCAGCGGCGGACCCGGTTCCGGCTGCGGAAGGCCCAGGAGCGGCTGCACATCGTGGCAGCGCTGCTCGCGGCCATCGATGCGATCGACGAGGTCATCGCGCTTATCCGGCGGTCCGAGTCGGCCGCGGTCGCCCAGCAGGGGCTGATAACGCTACTGTCTATCGACGAGATCCAGGCGCGGGCCATCCTGGACATGCAACTGCGCAAGCTGGCCGCCCTTGAGCGCCAGGAGCTGATGGACGAGCGGGACGATCTCGAGGCCAAGATCGCGGACTTCGAGTCGATCCTCGCCTCGCCGGCCCGGCAGCGCACGATCATCGGTTCCGAACTCGGAGAGATCGTCACGAAGTACGGCGACGAACGGCGCACCGAGATCATCGCCTACGACGGTGACGTGAGCGACGAGGACCTGATCGCCGAGTCGGACATCGTCGTCACGATCACGCACGGCGGCTACGCCAAGCGGACTAACGCCGACCAGTACCGTGCACAGCGGCGCGGCGGCAAGGGCATCCGCGGTGCGCAGCTGCGCAGCGACGACATCGTGGATCACTTCTTCGTCACGTCCACCCACCACTGGATCCTGTTCTTCACGAACAAGGGCCGGGTCTACCGTGCCAAGGGCTACGAGCTGCCGGACGCGGGCCGCGACGCACGCGGCCAGCACGTGGCCAATCTGCTCGCCTTCCAGCCGGACGAGCGGATCGCCGAGGTGCTCGCGCTGCGCGACTACCAGGTGGCGCCCTACCTGGTGCTGGCGACGCGCTCGGGCCTGGTGAAGAAGTCGCGGCTGAGTGAGTACGACTCGCCGCGATCCGGCGGGCTCATCGCGATCAACCTGCGCGAGGACGACGAGGTGATCGGCGCTTCACTAGTGTCACCTGACGAGGACCTGCTGCTTGTCAGCAAGGGCGCGCAGGCGATCAAGTTCCCCGCCAACGACGAGCAGATGCGGCCGATGGGCCGGGCGACGTCGGGCGTGATCGGCATGCGGTTCAACGACGGCGACGAACTGCTCGGCATGCACGTTGTCAGGGAAGGCGAAGACGTCCTCGTCGCCACCGACGGCGGATACGCCAAGCGCACGCCCGCTGACCAGTACCCGATCAGGAACCGGGGCGGATACGGCGTCATCACGGCACGGATCACAGAAGGCCGGGGTAGCCTGGTCGGCGCACTTATGGTCCATCCGGAGGACGAGGTGTTCGCCATCACGTCAGCGGGAGGCGTCATCCGGACTCGCGCTAGTGAGGTGAAGCAGTCCGGGCGGCAGACGATGGGGGTGCGGCTGATGAACCTCGCACCCGGCGACAGCGTGGTCGCACTCGCGCGCAACGCCGAATCCAGCGAAGTCGGCGATGTCAGCGAAATTGGAGATGCCTCTGAAAATGGGGATGAAGGCAACGATCCAGGGGACAGTGACGTCTGATTTATAACCGAGGATTACTAGGCTGCAGAGGCATGGCCGGGACTTGCCTGGTGCCGAGAACGGGCGAATCGCCCGTTATCGGATAGTCTCTGCCGAAGGTACAAAGGGGCACCAGTGGGTACCGAGGAGGACGGCGTGGACGAGGCTGGACGAGCTACTGAGCCGTCCGTGATGGTGGCGCCGCCAGGTCGGGATGTCGACCCGGACGGGGAGAGCGCGGGATCGATCGTCGACAATGGGGTCATGTCTTCATCACGGGCACGGTCCGGGCCCTCGCGGCCGGGATCGTCAGGATCGGGCACATCACGGTCGGCTGCCAAGGCTTCCGGCCCGGAGAGCACCGAGAGTTCCGCGGCTGACGACGCCGTTAAAGACGCGGAATCCGGGCCGTCTGCCGACGGTGCTTCCGGCTCCGACGCTTCGGCCACCGACGACTCCGCCACTGACGCCAGCCATCACTCGGGGACGTCCTCGTCCAAGCAGGCCGTCGACACGGCGTCCTCCAAGGTCAGCGATGAAACCAACGCAGCGGGATACGCGCCGGTGCCATTCCCTGCCGACGAGATCTTCAAGCCCAGGGTCTCGAGCGCCAAGCCCCCGGCGGATACCGCGCCGGCCGCTGCTGAGACGGGCGAAGCAGACGACGGACCTGGCTCGGCCTCGCCAGGGAACGGGATGCTGGACACCGGGCGACAGGCGGTACGGCAGGCGATGGCCGCGACGAACAACTGGTTCGCGCGGGCGGCCAAGACCGACTCGCCGGACCGGCCAGAAGGCGGCGCGGGTGGCTTGGGAGACACGTCCTCGCGCGCGGCTGGCGCGGGTGGGACCGCGCCAGGTGCGACTGCGCCAGGTGCGACCGGTCCCGGTCCTGGCAGCGCCGGCGAGAAGCGGGGCTTCTCCTCCGCCGACCGCGGGCCGTCCTTCACCCCGTCGCCGTCTTCGCATCCTCCGGCTTCCTCGCCGTCCAAGGCGTTCCCCGGACCCGCCGCTCAGCCATCGCCGTCGTATTACCAGACCCCATCAGCCTTCTCGGGGTCGCCCGCTCCGTCCGGACCACACTACCCGGCGCCGGGTGCGCGGCCCGCTGACACAGGCGGAGGTGCGCCGACGGGTGCGACCGGCGTGTCGTCCCGGGCCGCGGCGGCCGCTGGCGGAGCCGCCGCCGGGCTGGCCGGATACGCGAGTTCGGTCACTAGCGCCTTTCAGAAGCGGACAGCTGACAGCAAGCGCAAGCGCGGCACCGTTGCCCGCCGCAAGGTCAGGCGCCAGGCACAGCTGACCCTGGCCCGGGTTGAGCCGTGGTCGGTAATGAAGTTCAGTTTCGTTGTCTCCGTCGTTGCGTTCATCATCTTGTTTGTTGCTGTCGCCGTGCTGTACAGCGTGCTCTCCTCGCTCGGCGTGTTCACCTCGCTGCAGCACACGGTGACGACGATCACCTCAAGTAAGGGCTCGCCGGGCACCAATATCTCGAACTGGTTCTCCGCGTCAAGGATCCTTGGCTACACCGGCATGCTCGGCGCCCTGAACATCGTCTTGATCACCGCGATGTCCACGATCGGCGCGGTCATCTACAACCTGATCGCGCGCACTATCGGGGGTATCGAGGTAACGCTCCGCGAGACGGAGTAGGCCACTTCCGGCTGCCGCCGGGTCCGCTGTGCCCAAACGGTCGCGGTGCGAGCAGGGGCGGCGATGCGGTAGAGTAGCGCAGTCGCCGTCGCGGGAGCCGAAGCTTCGCATGGCAATCCCTGGGGGTATAGCTCAGTCGGTTAGAGCGCGTCCCTGATAAGGACGAGGCCCGTGGTTCAAGTCCACGTACCCCCACCAGCATCGATCTTAGGAGCTTGCGCAGGACTCGGCTTGGCCGGGCGGTAGGCTATCCAGCGGGCGCGCGAGGATGCCGCGTCCCGTATGGTTCGCATCCAAGGTTGGAGGGTCCGGCGCAGTGAAGAAGCTGTTCATCCTTGCCCTGCTGGTGCTCGGCGGCTTCGCCGTGTGGCGTAAGGTCCAGGCGCAGCGTGCCGATCTCGACCTGTGGAGCGAGGCGACCTCAGCCGACGATTACTGACGTGCCCGTGAGCGACACCCCCGCCGTGTCGCTGGTCTGCTGTGACCTAGCGAGCATCGTCATCGACGGTTCAGTCGTGGAGCGGGCCTTCGCCGAGGCGATCGCCACGCAGGGCATCGTCGCGGGGACGGAAGCCTACGTCCGAGCCATGGTGAGGTTCGACCGGGCGCTGGGACGGCCGCCCGCGGACGTGCTTTTCGACTTCTTTGAAAACGACGAACCGCGGGCCCAGGCGGCCTGCCTCGCCTTCGACAGGTCGTTCCGCGCGGCGGCCGACAGGTTTGGCGTGGCGGCGCCGGCCGATGTCGCCGCCGCGTTCGGCGAGATAGCCGGGTCCGGCGCGAAGATCTGCCTGCTTTCCGCGCTATCCAGGGAGGCGTGCGGCGAGATACTCGACCGGCTCAGGCGGCAGGGCCTGGCGGACTTGGTGCTGCACGCAGGCGACGCGCCACGCGGTTTCCCGTGGCCCGATCTGGTACTGACCGCGATGCTGCGGATGGGCACCGGTGACGTCCGGGAGGTGGCGATGGTCAGCGCTACGCCGAGCGGGGTGCTGACCGGGTATCGGTCAGGCGCGCGCGTCGTGGCAGGGGTCGGCAAGGGCTCCCGTAAGCTTGCCGCGCTGCGCGTCGCGGGCGCCACGCACGTGCTTGACAACCTCGCGGACCTCCCCGACCTGATGATCGGTGCGGCCTGATCTGGGCCGCCGCTGCGGTGCGTGCGGCCACCTACACTCATTAGCATGCCCGAACTGCCGGAAGTGGAGGCGCTCGCCGCCTTCCTGCGCGCCCGCGCGAGCGGGCACGTCATCGCCCGCGCCGAGGCAGCGTCGTTCGCCGTGCTCAAGACGTTCGACCCCCCGCTGTCCGCGCTGACCGGCCTCACCATCGGAGAGGTGGGGCGGCACGGGAAGTTCCTCGACCTATCCTGCGGCGACCTGCACCTGGTCATCCACCTGGCTCGAGCGGGCTGGCTGCGCTGGCGCGACGACCTGCCTGACAAGCCCGTGCGGCCGGGCAAGAGCCCGCTGGCGTTCCGGCTGGCGCTAGACGACGGATCCGGTTTCGACCTCACCGAGGCCGGAACGCAAAAGCGCCTCGCTGTCTACCTCGTCCGCGATCCGGAACAGGTGCCCGGCATAGCGACGCTCGGCCCCGAGCCGATGGCAGACGACTTCACCGTGGAATCGCTCGCGGCCATACTCAAAGAGCGCCGCACCCAGATCAAGGGCGTGCTTCGCGACCAGCACATCATCGCTGGCATCGGCAACGCCTACTCCGACGAAGTGCTCCACGCGGCCAAGATGTCCCCGTTCAAGCTGGCGTCCAGCTTCACACCCGAGGAGGTCGCGACGCTGCATGCGGCGATCGTTAGCACGCTCCGGGAAGCCGTGGAACGGTCGGCCGGACTGGCGGCCGCCGACCTCAAAGGCGAGAAGAAGACTGGCCTGCGGGTGCACGGCAAGGCCGGGCAGGCCTGCACAGTCTGCGGCGACACGATCCGTGAGGTCTCTTTCGCCGACTCCGCGCTGCAGTACTGTCCGACTTGCCAGACAGGCGGCAAGCCGCTAGCCGACCGGCGGCTATCCAGGCTCCTCAAGTAGTGTTCGCGACTCGGATCCAGGCCTTAGTGCAGGCTGGACCGCCTTGAGATGGTCCGCTCCGCTGTCGTCACGCCCGGCCCTCGCGCGCGAACAGCCGATGCCATATATCGCGAATGAAGCGCTCGATCCAATTACGGAAGTCGACACCTCTGGTCGAGGAGCAATGGTCTGCCATGCCCTCGCCCCAGATCACACCCACAGCAAAATCCCCCTTCTGGGGGATTTCGGCGGATGGTCGGCCCCCAGGCGGGGTCGGCCGCCCAGGGGCCGCCCTGCGGGCATGTCCGGTAACCCCCCAGAACCCAGAACGCCCGCGGCGCTACCGTGCGGGGTAGCCCGGGGGGAAATAACCGGGCAACTGTACGTAGCGCGGTGATCACTGTAGCGCTATCAAGGGT
>Ga0126371_10002699_pt1 | contig 15324 bp, 10 predicted proteins | sample PanSoiMetaPlot_4_FD_110145 | JGI IMG/M metagenome (GOLD analysis project Ga0126371, IMG submission 110145) | Tropical forest soil microbial communities from Panama - MetaG Plot_4 | ecosystem: Environmental > Terrestrial > Soil > Tropical forest > Bulk soil | place: Panama | collected 2016-02-17 | reverse complement strand
GCTGAACTGAAAATCCTTGGCGACCTCACGAAGAAAGCCTGGGAACACGACGTGCAGGTCATGATCGAAGGCCCCGGCCACATCCCCATGGATCAGATTGAGCTCCAGGTGAACAAAAAAAACGAGATGTGCCACGAAGCGCCGTTCTACACGCTTGGCCCGCTCGTCACCGACATCGCCCCCGGCTACGACCACATTACGAGCGCGATTGGCGCCGCCATGATCGGCTGGCACGGCGCTTCCATGCTGTGCTACGTCACGCCGAAGGAGCATCTCGGTCTGCCCAACGCCGATGACGTTCGCCAGGGCGTCATCGCTTACAAAATTGCCGCGCATGCCGCCGACGTTGCCCGTCACCGCCCCGGCGCTCGCGACCGCGACGACGCTTTGAGCTACGCGCGTTTCCTCTTCGACTGGAACAAGCAGTTCGAATTGTCGCTCGACCCAGAAACCGCGCGCGCCATGCACGACGAAACTTTGCCCGACGATTTTTACAAAGAGGCCAAGTTTTGCTCTATGTGCGGTCCCAAGTTTTGCTCCATGAATCAGACCCAGCTCGCCGAAGCCAACGACGGATTGGACCAGCAGGCGCGTCAGGAGAAGTTCGTCCGCCTCTTGGCCAAAGTCGAGAAGTGAGGCCCGGCTTGGGGGAACTTTTCAAGGCCCCGTAACGTAGCTCTTGTAGATGCCACTGTGCCCAGCACAGCGGAGTTAAGGAGACACGCTCATGCCCTTATTTTTTGCGCTAGGAATCGCGATGTATTTCCTGCCCTCGATCCTGGGCCACAACAAGCGCAACGCCGCCGGCATCTTCCTCGTCAATTTCTTCCTCGGCTGGACCATTATCGGCTGGGTCGTCGCGCTTTTCTGGGCGTGCACTGCGGAGACGCGCATGCCCGTGATGGTCGTCGCCGGTCCCGGCAACTATTGCAGCCAGTGCGGGACGGCGGGCATCCTTGGCGCTCGCTATTGCGCTGCGTGTGGCCGGCCCGTTTAGAAATTCGGCGCGAGAACCACAGGCTCTGCCCTGCTGATCCGCTGCAGGTACGTCAGAAAATCCAAGTCGGGGTAATATTCAAATATGTCGCAAACCGCGGCCAACGAAACCCTGCGCAAGGAATTCAACACTTGGGCCGACGCCGGCAAGGGCGAGAGCATGGAGCAGGAGCATCGCCCCATCGTCGAGCCGATGCTCGCCATGATGCAATTCTCGCCCAGCGAAACCATTCTCGACGTCGGCTGCGGCGGCGGCTGGCTCGTTCGCGAACTCGCCTCGCGCGTTCCACAAGGCCGCGCCGTCGGCATGGATCTTTCCGACGAAATGCTCGCCCACGCCCGTCGCAATTCCACAAATGTCCCCAACGCCGAATTCATCGTCGGCAGCGTCGACGCCATTCCGCGCCCAGCCAATTCCTTCGACAAAGTCATTTCCGTGGAATCTTCCTATTACTGGCCCGATCCCGCCGCGGGCATTCGCGAAATCTTTCGCGTTCTCCGCCCCGGCGGTTCCGCGTGGATTCTCATCAACTATTACCGCAACAATCCCTATTGCCATCAGTGGGCGAAGCTCATTCCCATTCCGATGCAACTGCTCTCCGGTAACGAATGGGCCGCGCACTTCCGCAATGCCGGATTCATGGAGGTCTCTCACAGTCGAATTGCCGACCCGACTCCCACCCCGGAAACCTATACCGGCCGCTGGTTCCGCGACGCCGCCGAACTCGCCGCCTTCCGCCGTGAAGGTGCCCTGCTCATCCACGGCGCAAGACCCCGCTAGCCGGCCTTCTGTTGTGCCTTTGATACCCGCGTCGAGCGCATCTGCACAACCCTTAGGGCTGTTTCAGGACCGCACTCCCAGGTGTATCCTGAAAGGGCACAATGGTGAATTCATAGAGCAACTTCTGTCACAAATCAGCCGTCTAAATGGGGAGCGACTGATAGTCTTAGTACTGGGGCCATCTGAGCCCAAGGGTCTGTCGATGGGCAGCGGGGGTGCGAGTCGCCCATCCATCACAAGGAAGACAAGCTTCCTGGGGAGGCGAGTCATTCCAAACTCAGAGGAGAAACGCATGTTCTTTAGAAAATTCATCGTACTCGTCTTCGTTTTTGCCTGCGCCGCAGGATGTGCATTGGCGCAAGACCAAGATACAGGTTTGGCGAAGCTTGAGGTTACGCCGTTTGGCGGTTACAAATTCGGTGGCAAGATCGACGTCACCAACGGAGGCCCCTTTCAGCAGAACCTGCTCATTAGGAGCAACTATGACTACGGCGCAATGGTCGATTACGCCATTTGGCCCGGTTTTAAGGCGGAATTCATGTGGGTCAATCAGCCATCCACTCTGGCTCTTCAAAGCTTCACCTCCGTTCCTCCTACTACTACCGACGTAACCAAATCAACATTGAGCACCTTCACTTGGGGTATCGACTACGACTTCCGTGGCGACCAAAAGATGAGGCCTTTCGTCGCCGGCGGCATCGGCTTTACCCATTTCACAAACATCGACAATCCCAATCCCAACGGTGTGTATCTTGGCTTTTACAATCGGTTGGCTTACAACATCGGCGGCGGCGTCAAATACTACTTCATGCCGCACGCTGGCTTGAGGTTTGACATGCGCTATCTGGCTACTCGGACGACTCCTGGCATCCAATGCGACCAGTTTGGTGATTGCTTTCGGTCCAACAATCACGCTAATCAGGGTGAGATGAACGCCGGCCTGATTATCAAGTTCTAGCCAGCTTAAGCCTGAAAACAAAAAGCGGGAGTCCCCTCAGACTCCCGCTCTTTTTTTCGTTTGTCATTGTCATCCCGCCTGTCCTGAGTGCGAAGGGATCCCAGCGCACACTGGCCGCGGCAAGCGGCGGACGTGAAAACGCCGCGTGATGGCGGTGAAGCATGCCGTTTGTGCTCCGGTGGAGTTTACCGGACTCCCGAAACCGGAAGACCTGCTGTTGTTTTTTCTAAAACGTGAACTGCGCCTTGAGCTGCAACAATCTTGGCGATCCATCTCCGCCCAGAAATGACCCGAAAATGCTCGTCGGCGAACTCACCGTATTCAGAATCTCGCCGAAGTCAACGCTCGCCGCATTGTTCACCGGTAATCCGAAGTTCGGATGATTTAGCACATTGTAAACCTGCACGCCCAGCGCTAATCGTGCTCCCTCCCAGAAGGGAAGTCTCGTCGCCTTCATGAGCGCCGCGTCGAAATTCATGAAGCTCGGTCCGCGGAATTGGTTCCGCGCTCCGGTTGTAAACAAGCCCTCTTGGCCTACGCCAAATTCACATTGTGCCGCCGTTGCCAGCGAACAAGTCTGCGGTGCTGGAATCGTTGCAGGCGCCAGGCAGCTCGGACCCGCCGAAGTCACTTGGCACCCCGTCGGCCCTCCCTGAAATTGCGGAATCACCTGTGAAAAATAATTGTCCACAACCCTCGCCGTCGGCCCGCCAAACGCCGAGCTATCCACCACGCTGTACGGAAGTCCTGAGTGCCCAATAAATGTGCCGGAAAGCTGCCAGCCATCCACCAAGTATGCCGATCCGCGTTTCCCAAAGAGCTTCCGGAAAGGCAAGTCCCACACCGCATTCACGTTTGCTGTCTGCGGCACGTTGTAGTCCGCCGGCCCGTAGTTGCCTCGCGTATTCAGCGGATCTTGCGGATTCAGCAAGCTCGTTGGTGAAAATGTCGCAAATCCGCCATTGGAAACCTCATCCAGTGCGCGGCTGAACGTGTAACTTCCGGCAATGATTCCCGGACCGAAAGCATTGAACCGGTGAATCACGCTGATCGTCCCGCTGTTATAATTCGAGTTCCCGCCGCTGAAGAGCGTCGTTACTTCTCCGAATCTTTGATCCGGCGCAATAGGAAGCGATTCCAATTCTGCGATTCCGAACGCGTTGGCCGAATTATTCAAAATCGGCTCGTGTACTCCGTGATTTCCTACGTAGCTCAGCGTCACTGAAGTCCCCGTTCCGAACTGGTGTTGCAGCTCCAGGCTCCACTTTTGGTACTCCGGGATTCGCGTCCGTGCTTCCGTCGTGAAGATGCTCGGCAGCGTGCTTGAGAAGCTCGTGTCAACCGCCTCGATCTGAGAGACGGTCTGCCCCGTGAAAAAACCGTTTTGAAAAGCCGTGTTTGCCGCAGCCGAATCGATAAAGATGCTCGGCTCGTTATTCGTGACCGCGGCCGGAATCGAAACCGCAAAATTGTCTGTGCTCAGAAACGTCGCATCAAGCGGAGGGTTCTGCGCAAGAGAGTTCACAAGCTGCGCCGGAAGCTGGTTATAAAAGATTCCCGCTCCTCCGCGCACCACCGTGTTGCTGGAATTTCCGAACGGTTGCCAAGCAAAACCGATGCGCGGCTCGTACAAAATATTCTGCAGGTCCGGTAACGCGTGGAGTTGATTGATCTTGATCGCCTGATTGTACGGAATGTTGTTAAGCAGCGCCTGATTGTTTCCTGTGGCAATCTCATTGAATTGTCCTGCAAGGTCGGCGAAGCACAAGTGCCGGCAAATAAAATTTGAATCGTGCTCAACCCGCAGCGCAAATGTGAGGCTCAGCTTCCGGCTGTATCGCCAGTCGTCCTCGATATATCCCCCCGATGTGTAAAACGCGATCGGCTCGTCCAGTGAAGTAGGAAACGACTGCGCGAGCGAATCCCCTGTGTTTCCACCCGCGAAGTAGGTATTGATCGAATCAAACGTCAGCAGCCCGCTTTGCAGTGTCCCAAAGTCGTGATCGCTGCTGTCGAGCCTGCGGAAATCTCCGCCGATCTTGAATGTGTTCGCTCCCGACACCTTTGAGAAATTGTCTGAAACCTCAAAATCGGTCGTGGCGTGCCCGTGCGGAAGAGCGCAATCTTCTCCTCCGATCAGCGTGTCGAAACCTTGGCCCAGCGGAGGATTTACGCATGGATTCGGTCCCGCCGTATTGAAGAACGTGCCATCCCCGAGAGTGATGTTCGTCGGAAAATTCGTAGCCGTCGCCGAAGGCGCCGCCTGCTGGAAAACCTGCGAATACCATTGCAATCCGAGCATGAATTGATTTGCTGCCGAGGGTCCGAAATCGTGCGTCCATCCCAGTTGTCCCAAATCTCCCGGCTCCTTGCCGCGAACGTCGTATGAGCTCGAAATTGGGTCCAGATATGCCGTTTGGGTTCCGCCCTCCTTCTGGAATCGTCCAAACATTCTGTCTTTTGCGCTCAGATTCACGTCAATTCGCGCGTCAACCAGCCAATCTTGCGACAATCCCGTTCTCGATGACGTGTAGCTCAGAGAACACGGCAGCGCGCCCGACCCGAAGAACGCAGGATCCAGATTGAAACCTGCGCAACCATCCCCCGTCGGTACCTGTCCTAATCCTGGTGGCGTCGTTATGCCCTGCGGCTGATTATCAAGCGCACTAAAAAAGTCCGGCGCCGCATTCAGCACCGAAAACATCGAATTGTAGAATCCTGCTACGCCCGTTAGTCCCTGCTGTTCCAGACTGTTAATTAGATGAGTCTGAAAATCTATGCTTGGCGTAACTACAACCGCCGTCGCCGGCACCAGCACTCGCAAACCTTCCGTATCGATGAAGAAAAACGCTCTGCCCTTTTTCAGCGGTCCGCCGATTGAGCCCTGCCATTGATTCTCCCCATCGAATGGCCGCGGAGTCGCGCTCGCATTATTGAAAAAATTGTTCGCGTTCAGCATCCGCTGGTTCCAGAAGTACGTCGCACTTCCGTGCAAATCGCTTCCGCCCGAACTTGTCAGGTAGTCGACTCCTGCGCCTGCGTATTCTCCGTATGTGCCCGTGTATCCATTGCTGACCACATTCACTTCACGCACGCCGCTCGTGCCCAGCATCAAATTCGTCGCGCCCGCATAATTGATGTTCGAGAACGGTTCGTTCTTGTCGAATCCATCCACGCTGAAGCGGTTCGAAGTCGCCGGCATTCCGAAGTTCGAAAAATTCCCCGTGCCCGCTCCACTCGTATTCATCACTGTGCCCGGAGAAAACTGCGCCAGATACGTCATGTCCTGCCCGGGGTTCGGCACCGCAGCAATCTGCAGCCGCGAAATCGTCGTCCCCGCGTTCCCATTTTCTTTTTGCAACATCGACGCCTGTGTTCGCACCGGCCCTTGCGGCGTCACGCTCAGTTGGAAATCGACGGTCATCGATTGCCCCACTGAAACTGTCACAATCTTCGTCGACGCTTGAAATCCCGTGTATGTAACCGTAATCGTGTACGATCCGGGATCCAGCAGGCTGAACGAATACTGACCCGACAAATTCGTCTTCACCGTTTGGATCGTGCCCTTGGCGTTGTTCGTCAGCAGCACTTCAGCATTGGCCACCACGGCGTTCTTCGGATTCGTCACCACGCCGCGCACGCTCCCAGTGGTCATGGTCTGCGCTTCCAGCGGCGCTGCACTCCACGCCGCGAGCATTAGCGCGACGGCCACAAGAATCAAGCGTTTCAAAATCATCAAGCCCTCCATCTGGTTTTCGTTTGGAGCAACTGCGGATTGAGTGTCAGACCGACGATTATTCCCCCGAGCCGGCCGGCAAGCGAAAAGCCCTAAAAAACAAACATGCAGTTTACATCACTCGCCGATTCAGGCCATAGACTTGATTTTCTTGCGTCCACTCCGCATTTAGCCGCGTGCGACGCGATTCGGACACGATTGACCTTCTTCGGGATGCTACCTGTTGCGAGATGGTTGTAGGCAGGAACGGCTCAGCGTTTCACGGCGCTCGCCACAGCGGATGCGCACGCACCCCCACTGGACGTGCGCCTCAGCTCTTTAATCCTATGCGAGTTTCCGTTACAGCGTCTTCAGGAAATTGATTAAGTCTTGTTTCTGCTCGTACGTCAGGTGCATCTGGAATCGCACGTTGTAAAAATCGACGACCTCGTCCAGCGTCGCCGCCGCTCCGTTATGGAAATAAGGCGCGCGCGCCGCGAGCCCTCTCAGAATCAGCCCCTTTCCTCGCCCAACGTCGCTGCACGAACCCGTAAGCAAGGCCTTCCCGGGATCGGAGGTATAAGTCACCTCGCCCGCGTCAGGCCCTTCATTGCAACTCACCCGAAAGATCGGCAGTTTCGGCATGGAGAGCTGGCTCACCGCTGCCTGAATCGTCGGATCCGTTTCAAATTTTTCTGTCCGGCTCGTTCCAATCTCCAAAGGTACAGCCAATGAGTGGTCCCCAACATTCGGCGTGTCGTGGCACGTCGTACATGTGCCGTTAACCACAGGCTGGTTCAACGCATCATTGAGTCCGCGCACATTTGTGATCACCATCGGTTGCGTGTTGAAAATCTCCTCGCCCCTTGCCACCGAGCGTTGCGCGGGATAGGCTGATGTCCCCCACTCCGAATAAATCGTGAACGCGTTGGGAGTGAATCCTGACGCCGGCCCTAGCGAATCATTGATTCCTGGAAAAAATGGAACCGTCGAGAGGAACTGCGCGCCTCCATTTGCTCCATTTGAATTCAGAATGCCTGCGTGAAAATCAACGCCCTGCGCCGAATCGAGCGCCAGCTCGAAATTCACAATTCCATTCACCTGCGCTGTCGTCGGCGGGTTCGCCGCCTGCGCGTGCCCCAGTGTTGCGTCCATCGCCTGGTGCGATAAATCCGTCAACAAGTTTGCCGCAAACGTCGACGCGCTATTCAGCGGCGTGACGGTTTCTCGTCCGTCCCACATGACCGAACTCAAAAAGCCCAGGTTCGTCGATGGCAACGGCCGGCGATAGACAGAAATTGTTTGCATTCCTTGTGAATCAGTCACCAATGCGCAACCGTATGGATCTTTCACGACCCTCAATGTAAACTGCGGGTTCGTTGGCATCGTAAGTCCGATGCGGATCAGGCCCTTCTCCCGCAGCAAGCTGAAATCCAAATGCTGCCCATGTTCAGCGGTCGGACACACTGCGCCATCCACAGCCGAAAAAAGTGGGTCTTTGCCGTGAGTTGCCTTGTACACTTCTTCCGCGTGTGCCGCGCTCAAACCCATCCCATTCGCCGCAACGTGGCACGTCGCGCACGTCCGCCCATTCGTGCCTAGGCTTTGGAAAAACGGCCCGCTCGTGTCAAACGATCCTGTAGAACTGAACGTCGACACGAATCCGCTTCGGTCCGCATAAGGAAACAGATTTGGTATCACCGAGGCTGTTACTGCCGCCGATAGCAGGCACACGAACATCAAAATGGACAGCCAACGGCTGGATTTGGCCTTCATGGTTCTTCTCCTGATCCTGCGCCCGGAGCTGCTGCGAGCAGACAGGGCGACTTTAGCTCAGATTCTTTAAGTCTGGGAGAATAGCCCCGTTTTGAATGAACACAATGGAAGGAAAGTGATTTCTCCATGAAAAGATGTGACTCTCTAATTCGCTGATGACAAATAATTTATACTTTTTTCTTGCCTTCTGAATTCATAGAAGCTAGCATCCTTTCCAGTGCTTTTCCGCGGGTTAGCTCAGACTTAATCAGTTGTTTCAGGTTACTTCAGCCATGCCTGAAGGCCGTCAAGAGCCGTTGCTGTGTTTTGCGGATTTCACGGTTGATACGTCCGCGCACACTCTCCACAAGCTCGGCAACCGCCTCAAACTCCATCGCCAGCCTTTTGAAGTTCTCGTCCTGCTGATCTCCCGTCCCGGTGAAGTCGTCACTCGGGAAGAGTTGCAGGCCAAGCTCTGGCCAAAGGACACTTTCGTTGACTTCGAAAACAGCTTGAACGCCGCCGTCAAGAAACTTCGTCAGACAATTGGAGACTCTGCAAGCGAACCCCGCTTCATCGAGACCGTTCCGCGAATCGGCTATCGGTTCATTGCTCCCGTTCAGGTCCAGACTCCTTCTCCGGCACTGTCACCGCCTCTTACAAAACCTTCGCCCGAAGCAATCTCGGTCCGTGCGAGTTCCCCGTATTTTCTCGCACACTGGAAATGGTGGATTGCTGTCGCGGCTGTAGCCTGCATTGTGCTGTTTGCATTCACAGCGATTCGCTTCCTGCACTTTCACTCTCACGGCGCTGTTGTCCCCGTCGAAAAGACGACCATGCTCGCCGTCCTTCCATTTGAAAATCTCACCGGTGACGCCAAACAGGACTATCTCAGCGACGGCCTCACTGAAGAACTCATCGCTCAACTAGGCCAGACTGCACCTCAGCAGTTCGGCGTTATCGCTCCCGCCTCGGTGATGGAATATAAAGGCCCGCGCGGAGATTTGGACGAGATCGCTCGCCGTCTCGGCGTTGAATACATTCTCGAAGGGGGACTTCGCCGCGATTCTCAACGCGTTCGAATTACCACCCACCTGATTCGCGCCCAGGACCGCAAACTCGTCTGGGCTCGCGAATACGATCGCGAACTTACCAGCTTGCTCGCTTTGCAGAGCGAAATTGCTCAGGAAATCGCCGACGAAATCCAGCTCACCCTCGGCCATCGCAGCAATCCTGCGGTCAATGCCCAACACACCGCTGCTCCCGTTCCCTATGAAGCCTACGACCTCTACCTTAAAGGTCGCTACTTTCTCAGCGAGAGAAATCCGCAGTTGTTCCCCCAAGCAGCCGAATACTTTCAACAGGCCGTCGCCAAGGATCCCGATTACGCTAGAGCCTACGCCGCCCTCGCCGACACCTATGCCCTGAGCAGCAGTTACTATCTCTTTCCTCCCGAGGAGGTCATCCCCAAAGCGCGCGCTGCAGCCCTCCGTGCTCTCCAGCTCGACAACAGTCTTGCTGAAGCGCATACCTCTCTCGCTCTAATCACCGAAATTTATGACTGGGATTGGCAAACTGCCGAAAAGGAATTCCGCCGCGCCATTCAGTTGGATCCCAACTACCCCACGGCCCATCAGTGGTACGCGGAATACCTGGCGTGGGAAGGCCGACTCGACGAAGCTTTTGCCGAAAGCGCGCGGGCTCGTCAGCTCGACCCGTTATCGCTCATCATCGTCACCGACCACGCCGCCATTCTCTACTACTCCGGTCAATACTCCGCTGCAATGTCGGAACTTCGCACCGTGCTCGAAATCAAGCCCGACTTCGCGCGCGCTCATGGGATTTTTATCTATTCCTGCGTGGCTGCGAAGCAATTTGACGAAGCCCTTAAAGACATCGAAAGATGGCATCACGTCGATAATTCATCGGAGGTCTGGTTCCAGGTCCTTCAGGCCTACATATACAATCGCTCCGGAAATCTCCCGCAGGCTCAGCGCTTACTAGCTGAATTCAAGCGCGAAGATGTTGCGCATCGAAAGGATCCTGGCAGCGTTTCTTTGTCAATCCTTGCTAGCATCGCCGGCGGCAAGCAAGACCAGTTCTTTGCCGCACTGCAAAAAGCATTCCTGGAACGTTCGAATACGATGACCGGCCTCAAGGTTGACCCTATGTACGATCCCTATCGCAGCGACCCCCGTTTCCAGGATTTGCTGCGCCGCGTCGGCCTAGCCAACTGACGGAATCTGCGTCCCTGCCACTCATATCCTGTGCCCTTCGTATCTATCCATCATAACTCACAGATAATAATAAACATACAAAGGCTACGTATGTCGCAATGTCCGCATCTAATCAAGTGGGGATTAAGAGTCACAGGAACTTGGGGTAAGAAAGGAGTTAGGGCTATGAGAACCAAAGGTTCTTGGAAGATGCTGGCTGGCATCGCTTTGCTGGCCCTCGGAATGTTGGGTATTGGAGTGCCGCGCGCGAATGCCGCTAATGGATCTGTTGTCAGTCACTCATCGCAGAATACGGACCTCTCGAAGCAAGTCGGCCATCAATTGGCGATGGTCCCGTGGTACGGCGTGTTCGATGATCTCGGATACTCCGTGAACGGCACCGAAGTGACGCTAACGGGCGCCGTCGTCAATCCCGGCACCAAGAGCGACGCCGTCGGTTACGTCAAGCACATCAAGGGCGTCACCAGCGTCGTCGACAACATCAAAGTGCTGCCGCCGTCTTCGATGGACTTCCGGATTCGTCGCGCCGAGTACCGATCCATCTTCGGATACTCCGATTTGTTCCGTTACGCGATGGGCGCGAATCCTTCGATTCACATCATCGTCGACAACGGCCACGTGACGCTCGTCGGCTACGTCAGCAACGAAGCCGATCTGCACGCGGCGTATCTGCGGGCCAATTCGGTGCCGGGCGTTTTCTCCGTCACCAACAACTTGCAGGTCGCCGGCACGCGACCCATGTAAATCGCTTCACCGGTCGTTAGTGACTCCAAAGGCCCGGTTCATTTTCGCCGGGCCTTTTTTCTTTTTTTGTCATCCCGCTTGCTCTGAGTGCATTGGCGAAGGGAACGGCTGCCCGGCTGCGGCGAGAAGCCGAGATAAAAAAAGTTGGCCGTGTGAGGCCTGCCTGCCGCAGGCAGGAATCTGTTTTTTCTTGCCGTTTCTAGCGGCGGGTTTACCCCCGTCCGCCTCTCCTCGTAGGTGTCATCCTGAACGGAGCGCTTTTTGCGGAGTCCAAGGACCTCGCCTGGAACTTGCAGTTTCCTTTCTGGAAGGTCGGAGCTTCAGTTCCGACATAGTATTGCGCACCTCCTTCCTTTTCGCGCCGCCTCGCGCCTGCTCCGGAAGGCTCTGTGAGGCGCGACAAGAATGCGTGCAGTTCAGGAGGGCCGAGTTTCAGCTCGGCCATAAACGTCGCCAAAAGTGGTTCTTTCCTTTTGTGCATTTCAACCGCGCAAGGTAGTCGCTTCGCATACTTCACTCTGCTACTATCCTTCCCTCATGCCGCTTTCCTGGAACGAAATTCGCCATCGTGCCATCGCCTTTTCCAAGGAATGGGCCGACGAAAACAGCGAGCGCGCCGAAAAGCAAACCTTTTGGAACCAGTTCTTCGATGTCTTCGGCGTTCCTCGCCGCTCCGTAGCCAGCTTCGAAGAGCGCGTCAAGGACATCTCCGGCAAATACCGCTACATTGACCTTTTCTGGCGCGGCAAAGTCCTCGTCGAGCACAAGAGCGCCGGCAAAGACCTCGGCAAAGCCCAATCCCAGGCATTCGAATACATTCAAGACTTAGCGTCCGAAGGTCGCCACGACGAAATCCCTCGTTACGTCATCGTCTCCGACTTCAAACGCATCGCCCTCCATGACCTCGAACCCGACGACCAGCGGCTGCTGCCTCTCTTCGACCGCCGCGTCGTCACAACCGATTTCCCGCTATCTGATTTTCACACCCACATTCACGATTTCGCTTTCATCCCCGGATACAAGCAGCACAAGTTCACCGAGCAAGACCCTATCAACATCAAAGCCGTTGAAATCATGGGCCGCCTCCACGATGCCCTCGAATCCGGCGGCTACTCCGGCCATCAGCTTGAACGTTTCCTCGTCCGCATCCTCTTCTGCCTCTTCGCAGAAGACACCGGCATTTTCGAGCCCGAATCCTTCCACCTCTACGTTGAAAATCGCACTGCTCACGACGGCTCTGACCTCGGCCAGCACCTCGCCCGCCTTTTTGACGTCCTGAATACGCCGAAGGAAAAACGCCAGAAAAACCTCGACGAAACGCTCGCCTCCTTCGCCTATGTCAATGGCGACCTCTTTGCTGAAAATCTCGGCTTCGCTGACTTCAACAAAGAAATGCGCGACCGCCTGTTGGATTGCACCCGCTTCGACTGGTCGCGCATCTCGCCCGCTGTTTTCGGCGCTCTGTTCCAATCCGTCATGGAGCCGCGGGAACGCCGCCAGATCGGCGGCCACTACACCAGCGAGCGCGACATCCTCAAGGTCATCCGTTCGCTCTTCCTCGACGACCTCCGCGCCGAATTCGAGCGCGCCAAAGGCAATAAAGCCGAACTAGGCCGCTTCCACGAAAAACTGGGCCGCCTTCGCTTCCTCGATCCCGCTTGCGGCTGTGGCAATTTCTTGGTCATCACTTATCGCGAACTGCGTTCCCTCGAAATCGAAGTTCTGAAGCTCATTTTCCCCGGCGCGCAACCCACGCTCGACATTCACGCGCTTTCGCTTATAGATGTAGACGCCTTCTACGGAATCGAAATCGGCGAATGGCCCGCCCGCATCGCCGAAGTCGCCATGTGGCTCATGGACCATCAAATGAACATCCGCCTCTCCGAGGCCTTCGGCCAGTATTTCGTCCGCCTCCCGCTCAAAAAATCTCCCACCATCGTGTGCGATAACGCCCTCCGCCGCGACTGGAAGAAAATTCTCCCACCCGCTCAGTGCAGCTTCATCCTCGGCAACCCACCCTTCGTGGGAAAGCACCTGATGACCGCGGACCAAGCGCAGGACGTGCGGTTAGTTTGGGGCGAGACAAAAGGTAATGGCATACTCGACTTCGCACATCTACGTAACAACTTGGTATCGAAAAGCCGCAGAATACATTCAGGGGACACGAATCCCGGTCGGATTCGTTTCCACAAATTCAATCAGTCAAGGCGAACAGGTGGGTGTTCTCTGGAATGCATTGTTCCAGCGGTTTGGTATCAAAATCCATTTCGCACATCGCACGTTTAAGTGGGAAAGCGAAGCGCGAGGCAAAGCGCACGTTCATGTCGTGATCATCGGTTTCGGAGCGTTCGAGGGCACGCGGAAGCAAATCTATGATTATGACGGTGATAAAGTTGTCGCCACCCAAGTCGCAAATATAGGCCCCTATCTGGTTGAAGGCACTGACCGGGCAGTGGTCTCTCGCTCTCAGCCGATTTGCGCAGTGCCTGAGATTGTATATGGCAGCAAACCGACGGACGGTGGCCACCTGCTGATCGACGATGTCGATCTGTCTAATTTCTTGGAAGAAAACCCATCAGCCCGCAAATTCATTCACAGGTTGATCGGCTCTGAGGAATTCATAAACGGGATCACGCGATGGTGCCTGTGGCTCAAGGACGCTTCACCCCGCGAGCTTCGGACCATTGAGGGCATCAGGATTCGCGTTGAAGCGGTGAGAAAGTTTCGCCTCGCTAGCAAGAAAGAGCCAACGAGAGAAAAGGCGGATGAGCCAGCGCTGTTTGCCGAAATACGACAGCCAGACACCGCTTATCTGCTAATCCCTTCCGTATCCTCAGAGACAAGGATCTACGTTCCGCTCGGATTTATTTCAAGCGACGTCATTGCAAATAATTTGGTGATGTTTGTTCCAGACGCGACGACCTACCACTTCGGAATTCTTTCCTCTGCCATGCACATGGCGTGGATGCGTCAAGTCTGTGGGCGCTTGGAGTCGCGCTACCGCTACTCGAACAAGCTCGTCTACAACAATTTCCCATGGCCCGAACCAACCGACAAGCAGCGCGCTGCCGTCGAAAAAGCTGCCCAAGTCGTCCTCGACGCCCGCAAAAAATTCTCCGATTCCACTCTCGCCGATTTATACGATCCTCTATTCATGCCGCCCGTCCTCGTCAAAGCCCACGCCGAACTCGACCGCGCCGTGGACCTCTGCTATCGTCCGCAGCCCTTCGACAACGACCGCCAGCGCGTCGAACACCTCTTCGCGCTCTACGAAAAACTCACCGCCCCTCTCCTCCCCGCCGCCAAAAAAGTCCGCCCCCGCCGCGGTGTCCGGGCGAAATCCACAAGCGCCCATAATTAAGGTTTGACAACTCCGATCTCTTTCTGTAAAATCCCCGTTTGTCTGTACTCCTTCCTGCTGGACAGGAAGTCCTCGCCTTAGATAAGCAGCTCTTTTTGGAGGGCGCTTGAAATCGCGAGTCTGCTCTTTGACAATCGGACGAAACATGCCAGAACCCGTTCGGTTTTTTTGAGAAACCGAGCGATCAACAGTTCGCTTCCCATTTCCCCTGCAAGCCCTCTCAAGAACCAATCTCAGCGAGCCCGGCGCATTTTCTAATCGCCAACACGCAAAATTAGAAATTTCCGCAACTCACTGAAACGAAACTCCAAATGATTTTCGAATCGCAACATTTCGCACCTTCATTTGGCTTTTCCTGAGATGGCCTGCAGGGGAATTGGGGAGCACCGGATTCAAACGAGAGTTTGATCCTGGCTCAGAGCGAACGCTGGCGGCGTGCTTAACACATGCAAGTCGAACGCGCAGTTTTCTGTAGCAATACAGGAAATGGGCGCGTGGCGAACGGGTGCGTAACACGTGGGCAACCTTCCCTTCGGTGGGGGATACCCCCGCGAAAGCGGGACTAATACCGCATAACACTCCCTTGGTTAGTTCTGAGGGATTCAAAGCAGCAATGCGCCGGAAGAGGGGCCCGCGGCCGATTAGCTAGTTGGTGAGGTAACGGCTCACCAAGGCTAAGATCGGTAGCCGGTCTGAGAGGATGATCGGCCACACTGGAACTGAGACACGGTCCAGACTCCTACGGGAGGCAGCAGTGGGGAATCTTGCGCAATGGGC
>Ga0126371_10002698_pt1 | contig 15325 bp, 17 predicted proteins | sample PanSoiMetaPlot_4_FD_110145 | JGI IMG/M metagenome (GOLD analysis project Ga0126371, IMG submission 110145) | Tropical forest soil microbial communities from Panama - MetaG Plot_4 | ecosystem: Environmental > Terrestrial > Soil > Tropical forest > Bulk soil | place: Panama | collected 2016-02-17 | reverse complement strand
CGTTTCACTATTGTTCCATCTCCCTCTTGAATTGACTCTATTGCTTATAGCGAGCGTAGCGTCCCTCATTAGTACGCTTTTGGTGGCGTCGTTGTTTGGCATGCGAGTGGCCGGCTATTTCGCACTGACGAATCTAATGTGGCTCCAGGCATCTTTCTTGGGCGGTTCTGAACCGTTGGCGGTTGCACTTGCGATGGGTGGATTTTGGAGCTTCCGCAAAGATCATCCTCTCTGGGCAGCTCTTCTTTTATCGCTGGCAACCACAGTTCGGCCCCTGATGGTCTTTGGGCTGGTCGGAATAGGGTTGGTGTTGCTTTATCAGAAGCGCTACGCGAAGTTTCTTGGAGCATTCTGTTTGGGACTGGCAATCGGCCTGCTGTATGTGTGGCCGCTGGCTCATTATTTCGGAGACCCGTTTCTCACCGTTCACAGCTACACTTCGCGCGATTACGGCGCGGCCAATGTGCATGGACCTCATGGTCACCTGTTCGGTTGGCCCTTTCACGCCATTATTGTTGGCACGCTGGTGTACCCGGCACCTTGGACTAATTTGGTGCTGAGCTTTTCGTGGATCGCATTGGTACTTGCAGGAGTGTGGGCGATGTTCTCGCGGGATTACCGCCGGTACGCGTGGGCCAATCCACACGAGGCCGTGTTCGTCTCCTTATTCCTCATCGCGATCTTCTGCTACGACTATCTGATATGGGCTCGCAGTAACTTCATGCGGTTTTCGATTCCAGTGATGCCTTTCGTCTTTTTTGCCCTACGGCGCTGGCTGCCTGAGGATCGGCGAATATTGTGGTTTATCGGAATGCTGGCCTCGTTCCTGGCTGCCTGTTCGGCGATTGGGATTAGAAATGTTTTCCACTTCAGGTGACCCATGGAGCTAAGAGTGGAAGCGACAGCCCCTAAAGCGGCAACCGAACGCCAAGCAAGCAAGGACGCGGATTCTGCTGTGGATGCTATTGTTGCTTGCGGTATGCGAGTTTGCTATCCGTGGTCCTCTTCGTTTTCCCTACTCTGCAAACTGGAATGACCTGGCTCAAAACTACGCCGCTACCAGACTTTGGCTAAGAGGGCAGAACTTTGTGCGGCCAGAGAATTTCGCCAGCCTCTGGGACGAAGAGGTGCACGAAACCCTGAACCCCGGAACGATTCGTACTCATCTGGCTCCTCCTCCGGGAACATTGGTGCTGCTGGCACCAATCGCGGTTCTGCCTTGGGACGCCGCAAAATTGGCATGGGAAGGTCTGTTGGTAGCGGCAGCGGGGACAATCATTTGGTCTCTCGCCAGATTGGTTGGATTTACGAAGAATCAGCCAGAAGCTTATGGGTTTGTCGCGTTCTGTTTGGCTCTGGCGCCCCTTCACACAGGAATCGCCGGTGGGAACGAAACCATTATCGTGGTGGCGTTGTGCACTCTGGGTATGTTGGCGGGTTCTGAGGGGCGCGACGTTCTAGCTGGCGTAATGTTCGGCGCCGCCTGTAGTCTCAAGCCACACATTGCGGCTTTTCTTCTGCTGTATTACCTGCTCCGGCGGCGTTGGCTGCTTCTCACCGTTGTCGTGGCGTTCGGGACGCTGTTGGTTTTGATAGTGATCCTGCGGTCGCAGGTCGCGGGAGTCTCGTGGGTCCATGACTATTTTCACAATATTCAAATCCTCTCCACCTATAACAAGATCGACGATTTTACCTCTGCTAATCCGATTCGTTTTCTGCTGATCAACCTCCAAGTTGTGTTCTATTCCTACACGTCAAGTGCAGCCTCAGCCAATATCCTTGCTTTGGCAACAGGCGCGTTGCTGGTTGCGGTGTGGATCTGCCTGACGGTGAGACTAACCGCAACGGAAGCGGAAATCCTCGCACTTTCGGCGATCGCCGTGATCGGGCTGCTTCCTGTTTATCATCGGCTTTACGACGCCTCCATTCTGGCCATACCCGTTTGTTGGTGCATGAGCGAACTGACCGGCGAAATGAAAACGGTCGCGCGAGCCGCTCTCATTTTGATGGTGCCGTTTTTGTTTCCCGGCGCTGCTGTTTTGCAACAACTTGCAAGGAATGGACGCATTCCTGAATCCTGGCTCTCCACGTGGTGGTGGGAAGGTCTGGTAATGCCGCACCAGACATGGTTTCTTCTCTTGCTTGTATTAGTTTTGCTCTACGCGCTTAATCGGAAGCACTCACAGATCGTCTCCAAAATCATCTTCGCCGGGAAGGATCCGGAGTAGATGACGGCTGGTTGAGATCCAAGCCAAACTCAGGTTTCTTATACGTCCCCTCAATGTGGACGGGTACAACTTCGCCTTGCGGCTTCTTCTTGAAAAACGGATCCATCACTTTCAACATCAGCGATTTCAGTCCGCTCGAGGTTTTGGAAATCTTTGTGTCGACCCGCATCGACCCATGCAAATTGATCTTGTAATTGAGAATGTTATAGGTGCCGTGAAGACGGGCATTAGCACCGGGAACCACAAAGCTCAGATCACTAAATTTCGTTACCCCGCCGGCCAAATCGACTTGTCCTTTCAGATCGGTAAGAACAGTCTCTGGATCCTCTTTGTTCTTTCCCCTCGCTCCGGCGCTTAACGTATCGACGTCTCGCTGTGTTTCCGGCTTAGTGAAACTCCCTTCATCCACTCCGAACTTCCCGTGCAGGCGAACTTTATTGAGGAAGGGCATATCCCCAGGTGGAATTTCAACGCTACTCGAAAGGGACACAGGTCCCGACATTGGAGGGCCGTCGCTAGTGAACAATCCAAGAATGTCTTCAATGCGTCCGTCGCGCGATGCGAGCCTCAACTTTGCCACCTTACCCTTTCCTTGCTCGGCCCCGGCGACACTACCCTCGGCGATGATAGTAGTGTGCCGGAACTCAGCCTCGACTCGATTCAAGAAAGTGTCACCGCGAGTAGCATCCACGAACGCATCGAAGGTGGACCTGAGTCGGACCTTGTGGCCACCGTCCTGGACCTCGAAATCAGGCGTGTCTGTCGAGCCAGACACGTTGAGATGTTTGAGTACTCCGTCGAACTTGCCCTGCGAGTTCAGAATACCGGCGATTCCTCCGTATACGCTCAAATCCGCATGGTTAAACTTGTACGCTCCCGACAGCGGCGTGTCCTCATGATGACCGTCGGCCCAAGGTCCAAACTTGCCGGTGACAGTAATTTCTCCCGGAGGATTGGGATTGTGAAGCTTGAGGTGATAGCTGATCGGGCTGCCCCATCGAACTCCGGTGAGGAGCGCATCGTGCACATCAAAACCCAGAGGCTGGCTATTCTTGTCATCGGACAGGAAGGAAACGGAACTTCCGTTCGCCACGAGTTCGTCCACTACCAGTTTCGAATGCTGCGAGTGAAAAACCTCATGACTGCCGAGTGGCGGTATAAACACGCGGGCTCTTTCCGCGATAATCCGGGGAACGTGCTGAGTCAGAATTCCGGCGTAGCTTCCTTCGATCCTCATCCTCTCGATCGTGATCAGTTGGAAACGGTTTTTCCCGTGCCAGAATTCGATCCCCTCAAGAACGCACCCGGGAACGGGAAAATATGTCGGATGATAGCGCTCGACCGTGACGGTGCTATCGCTGGCTTCGGCGAGATCCTCGATGACAGCTTGTTCAGAAAATGGCCAAAACTTGTGGCCCACCGCGATGCCTGCGACGAGCAATATGAAAACGATCAAAATGGTGCCGACCAGGAAACGACGAGCATGTGGTCTATCTGGAGATCGGGGGGTTGGGATTTCAGTATGGGAAGGGGCGACGCCGCTTGGGGACGACATAAGTCTTGGAGTCGGGATCGCTTTCTAATGTTGGAAGTCAGGATGCGAATTATTTCGCAAGAGTACCTACATTGTCTTCCTGATTGCGGTTTTAGCGACACAGGACTCTTGGACCTCTTTATCAAAGCCTGCGAATGATATGATCGTTGGTGAACCTCCTTAGGCTCGATCTTCGTCATTACACCTGCGAGAGAATCTCCCCGTCCGGTCTCTAGTCTGTTTCCCGATAAAACTGCGTTTTCTTTGAGGTTTGAATGCAGCCGACTGAACCTCTGCTTGGACGAGCGGAATAGTTGGACGCACCTCGCCTCACCGTTTTAACCGCATATTTCAGGAGAAAACTCAATGAAACTTCTAGTGATTGGTTCCGGCATGATGGGTTCAGCTGCCGCCTTCGACATGGCGCGCACTCCGCAGGTGGATTCCGTAACTCTGGCGGACAGCGATATCAAACGCGCCAGAGAGGTTGCAGCCCGTGTAAACCGTATTACGCGCGACAAGAAAGTTCGCGCGGTGTTACTTAATGCGAGCGTTGAGAAGTCAGCCGCCAGGCTGATGCGTGGACACGATGCCGCACTCTCGGCGGTTCCGTATTTCTTAAACTTAGGTCTGGCGCGTGCCGCTGTCGAAGCGCGATGCCATTTCGCTGATCTTGGTGGAAACAACACTGTCGTGCGCCAAGAGCTTGCTCTCGCCAAGCAAGCCGAGAAGCGTGGTGTAGCATTGGCCCCGGATTGCGGCTTGTCGCCTGGCATGGCCTCTATCCTTGGCGGCGAACTGGTACGGCGGCTTGGCGGGCGCGCTGATGCCCTGCGGCTTTACGTCGGAGGACTCCCTGAGCAACCCACCCCGCCTTTTCACTATCAACTCGTCTTTTCCGTCGAGGGACTGATTAACGAATACGTTGAGCCGGCCCGCATTCTGCGGAAAGGCAAACTAATCACCATCGACCCGCTTACGGAGCCCGAGGATTTCCACATCTCCGGCTTCTCGCCGCTCGTGGCGTTCCACACTTCCGGTGGGACTTCAACCTTGCCTGAGACGTTCGAGGGAAGGGTGGGGGAGTGTTTCGAGAAGACTCTGCGCTACCCCGGCCACTACGATCTACTTTGCGAACTGAAAGAGCTAGGTCTGTTTTCAAGTGAGAAGATGAAGTTCGGCAATGCCGAGGTCTCTCCGCGGGCGATGATGTCGAAGATTTTCGAGGGCAAATTCGCTTCGAAAGGACCGGACGTTTGCATCATGCGGTTGGAAGCGCACGAGTCAGTGAACCGGCCGGGTGTGCGCGGATTGTTGGGTGGACGCTTGAAGGGACGCGTCGCATCGTTCACCATGGTCGATCATTACGATCCAAAAACCGACATGAGTGCGATGATGCGAACGACGGCATTTCCGGCTTCGATCGTCGTACAAATGCTCGCGTCTGGCGCGATCAGCAAGCGTGGCGGAGTGCTTCAGGAGATCGATGTACCCGCGGATTTGTTCCTCGATGAAATTGAGAAGCGGGGAATCAAGATCGAGTACGCAATCGAGTAGGTCATGATTCAAAACTCCGGTAGTCCAACGCAGAGTACCAGCGGTTTTTGACCCTTCGAAATGGCACGGACGTGGTGTTACTTTTCTGCTCGTTTTGATAGAGAATAACGACCACAGTGGAGGGAAGAACCACCGCAATCCACAGAAAGGTACTAGATAATCGTGCAAAGTGAAGCATCGTCTGGTAGCATCTGTGCGGTCTCGGAGTTGGGTCCGCTTTAGCTTTTGTGAGGAACATGCGTAAGACGATGGAAATGAAAGCGCATTCATAAGTTCGCGAGTCTCCGGTCTCCATCCCAGGGATCTGACCGGTTAAGGTGGGGCGAGTTGTCGAGTCAACAGGAACCTTCAGGTAGTGTCATCTATGTGCGGCGCCGGAGGACTAGGCGGCATCAACGGAGTCGCCGCATCCAGCACGTGCTCCTACTGACCCTCTGTGGCGTCGTCACCGCTGGTTGTGCGGCGATCGCGCTTCGGTATCTCAGCCCTTCGCTGTTCAAAGCCTCTCGCGGTCCCGAGCCAAGCCGTCAGGCCGTGGAGGCCAGCCGCAATCACTTTCTAGCCGTCCAACAGGAAGCTCTGCGTTCGATCGAGAACCGCCCAGTTTATCCATATTCCGTCGTGCCCGGAGGAGTGAAAGATGCGCATGAACTGAAGTGGGTGGCGGAGCACGACCCGGTTGTGGCCTCCCATTACGCAGGATTCGACTATGACCATGCCCGAATAGTGCGGCTAGTGCTGGCTCGCACCGTTTATGTTTCGTATCGTATCGGCCGCAAGATCTACTGGACTCGCCATCGCGTCACTCTCAAGAAGGGCGAAAGCCTAATTACCGACGGAAAAATTACCGCTCGTACCCGCTGCGGAAACCGCGTTGAAGAAGTTCCGCAGCAGGCTACTTCGCGCTCAGAGCCTCCCGTAGCGAAATTCGAAGAACCCGTCCAGCCAAACCTGGGCACGGGATTGTCACTGCCTCCTGTACCTTTTCAGTCGACTTTGCTCACTCGCCCGCCGGTTCCGGGTTTAGGACCAGCCGCGCCGCTTGGCTTGTATGATCCTTTGGGCGGAGGCTATCCGTGGGTTCCGATTGCTCCTCCGCCTCTGCCGGGAGTGTGTGGCATCGGCAAGAAGCCGGGCAAGGACGGAGTCGTCACCGTAATCACCAACGGTAAGAAGAAAACCATCGGGCCGTGTCCAAGTGGTGGGGGTGGAACGAGTGCGGCCCCGGAACCTGGAACGTGGTTGCTAGTAGCTTCCGGACTTGCCTTCTTGTGCTGTGTCGCTCGACGCAGATTTGTCCTCACCCCGGCCCGATAACTTGCATTTGCTGACGATGCTTCGGTAGCCTTCTGGACTCGTTCTCCGGAGGCTTTTCTTGCATTTCTCGAAGCGTTACTTATCCCGGGCTGCCGTGATGGTGGCAGTGCTCCTCGATCTTAGCTTCGCAATTTCAGCCCAGACCATCCAGCTTCATGTGGATCTGACCGACGCCCCGCGCAACATCTATCACGCCAAGCTGCGCATTCCCGTTCGCCCGGGCGATATGTCTTTGGTTTTTCCCAAGTGGATTCCGGGGAACCACCGCCCGAGCGGCCCGATTGGAGCACTCACCGGAATCCGAATGGAAGCCGGAGGTCATCCGGTCTTGTGGCAGCGCGATCCCGTGGAAATGTACGAATTCCACGTAGCTGTCCCTGCAGGAGTGGATTCTCTTGACGTTTCCCTTGATGCCATCACGACGGAAGACAGCGCTGGAGGCGGCGGACCGGCGGCTTCCGACAATCTGCTCGACCTGAATTGGAATGCTGTGGTGCTGTATCCCAAGGGCGTCCGCTCAGACGATGTGACGTTCACTCCGTCGGTCAAGCTGCCGATAGGGTGGAAATTTGGAACCGCACTGGAAGTCACGCGAGAAAACGGCAGCGATGTGGAATTCTCTCCGCTATCTTTAACGACGCTCGTTGACTCTCCGTTAATCGCTGGAGTTCACTTTCGCAAAATCGAGTTGAGCAAGGCCAGCGAGTCACCCGTGCACGTCATGGACTTGGTCGCTGATTCCGATGCCGCACTCGCCATGTCGCCCAAGGATCTAGCTGCCTACAAGAAGCTGGTCGCGGAAACCGGAGCCTTGTTCGGCGCACGACATTACCGCCACTACGATTTCCTCTACACGCTGAGCAATCAGGTCGGCGGACACGGCCTCGAGCACTACGAGTCCAACGACAGTGTGGCCGCAGAGCGTACGCTGCTCGATCCTGACCTGGATATGCTGCAAGCCAGCCTTGTGCCCCACGAATTTATTCATTCTTGGAATGGGAAATGTCGCCGTCCTACGGGGCTTGCGACTCCGAACTATCAGGAGCCGATGATCGGAGATCTGCTCTGGGTTTACGAAGGGCTGACCGATTATCTCGGCAACCTGTTGGCGGAACGCAGCGGTTTGTTGAACGCCGAGCAGTATCGCGAGTCTCTGGCAGCCACGGCGGCCATGCTCGATCACCGAACGGGGCGCACTTGGCGTCCGCTTGAAGACACAGCACGTTCTGTGCAGACACTGCGCATGTTACTGACCCCGGGGTGGCAAAATTGGCGCCGTAGTCTCGACTATTACCCCGAGGGAGAATTGATCTGGCTGGAAGTCGACTCGATCATTCGCCAACAGACGCATGGGCAGCGCTCCCTGAATGATTTCTGCCACCGCTTTCATGGAGGCGAGAGTGGTCCGCCGAGAGTGGTGCCGTACACCTTCGAAGACGTGGTGCGTGCCTTGAACGAGGTTGCACCCCACGATTGGGCTCAGCTTCTCCATGAGCGGGTCAGCGCAACCTCTGAACACGCCCCACTCGGAGGCATTGAAAGAGGCGGCTGGAAGCTCGTCTACAGTGACCGGCCGAATGTATTCACGCATGCGGCCGAGGAGAAATTCAAGTTTGCTGACTTCACCTATTCACTTGGCTTCTCAGCGGGAGAAGATGGCAAGATCGCAGACGTGATCGTTGGATCTCCCGCGCACCGGGCAGGAATCGGTCCCGGCATGAAACTGGTTGCGGTAAATGAGAGGAAGTGGTCCCCGCCCGTGCTGCATGCGGCCATCAAGGCCGCTCAGACGAGTAACCAATCGGTAGAGTTACTCGTTGAGAACGCGCAATTCTTCAAAACATATTCCGTCGATTACCACGATGGAGAGAAGAATCCCCACCTCGAACGAGTAGCCGGCCAGCCCGATGTGCTTGGCGACATCCTAAAGTCAATGACTCCATAGGCTGAACCTGAAGTTCTAATCTTTCCGTATGCTCCGCAATTTGGCCATTTTTCATACATTCTGGGTCCGTTTGGGTCCAGAACTCAGTTGAGCATCCCGCCGACAGCCAGCGCTGCAGAGCGGTGATCTGCCGAGATCGAATGTGTGTAATGCACCATTGTGACCGGAGAGCCTGGGGCGTGTCCTAATCGCTCCTGGCGTACCTTTAACGGAGTGCCAGCCTGATCCATCATCGAAGCGCAGCAGTGACGAAAGGCGTTCAATCCTTTCGTGCGAATGTTGACCTTCTTGCAGACGGGATCGAGGTTGCACCGTCTGATGTTTCCCGAATCGATCGGCTTCCCGGTGTGTGAGCAGAACAGCAGGTTCAACTCGTTCGGCTTCCACACACTGAGAAACGACCGGATGTGCTCTGTGAGTTGCGGAGTGATCGTGATGCTGCGCTTCGCATTCTTGCTCTTGGGCTCCTGAAGCCTGCCGCCCCAGATGCTGTGAGTGACCCGGATGAGCTGCTCGTCTAACTGAAGATTCTCAATCCTCAGTCCAGCGAGTTCGCCCGCCCTAAGCCCGGTCTCTGCGGCGATCCAGAACAACGTTTTGTATTGGCCCTCGGCATTTGCGATGATCAACTTCGCTTCTTCCGCGGTGTAGAGCAACGGCGGAGGAGGTACGACCTTGGGCAGCTTCAGATCCTCGAAAGGATTGTGAGCAACCCATCCTCCAGCCCTAGCCGAGCTCCAAATCAGTTTCAAGGTGAAGATTAGGTTCTTTCTGGTTTTGGCTCCGGCTGCGCGAGTCGCCATGAAAGTCTGTACCGTTTGCCACTGGATGTCCTTCATCAGATACGGGCCGAAGTAAGGAAGGAAATGCACGCGCAGTTGGCTGGAGAATGACGCTTGACTCGATGGCTTGAACTCAGTCAGAACGTTCTTCTTCCACCAGCCGCAGAACTGAGCAAAGGTCTCCGACCGCAACGGACGATTGTTGGGCCGGTTGACAGGCGCCACGCGGGCCTCCAATTCCCGCAGCGCAAGTCTCTCTGTTGGGAAATCCTTTTTGTATCCCAGAAATTCACACCTGCGGACACGTTTCACCTGATCGCCTTCGATGACATCCTCACGCCATCGCCCGAACCAAGCAGGATTTCGCCGTCCACGCAAGAACACACTCCCGCGTTGATACCTCCGTCTTGCCATCCGTTCCATCTCCTGAAGAGACGGACGGGTGTTCGCCGTCGGAACGATACCACGGTTCCCAATCGGGAACGAGTTGTTAGATGTGGCACTCACGTGTCAAAAGGGAAGGTCTTCGTCCGTGATTGGCTCTGGTTGGGGTGTTCCCGTATTGGCGTCCACTACTTCAAACGACTCCATCCCGAGGGCATCAAAGATGGCGCGTTGCTGCTCTTCTGTCTGCTCTCTCCAAGAGGAAAAGATGTTTACACCGACCCTCCATGTCAGTCTGTGGGGTCTGCAGTAATACCAGTGCCCACGTCCAACGTTGTACATACCAACGTCACGCTTGCTATAGTCGCGCTTCTCCTCCGCACACTTCGGACACTCGCCAAAATGTTCATCGTGGTATGCCTTCACCGTAGCCGTGCCATCAATCCATTGTGGAATCCCCGCCGAAGAGCCTAGGCTCAAGAACGCATCGCGGTTCGGCTCGAACTCTTCCGGACGAATAGGTACCGACTGACCACCGTGGCGGCCTTCAGTTACCCATAGCATCCAGTCTTTGTCGACGTGACTATCTCCCACAATAACCGCGGGACAGCCGTCCCATCCGTCCTCTTCGTTGCGAATGTATCCGAATGTTTCAGTGTTCATCGTTGTATTCCTCCTTTGTAAGTTAGCTATCCTTGTGCATTGCACATGCAGTGCAAATGCATCAATCTACCCAGCGACACGGTGCACAGTCGTAAACCGAGTGCCGGGCGAAATCGTCAGCGTCCGAAAACACGGCCTTGCAATCCGGACAGCGAAGTTGTGTGTAGTGGCTTTGCGGGAGGCTTGTTATGACCTCCCGCCGGTGGGGTTGAGTGAGTTGTTTACCCTCGACCCTGCCTGGGGCCGAAACTTTCATAGGCGCTTTCTTTTCAGAAGCGCCCGTTTCCCAACTCAGAATCTCACTGACGGCTGAGTATGGGGGTATGACGTCCTTCGTGACTACCAGCACCCGCACCATGCGGCGTTCAAACACTCGAGGAGAGAGAAGCCTGTCGGCGCGATTACGTCTTGGAGCATTGGCGCCGTTAGCCTGAAACCAGAGCTTGAAGTACTTGCTGCCCCTGCCAGCCCTTGGAGTTCTACCTTTGCCTAGGGCAAACCACATCGGAATGTCTCGTGCGCGGTTGAGGTTGGCGTCAAAAAGGTCGAACTTTAAAATGGCGGTCCACCGCTTCCATGCACGGTGGAAGTAATAGTCCGCGAAGGCGACATAGGCCCGATACTCGCCAGGCTCAACCAAAGTTCCGAGAGTGGTTGATATGTCAAGCTTGGGCGTGCGCGACTTACGCGGGGCCTCTATCTCTCCCTCCACATCTACCGGCTGCGCGAACCGAGACGTAGTGATGGCGCAAGAAGCCCCGCCTTCGCGTTGTGGGCGAAAACTCATCCCAGATCCTTGTGTTGTTCCTGAAGGTCTGGAAACAGCGAACTGGTACTCACCTCGACATCGGGTGTAACGTCGCGGATAGTTTGGGGCCGCTTACGGAGTTCGGAGCTTGGTGTAATCGGCGGTGGGCTAAGCCGAAAGAATCCTCGTTTGGAGCCACTTTCCAGCCGCTCAATCCGAATCTCGATAGACAGGCGGCGTTTATGGCGTAGGGCGTGGACCCTAGCCGAGTACTGCAGCGAGATACGGGCTAGATCGAGGGCGGAGACCCATCCCGGATAAGCCTCTTGCAGTTTGACTAAGATGCGCGATTCTTGAGTGCTGGCCTCGCTTTCATATTGACCAGCATCGATATTCGTGTAGACTGAGCCTGACACCTTAACACTCTCCTTGAAACGGCGCGTGACCTTCTCCTGGGCCGCGCCGTTCGTATTTAGACCGCTACGGCCTCACACTTAGGTTCCTGCCTCAACGACGGGAGTCCGGCGTTCATTACCCGGTGCAATTCGGCAGGCGTCACCAGTTGACGTCTCCCTACCCGCGTTGTCTTCAGCGAACCGCGCCAGACGTGCAGGCGCACCGTTTCAATAGAAACGCTCAAGCGCTTCGCCACGTCGGCCAAGGAATAGAGTCGGTCAGTATCCATAAGCAAAGTCTCCTGTTCGGGAATCCCCCGAAACTGACTACTGTTTTAGCTTGACTTGTCGTATTGGCCAGTACAGAATCGTAAGTATGCGTAACACGCGTAAGCATCCCTTACACACGCCGATGTTCATTTGGGACGCGAACAGAGGCGAACAGATGGCCCGCCTGCTAAATACGGTTCCGAATAGCTATCGGATCGAAATACGGGAGGGATGGGCGAAAGCTAGGAATGAGCTTGCCAGCTTTATCCGAGAACTAAACGCCGCGGAACGACTCGGCAGTTCGGCTCACACGGAAGCAATGAATCGGGTAAACGCCCGAATGGCGCCGCTGCGCTTCACGCTGCAACTTAAGCACACTCGCGACGGCTTGAAACGCGAATTGTTGCCCGCGGTCTGGGATGAGGGCGCGGACGCTAACGACCGTACTGTCCCCCTCGGACTGGCAATGATTGCCGATCTGGTCGCGGCCGGCGAACGCGAACTCGGAAAACTACACGAATGCGACAAGTGCAGAAAGTGGTTTACAGCCAAACGCAATCGCAAGGACGCAAGATTCTGCGAGAAACGATGCCAGCAGTCATGGAATAGGACGACGGAGCACGGCAAAGCAAAGAACCGCGAGTATGTGGCTAACCACAGAGAGGGCGTAAAGCGTGAGCAGGAGAGGGCCAAGAGGCAAGCCCGAAGGGACGCAGCGAATCGTAAGCCAGGCCAGGCCTAATCCGACTCCCTCAAACACCCTGTCAGTTTTGGGATTCACTTCCTTGTAGCCCATTCATTTCTATGCCCCTTGCCTAGTGGCTTAGGTGATTGGGTGATTGAGTGATTAGTTGATGCGGTATTTTTGCCTCTGCTTCTGGCCTCTAAGGCCCACACGCCAACTTTTCACCTCTCACCTTCGAGCGTATCCAGAAAGTCCCCTTGTCCCTGGTCCTCACGTCGGGATTGAGGCATTGAACTCTTGGCGGTTGGATAGTCAGCCAGGTAAGGGACGGTTATCAGCGCTCTGAGCGGGAAAAAGGGGACCCATCAGCCTATTAGGGAAAAGTTCATTTCCCCCAAGCGGTGGAACGATGCATCGGCGGCCTAAGGCCTAAGGCTGGAGAGAGACCTAAATGTGTTCTGGGGGGAGTCCTTCAAGGGCATGTTGGATCGGCGCAGGGAATTCTCGCTTTAACTGCCGCAGTCTTTTTGCTTTCTTTGCGCTTGTTGTCCACGGCAGTTGCTGCGTAGAAGTAAGTGCTGTCGTTGGCGACAGTCGAGTCAGTGTAGTAGGTCCAAGCAACCAGACCGCCACTGTTGACTTTCCGCCAGTTCACTCCATCGGGGCCCCGATAGACGTTGTATCCGATCACGTGAGGCGATTTAGAAGCTTTCCACTTGAGATCCACTACATGGATTGGTGTCGGCTGGATAACGACTGTATAAGCCTTCTCGGATACGTGTCCGCCGCATGCTGTTACGGAGACCGTAAAAGAATAGGATGCCGCCGTTGTGGGAACCCCGGTCAGTTGCAGAGAAGTCGTATTGTTAATTGTCGTCTTGCGGACGCCTGCGGGCAACGAACCCGAAACAATCTTCCATGAGTACGGAGTACAGCCATCACTGGCCCTGAGAACCGCGAAGTACGATTTGCCGCGCACGCCGTTGGGGATGCTCCTCGTATCGATGGTGACGGATGCCACACATCGTGACGCGAATACGATCAGCAAGATGGAGAAGAAAAAGGACTTCACGATCATCATTCTCCTAAGACAACCTTATTCCTGGCAGATAGCGGGGGTTTTAAGACCCCAGCTACACCTCCCGCCTAATGTCTTTTCCTCTGGCCAATCATTTCATCGAGTAGGGCGCTCATCTCTCTGGCGATGCGAATAGCGGCCTCCGGGTCGTCCTCATCGAGAAGCTTGCTGGCGACGTGACTTAGCTTCTCAAATTGTTCCCCTGACGGTGGTTTCTGAGTAGACATAGGAAACCTGCAACTTTCCGAGACGGGGTAGGTGCTGGGAGTCTACACGCGGAAATACCAAAATGAAAGCCGCGCCACCGTGTGAGAGCAGCGCGGCTTGTGGTTAGAGGGTGTCAACGTCCCCCCAAGAAACGTTGCACCCTCGGCAGGCGGACGGATTATATCCCCGAATCCGTGTCACGCCAGTTTTTATTCAGCCCCCTGCCACACCCCAAAACTTCCCTTTTGTAAAAAGACATTGCGTTATACGACATATCGCTTGACGACATGACATCCCACGCACTATAGTTAGCATCTAAGCGAAAGAAAGGCGAATCTATGAGTCGAGAAGTTGTCACTGTCACGATCCCTTCGGAAGTGGTGAAGAAGTTGGACGAAGTTGCCCAGTCCGAATATCGGAGCCCCTCGTCGCTGGTAACTGCGCTGCTTGCCAAAGGACTGGAATCTCGCACCGAATCACAGGAACCCGTAATGGCGCAGGAGGTGCGGTGAGCACTCCCATTAACACCGCGCAGTTGCGAGCCATCGCCTTCGCGCTTCGGGAGGTTGCCTCATCTCTCGGCAAGGATGCGGATGTCCAAGTTTTGATTGACGCTGCGACGTTCTTAGAACAGGCGGCAGAAAAGGTGCCTGCCTAAATGGAGCGCACCGTCCAAGCCCGTGTCATGTCTGCGGACTTCCTTCGTGGGCATGCGCTGTTGTTGGGTTTATTACGAAGGTCAAGACGAAAGCTGAGAATAAGTTTCGGCGGGACCGGACCGCAACTGTCTGGTGCTGCTCTCGACGCTGCGCAGTCCAAGCTCATGCTGTGTCCGAGATGGGAATCAACACACACACGTGGCCGATGTCGCTGGCTGAATTTACCGCTCATTGGTCGGCGCGGCTGGATATCCGCAAAGCCGATGCTGCCCGTACGGAAACCATAGCGGAAACCCGCATAAACATTGGGGCAAAAGAGGGCAAAAGTCAGGTTATCGTCCCCGAGGGCACAGGGGCAATTTCCGTACGAAAAACGGCGTTTAAACGCAAAGGCGGACGGCCTCGGGAGTGGAACTCGGAAGCAGACCGATTGAGGGCATATCGGGCTAGAACGAAATCAGAAGCGGCGGTGACGGCATGACGCATGAAGAACAAGCAAACGTAGACGCGCTACAGGAACTTCCCGCATCGATTCTCGCGCAAGCTCTCAGAAAAAAGGTTTCGAGTTGCCCACTAAATGGAGCTGCGGGACAGATGGTTAATTTGGTCGATGCGCTGATCGTCGCGGGAAATGTGTGGCTAGTACGGGAGGGTCGGACACATGTCTGAATGGCAACCGGAGCTCGATGCTGACCTTACCCAGATGTACGCAGGCACAGACGGCGGGGAGAATTTTACGAAGGTCGTAGCACTTGGAGAGCTGGAGCCGTATTTCCTGCGGCAAGCGGTGGAGATGACGAAGGGATTAAACGACGGCAGCGAATCGTTAGACGCATTCTTGGAGCGATTGAAACAGCCCACTCCCGAGAGCGG
>Ga0126371_10002697_pt1 | contig 15325 bp, 15 predicted proteins | sample PanSoiMetaPlot_4_FD_110145 | JGI IMG/M metagenome (GOLD analysis project Ga0126371, IMG submission 110145) | Tropical forest soil microbial communities from Panama - MetaG Plot_4 | ecosystem: Environmental > Terrestrial > Soil > Tropical forest > Bulk soil | place: Panama | collected 2016-02-17 | reverse complement strand
GCGTCTGTGCGTCTGTGCGTCTGTGCGTCTAGCAGTTTGTCCTACCGCCTCACGATCGTCCTTCCCGTCTGGACGGCGGCTGGTTGTCCTCCCGCCCTGATCAACTCAGGGTTGCCCGCTGCCGTCTGGAAACTCCAATCCAGTATCAGGAAATCCCGTCCGACATGCGTCACCCGGACGGCGCCATACCGGACCGTCGCGCCGTTCACAACCTGGAAGACGTACCCGTTGCCGGGAAGTGCCTGGAGCGAGGTGCTCGCGTAGCCCGAGTCGGGCGCGAAGTCGATGGACGTCAGATCACCGAGGGGGCCGACGCCGTACTGCTGCATCGTGGTCCCCGAGGCCGCGACCGGCGTGAGCCAGAGCGTCGAGTCGGCATGCTGCGTCACGAAGAAGTTCGCGCTCGACGAGCCGCCGTTCACGACGAGACCGAACCCATTGGCGGTCCCATCCCAGAACTCGAGGCCAGCGGAGCCGGCATTCGTCTGCACCGGGTACAGCGCGACGTTGCGGGCATCGGGGCGCGGCGTGTCGGTGCGAATTGGGGACCACGCGCTCTCATCTCCGAGGGTGTCGATGGCCGAGACCGCGTAGCAGCGGCGGACGCCGTTGGTCAGGGCGCCCACGATGAAGTCGGGAGAGACGGTCGCCCCTTCCAGCATCCAGTCGTTGTTGCACAGCGTATCGGCCGGGGAGCTCGCCGAATACACCCGGTACCACTTGAAGGCGAACTGATTCGTGAGAAAGGCGTTATCGGTCCAATCCAGCTCCACGGCGCCGTTGAGCGACGTGGAGAACAGGCTCTCCGGGGCTTCGAGGGCCAGTCGGGAGTCGATGGTCACGACGTTGCTGTTGCTGCTTTCGAAGCCATTCACGTCGACGGAAGTGACGGTGTACTGGACGTCCGGCACGCCTGTGTCGTGGAACGACGGTGACGTCGTTTCACCACGGAGGTTGAACGTGCCGCCGACGGTCGCGGTCGAATACACCCGGTAGCTCTGCAGATTCGACGAATTCACGGGTTGCCACGTGAGCAAGACACCCGAGGGTTGGCTCGGAAGTCCAGACGGATCCAGCTCGTAGGACAACCCCGTCGGCGGAGGCACTGACGCGCCGCCACCGCCGGTGACGGTCTGCTGCTGGTCGCATGCTGCAACGATGAGCGCCGACAACGTCAGCGCGAGCCGCAAAGACGTGCGCATATCAGGCCCCGAAGAGGTCACCGCCGTACAAGGCAGGGACCGTGCCGTGGTGCTTCTGCAGGCGGAATGCGGGTTTTTGACGGACCCTGTCCCACCGCGAGGACAGGGACTCGGGTTACTGCGTCTGCCGGAAGGTCTGCTGGTCGTAGTCGAACTTGATGTCCTGCTCGTCCTTGAGCTGGATCGTGAAGTTGAATCCGAAATTGCCATTGGGGCTCTTCACGAACTGAAAGCTGGCGCGCCAACGGCGCAGATCGCGTTGCAGCGAGATGAACTGCTGGCCGAACTGGCGGGTGTGAAAGTCGTATGTCGTCGTCCAGTTCAGGTCCCAATGCGGCGTGGGACTGAAGTGGGTCGTGACATTGATCTGCTCCTGTCCCGCGCCGGTCTGCGGCAGAAAGCCGGGAACGGGCGTCACCGGAAGCTGTCCCTGGTACTGCGTGTCCGTCTGGACGGGGGCGAAGATGCTCGAGTCCTTGATCGGACGGAACCGCGTGCTCGTGAACGTCACGCTCATCGAGAAGCCCCCGCCCGTGGGTCCCGCGAACGGTGAGATCCCAGGGATTCCGCCGCCGAGCGTCGGCGGCGGCAGGCCGGGACCTGAGATCCCGACATTCTGCCCGTTCGCTCCCGCGAGGCCGGCATTCGCAGCTCCAGGGGCCGGCGGCGGTTGCTTCGCGTTCCCCCCACCGAGTCCCAGCAAGCCGCCGATACCGCGGATGGTCGCCTCGGAAATCGAGAACGACGCCGAGACGTTGGTGAGGAAGGGCGAGAACTTCGCGACTTTGTAGCCCACCGGGCCGTTCCACAGGTCGTGCGTCAAGGACAACGAGAATCCGGGAATGAGATCCGACGACATCGTGTTGGTCAACGACTGCGTCTGCCAGCCGGTGAGCAACGGCGACTGCTTCGCCCGCTCGAAGTTGTACTGCACCTGCGACGTATTGAGCGACAGGAGCTTGATCTTCCGTCCCTGCCCCGTCGTATCCCCCGGCGGCGGCTTCAACTTCGCTTCGATGTTCTGGGACATCCCGACGCTGATGGTCTGCTGCGGATCCGAGTGCGCCGTGGGATTCAGCCCGCTGGGGTCGATCGCGTGCGCGAACGCCGAGTCGACCGAGGCGGCCGGCGCGTACTGGTAGTTCACCAGGAGCTGGACCGAATGGCGGATCCGGTCCAGGGGGCCGAACCCGGGGAAAAATCCGAAGAACGTCGGCGCGATCGCCGCGCCGAACGCCAGCCGCTTCCCCTGTGTCAGGAAGGCGCCGCCGGTGAACTGGTTGCGAAGGGCAGTCGGACCCTGTGAGGTGTTGTTAATGACGCTGACGCTGGGCTGCAGCTTCCAGGAATTGGTGAACAGGGTCGGGAGACTGAACCCCGTAGACCAATCGACGGTCGTCTGGAAGGTCCGCACGTACAGCACCTTGTGCACCTGTCCGGTGCTGTCGGAGACGAAGAACTCGCGCCGCTGATTGGACGCCTGGTCACTCACGCTCAAGGCATTCGACCAGTTCCAACCGCCGATCCGGATCGGGGTCGACAGTCCGAACGACGTCGTCCGGTTATCGAAGAACTGGGAAAGCGTGTCGGACCCGAACAGGGGGTTGAAGCCGGACGGGACGAGCAGCGTGCCGGAGTTGTTGTGGAACGTCTGCTGGTTGGTGTAACTGATCCCCGGGGACCAGGTCAACCACGGTGTGACGTTAATCGGCGACGGCGTGAAGCTGAACTGGGGGAAGGTCTGGCTCACCTGCGGCGTCGAGAGATTCTGGGAGCGGGAGCCGCCGAGGTTCACGGTGCCCCAGCCGAATTGCTTCTGGAAGTTCGCCTGGGACGACAGCTGGGCCGTCGACAGAAACGGATTGATGGTGTTCTGCTGAATGACGGCCGCACTCGTGGCGTAGTTCACCGTCGCCGTGAAGTGCGTGCGGCTGTCGAAGGCCTGGGTGTGATTCCACCCGATCTGCGTCGACGTGCCGGAGCCGTCCAGGTTGCTCTGCTTGGCGTACGTGATCCCGCCATCGATGAACCGGTCGAGCCACTTGTACCGCATCGCCCCGTGGACCTCCACATACCGGTTCGAGAACCAGTCCAGAGAGCCCAACAGATCGACGTAGTCGTTGGGCACCCAGTAGTAGCCCAGGTTCGAGATGTGCCGCTGGTATTGCCGGGTGGGCCGGACCAGGTCGTTGAGCCCGAAGCGCGGGATCAGGATACCGCTCCGTCGTCCCACCCGGATGTCCTGGAAGATGAACGGCAGCCACATCAGGGGCACGTCGCGGATGTACAAGACGGCGGGGCGCGCGATCATCACGTTCTTGTTCAGCCACTTCACTTCCCCGGCCTGGAAGTGGTAATCGGGGAGTGGGAGATCGGACGACGTGATGGATGACGATGCGCCGAACATGCGCGTTGACCCGGAGTCGACCGCGAGGTCCCCGCGCATGAACCACGTCGCCCCACCCTGCTTGAAGCTGGTCAGCGCGTTGGTGATCACGCCGCGCTTCAGACAGTTGTCGTATTTGAGGGAATCGCCGATCATGACGTTCCCTTCTCCGAAGAGCGACGGCGCCCCCTGCGCCTCGAGCCGGCAGCTGGCCTGGACGTAGTGGATCGAGTCGGCCTGCAGTTTGCTCCCATCCTGGTCCACCAGCGCCGCATTGGCCGACGTTCCGTGCAGCTCGATATCACTCCCCTGTTGGCCCTGCTTCATCACCAGCGAATCGGCCGTGTAGTGCGTGATCCGGTATCCCTTCCGGGCCGCCAGGGAGTCCATCAGTGCGTCGGACGGCGGGAACGCGCGGGTGGGTCCCGTCGGCAACCCCAGCCGGCGCGCGGTGGCGGTATCGATGGCCCGCCCCTGCACGGGCTGGCCCGCCCGGTGGGTGGTGTCCTGCGTGGGAGGGGGCGTCGGACGCTGAGTCGGTTTCTGACACCGGAGGGCGCCCGCGCCGCCGAGACTCAGGAGCAGCGCGACCCCGGCGGCGCGGGGGGTCACGTCGCGTCGGCGGCCGCCGCGGCGGCGCGCCGGTCCCGGCGCCGGCCCACGACCCAGACGCACCAGATGCTGATCTCATACAGCACGAGCAGCGGGACCATCATCACGATCATCGACAGGGCGTCGGGTGGCGCGAGGAACGCCGAGAGCAGAGCCGCGATGACGAGAGCGTACCGGCGGTTCCGGGCCAGGAACTTCGCATTCACGAGCCCGAACCCGGCGAGGATGATCATCACGAGGGGCAGCTCGGTGATCGCCCCGAACGCGAGCACCAGCGGAATCGCGATGGCGAAGTAGCGGTCGGCGGTGATGATGGGCTCGAGATGCTGACGCTGGAACGACATCAGCACCGCCAAGGCCCGCGGCAGCACGAGGAAGTAGGCAGCCGCGACGCCCGCGGAGAAGAGCACCACCCCGACCACGAGGGACGGCACGATCACCCGGCGCTCGCGGTCGTAGAGGGCGGGCGCCAGAAACGCCCAAGCCTGATAGATGATCACCGGAGAGGCGAGGACCAGCCCCACCGCCACCGCCAGCTTCATCGTGATGAAAAATCCCTCGGCCGGGCCGGTCACCATCAGCTTGCCCGTGGGAAGGAGCGGCCCGATGGGACGCATCAAGATTCCGAGGATGTCGAAATGCTGGACAACGCCCCAGCCGATGAGGGCGCCGATGGTCAGCGCGATGGCGCTGCGGAGGAGGCGCCACCGAAGCTCCTCGAGGTGCTCGAGGAACGGCATCTCGCCGCGGGATCGTGATTCGGCCACTCGGGCCCTAGCTAGCGCCCGAGTGCCTGGAGCCGGATGCGGGCGAGGTTGGCCTCGTCCGAGCGCGGATAGCCCGCGATCACCCGGTTGAAGTACGTCCGGGCCTGCGCCTTGTCCGACTTTTCGTACAGGAGACCCAGCTTGTAGAGCGCCGTGGGTGCCCGGACGGAGTTGGGGAAACTCTTCACGAGCTGTGCATACACCGGAGCCGCGGAGTCGGGCTGCTGGTCGCCGAAGCTTTCCCCGATGTAGAAGAGGGCGTCGGAGACCCGGGTGTCCGTGGGGAAGGACTGCAGGAATGCCCGGAATCCCATCCGGGCCGTCGCCACGCTGCCCTTCCGGTACTGCTGCAGGGAGGCGTCGTACATCTGGTCCGCGCTGGCACCGGACACGCTCGGCGCGGGCCCGCGGGTGGTGTCGGGCGCGGGCACGGGTTGCGCCGCCCGCTGCTCGATCTGCGCGCGGAGCTCGGACAGCCGCTGCTGGCTCTGGCCGGTGAGCTCCTGCACGCTGACCAACTGCTGATTGATGTTGAGGTGGTCGTTCTTCGCGTCGCCGCGCATCTGCACGAGATAGTTCTGCTGCGCGGCGAGCGTCTGCTGCACTGCGGCGATGGCCGCGAGCGTGCTGTCCCGCTCCGCCCGGCGTACCGAATCGGATCGGGTCATCTGCGCCTGAAGGGCCTCGACCTCGAGACCGACCTTCCGGACGTCGCCCTTGAGGGCGCATCCGGCGGTGATCCCGAGGCCGAGGAGCGCGAGGTGTCGCGCTGTTCTACGGAACACCCTTACGGCTTCACCAGGGCGTCGCCACCGGCGAGGATGGAGAACTCATCGCGACGGTTCTTGGCCCAGGCGTCTTCGTTGTGGGCGGGATCGAGCGGCCGCTCTTCGCCGTTCGACACCGTTTCGATGCGGCCCGCGTCGATGCCATGCGTCACCAGGTACTGCTTGGCGGCGTTGGCTCGGCGGTTCCCGAGCGCGAGGTTGTACTCCTGCGAGCCGCGCTCGTCGCAATTCCCGGCGATCTGGATCCGGAGCCCGGGGTTCTTCTGCAGAATCGCGATCTTCTGATCGAGGATCGCCTGATCGGCCCCCTGGACCTCGGCCTTGTTGAACTCGAAGTGAATCATGGTCGCCAGCATCGACCGCACCTCATCGCCGGCGCGGGCCGCAGCCGCGGCGGAATCCGCCGCGCGGGCGCGCGCGATACTGTCGGCCATGGCGCGGGCGCGCGCGGCCGAGTCGGCCTGCGCGGCGGCGATCGAGTCGGCGCGGCGCTTGGCGTTCTCGGCGGCGGTGTCCGCTTGCGCGACCGGGGTCGGCGTGGTGTCAGGCTTCTTGCCGCAGGCGGCGACGGCGATGGCCGTCGTGAGTGCCGCGAGGGCCAGCGATTGCAGGCGTGTCATGGGACTCGGTCTCCAGGTCAGGGGGTGGCTGAGGCGGCTTCCGGCAGCCGCGGCGACCAGGCCGGCAAACGCTCCCCGCTCTGCTGCAACAGGGGGCGAATGCGGCCGGTCTCCAAATCGATGATCCAGAGCTGCCGGTACCCCGCGCGATCCGAAACGAACGCTAAATGGCGGCTGTCGGGCGCCCACGTCGGATCTTCGTTTCGCCCGACAGACGTCAACTGCTTCACCGTGCCCTTGCGGACGTCCAGCACGAAGACCTGCAAGGTGCCGCCGACGTCACGGTGAAACGCTACCGAGAGTCCATCCGGGGACCAATCGGGCGCATTGGAGGACCCCGTTACACCATAGTCGAAGGGAGCGAAGAGCTGTTGATCGGTCCCGTCGGCGCCCATCACGTAAATCTGCGCCAGACCCGGGCGGGTCGAGACGAAGGCGATGCGACGCCCGTCCGGACTGTAGGTCGGGGACAAGTTGTCAGAATACCTGCCTACGGTCAAGCGCTGTAGACAGCACGCATCGCGATAGTTCACTGTCCACAAGTCCGTTCCCTCTTCGGTCGCGCGGCTGAACGCGACGGTCTTGCCGTCGGGAGAGAACGCGGGGGTGAAGTCCGAGTACTTGCCGGTGCTTCCATACACCACCGACCGCTTTCCGGTCGCGAGGTCCAGCAGGTTGATCTGCCCGTGGCCCCCGTTGAACTCCATGTACGCGATCTTCTTGCCGTCCGGGGACCAGGCCGGCGAGAGGGCCTCCTTCGTGGCCGACGAGACCAGGTGGAAATTGGCGCCATCCTGGTCGACCGAATACACGTGCTTGTCCTTCACGAAGAGAATCCGGGTGGCCGCGTTCCCCGGAGCCCCCAGGGAGGCCTGGACGACCTGGTCCGCGAGACGGTGAATCGCCATGCGGTACCCGGGATCGCCAGGCGCCGTCAGTCGTGTGCTGAAGGTGCGTCGGACCGCGCCGGCCGCGACGTCGTGCAGGAGCAACAGCACCGAGTCGCCCACCGTCCGGAACTGCACCGCGAAGTCGGCTCCCAACGCCTGATACAATGAATAATTGAGGCCCGAGATGCTCTTGGTCGCGGTGTGACCCCCGGCCGGGACGGAAGGGCCCGGATCGAGGGAGTCACCCCCCGGCAGCGTGATCACCTCGTAGCGGTCCGAGAAATCGAGGTCGCGGCCGACGATGGCGCGCACCGAGTCGAGCTGGCCGGGAGCGGTAGGGAGCACCACCAGGCCGGGGCGGACCCCGGGCCGGTAGGTGATCCCGATCCGGACGCCCTTGTCGATGGTGGAGTCTTGAGACCATAGACGGTAGGACGGGACGACGGTGCTGACGGTAAGAACTATCACTCCGACCGTCTTACCGTCTAACCGTCTCACCGTCTTCATTGCCGCACTCCAGAAAAGTAGAATCGGACGAACAGCACGTCCTGGTTCCAGCCATCCGGCAGCGCGCCGAAGGCCTTGCTCTGCCCCGCCGACTCGACGGCACCTTCAGCCTCGAGGTCGAACGCGAAGTTGCCCGACCGTTTGGTGAACTGCAGTCCGGTCACCGATCCGTCCTTATGCACGAAGAATGACACCTCGGCTTCCAGCGGCGTGCTTTGATCGGGCCGCTGCCAGCGCCGGAGCACCTGCGACACGATGTTCTGCAAATACTCCGGGAATGGAAACTCCTGTCCTTCGGTGCTGACCGTCGCGACATCGTGTCCCGTCGACGGGGCCTCTCCCGCGATCCGCTGCAGGGCTTGCGTCTTGGGTGCGGCCTCACGCTTCTTGGTGTCGGCCTTCGGCGGCGGTGCCGGCGCCGGCTTCGGCGCCGGCTTCTTGGTCGGCGGTGCGGGAGCGGGCGGTGGGGGCGTCGCGGCCTCGCGCTGCACCACGTCGGGGGCCTTCCGCTGATCGGGCGTCGGGTCGGGGGCCGCGACGAGCCGCACCGCGTAGGTCGGCGGCGTCACCGCCTGCGCGTGGCGCGCGGACACGATCACGAACGCCACCGCGACGGCGTGCACACCGATCGTGCCGATCAAGCCAATGCCGGCGCCTCCGGGCGCGCGGGACCGGCCGCTCACTTGCTCACGGACTCCGGCTCGGCCACGAGGCCGACGTCATTCACTCCCGACTCCCGGATCACCGCCAACACCTGCACCACCGTCCCATACGCCACCTGCTGGTCCGCCCGGAGGTACACGCCGGACGGGTGTTTGCTCCGCACAAACGCCGCGAAGGTGGCTTTGAATTCGGCGTAGGTGAGGGGAGACTGATCCAGGAAGATCGAGCCGGACTTGTCGATCGTGACGATCAGGCCCTGGTTGGGCTCGAGGGGTTTCGCGGCGGCATGGGGAAGCCGCACGTCCACCCCGCCCTGCATGATGGGCGCGGTGATCATGAAAATGATCAGCAGGACGAACGCGACGTCCACCAGGGACGTGACGTTGATGTCGGCGTTGAGAGGGAGCTCTCCGCGGCCGCGGAGACCGCCTCCCGAGAGGAGGCCACCGGCCATGGCCTAGAGCCGTCCTTCCCGGGCCATCGTGCCGATGATCTCCTGGGCGAAGCCCTCGAGCTCACCCGCGAAGAGTCCCAGCCGGTTCACGAACCAGTTGTAGGACATCACCGCGGGCACGGCCACCGCCAGACCGGCGACCGTCGTCACGAGCGCCTCGGCGACGCCGGGAGCGACGGCGCCGATGTTGCCGGAGCCGCCGGCCGCGATCCCGATGAACGCGTCCATCACGCCGAGCACGGTGCCCAGGAGGCCGAGCAGCGGGGAGACCGATCCGAAGGTCGCGAGCCAGGGGATGAACCGCGCCGCGGCATCGCGTTCCGCCGCGACCTCCTTCGACAGCATCATGCGCAGGGCTTCGAGCTGCGTCGGCGTGAGTGTGGAGATCGGAACCGCCGGATCCCGCTTGAGAGTGCCGGGCTTCAGCTCAGAGAAGAAGTGAATGCCCTCGAGCAGCAGCCGGCGATACGGAGAGGGCTGCAGCCGCATGGCGGCATGGTGCGCGTCTTCGAGCCGCTGGGCCTTCTCGATTTCGACCATGAAGCGGTCCGCCTGCCGGCGGAGCCGCCCGAACTGCCACCACTTGAGCGCGATGATGTACCACGACGCGAGGGAGAAGAGGACGAGTACCACGAGGACAACCTTGGTCTCGCGACTCGAGGTGAGTACCAGCTCCCACGGCGTGGTGGGGACGGCCCGCCCGAGCTGCAGCAACACGTCACGCCTCCATTATTGATCGAATCGTCGCCCGCAGGCCCTCGGCCAGCGGCGTGCGGGGACGCCAGTTCAGCTCCCGGGCGGCCTTCTCGGTCGCGAGCGAGCTGCGGAGGATCTCTCCGGCCCGGGCCGGCGCTCGCTTGATGTTCGCGGGCTTGCCGGCACCGGCAGCCAGCAGCTCCGCCAGCTGATTCACCGTGGTCTCCACGCCGGTCCCGATATTCCAGGCCCGCGCGTCGAGACTCGTCAGCTGAGGCAGCGTCGCGGTCGACGCGCGCACGTTGGCTTCCGCCACGTCGAGCGCGTACACCATGTCCCGCGTCTGCCCACCGTCTCCAAAAATTGTAATCGGTTCGCCGCCGGCGATGCGTTTCGAAAAGATCGCGATGACGCCCGCCTCGCCATGCGGGTTCTGCCGGGGGCCGTACACATTGCTGTAGCGCAGCACCGCGGCCTCGATCCCGTACAGCTGGGAGAACGTCGCCAGATAGTACTCGGAAGCGAGCTTGGCGGTCCCATATGGAGACGTCGGCAGTTTCGGATCGGGCTCGGAGAACGGCAGCTTGTCCCCTTCCCCGTAGACCGTGCCCCCCGACGACGCGAAGACCACCCGTTTCACCCCGCCCGCCCGGGCTCCCTCCAGGAGATTGAGGAGGCCCACGACATTGACCCCGGCGTCGTAGACCGGATCCTCGACCGACCGCCGCACGTCCATCTGCGCCGCGTGGTGATTCAGCACGCTGAAGCCCCCGGAGGTCAGCAGCGCGCGCGCCTCCGGGGACCGGACGTCCGCCTCCACCAGCTTCGCCTTCGCGGGCACGTTCTCACGGCGGCCGGTGGAGAGATTGTCGAGGATCGTGACCTCGTCACCGGCCGCGAGATGGGCGTCCGCCACGTGGGAGCCGATGAAGCCCGCGCCACCAGTCACCAAGACCCTTCGAGCCATAGATCGAATACGTTCCTTAGTTGAAGTGCGGATACACCCCGGCCCAGGCGCGCGAAACGGCGCCGGCTGGCGGGGCACACGGAGCACTCAGGACTTGCGAGGCGACGCCGGACCGAATGACTCGAGGTCCGGCGGCGGATCAGGAGGGCATCTTCCGGACCAGGCGAACCTTGGTCCCGGCCCTGATGTTGGGCTGCGTAATGCCGATCACCAGGGCCGACGCGGAGTGCTCTCGGGTGTGCACGATCAGGAACTGCACCAACACCTGTTCCGACGCGGTCCCCATGTCGCCCGTCGCGGGGCGGTAGGCTTCGAAAATGTCGCCCGGGGTCACGCCTTCGGAGCGTCCCTTGTCGATGAAGTAGATGGTCTGCGTCCCCGCCAGGGGCTCGAGATCCCGCTGTGCAACTATCGAGCCCTGCAATCCCTGCGTCACCGGTGCCGGCCGGCTCTCACCCGGATTGCGGAACGGCTCGAGCGGCAGCGCGAGGTTGCCCGTGTGGATGCGGCCGTATTGCTGGATGATCGTGCCCAGCACCTGCTTCGGCTGAACGGTGGTCACCCGCGCGATCCCCACGGGGACGATCACGTCGCCCCACCCGGAGACGTCGCGGTCGCGCCGCGCCAGTAGCAGCGAATCACCGACGTGATAGCTCGCGTTCCCCGGAGGCGTGATCGCGATCTCCTGATACTGCCCGGCCTCCGTGAGCTGCGTGAGCCGGGTGATCGCCGGACGAGCGGTCGCCCCGACCACATCACCCCACGGAAGTTTCTCGCCCTCCGTCAGCCAGCCGGCCGAGTAAAACTCGCCGGGGCGCACGGGGCGGTAGACCTGGTGGAGGTACGCGCGCAGCTGATTCTCGATCTGCTGCTTGGGCGTGACCGGATGATCGAAGATCGTTTCGCCGTTGTTGTTCGAGACCGGCTCCGGCGGCGGTGGCCCGGTAGTATCGGCGGCGGCCGGTGCGGCGACGGCGGTGGTATCGAGCTTGGGCGTCGTGTCGACCACGGCGTGCGCCGTATCAGCCTTCACGGTGTCGGCATGCACGGTGTCGACCGGCGTCGGCGTTTGCGCCACGACCTTCGCGGTGTCGGTCTGCGCCACCACCGTGGTCGTGGTGTCGGCGTTGCCGTTGACCTGGAGAACCTGGCCGGGATAAATCCAGTGCGGATCTTCGACCGTCGCCGTGTTCAGACGGTAGATTTCGGGCCAGAGGAGCGGATCGTTGAAGTACAGACGCGCGATGGACCAGAGGGTCTCCCCCTTGGCCACGACGTGCGTATCTCCCGTTGCCGCCTGCTGCAGGAGGCTCGACGCCGTATCGGGCTTGGCCGCCTTTGAGGTATCAGCGGGTGCCGGTTTGGCCTTCGTCGTGTCCTGGGCGCTGACCCGCGCGCCCAGGAGCGGGATGGCCACGACAGCCAGGAGAACGGCTACCGCCGTCCGCGTCGATCGGCTAGAACGGGAGATCGTCATCCTCCGCATCCAACGCCTCCGGGAACGAGTCGAGCGACTCCGGTTTCCCCTCAGCCCCCGCCTTGGCGGGCGCCTTCGCTCTCGAGAAATCGCCGCCCTCTGCCCCGCCTCGGGACCCGAGCAGCATCACTTCGCGCGCGACGATCTCCGTCGTATACCGGGTCTGTTTCTCTTTGTCTTCCCAGGTCCGGTAGTCGATCCGGCCCTCGACGTAGATCCGGTCGCCCTTCTTCATGTACTTCTCAGCAAGGTCGGCGAGTCCGTTGCCACTCTTGTTGTTCCACATCACGACCCGGTGCCACTCGGTCTTTTCCTGCTTGTCCCCGCCCTGGCCTGTCCACTGCCGGCCAGTGGCCAGCGACACCGTCGCGACCTTGGAGCCATTATTCGTCGTCCGGACTTCTGGGTCAGCCCCTAAGTTCCCAATCAGTATGACTTTATTCAGACTGCGGCTCACAACGACCTCCGGTACTCAAGGCGGGCTGGTCCCAAGGATTCCCGCACAGTATATGAATCGCAAGTTATTCTGTCAATCAAAGATACGCCACTTTTCACCATTTTATCGGGTGCTCCCCCCTGCCGGAATGGCGGCACGAAGAAGGATCGCATCCTCCGTCGGTCGCCGGTAGTAATTCACTCGTTTCGAGACCTCGGCGAAGGCAAACGCGCGGTACAGCGCACGCGCGGCCACGTTCGACTCCCGCACTTCGAGGTACACCTGCCGCGACCCCAGGGATTGGAGTCGCTCGAGTGCGGCACCGACGAGCAGTCGACCGATTCCGTGACGGCGGTTCTGCGGATCCACTCCGACGTTCAGGATTTCCCCTTCGTCCGCCATCTGCCGCGCGACGAGATATCCCGCCACGCGGTCGGCGCCATCGACGGCCGCGAGGAACACGACGCCGGTCGCGAGCGTCTCCGCGAAATCCCGTGCGGTCCAGGGGTCGGAGAAGCTGACCACCTCGATCGCCTGAATACCGGGAAGGTCAGCGGGGCGAGTCGGTCGAACGCGGAATTGGGCGTCCGTGTCGGGCCTCCCATTTCGCCTGCGCCTCCGCGGGCCGGCCGTACTCCGGCTCGGCGGTCGCGAAGTCCTCGACGCGTTTGCCGGCGCCGGGCCGGCCCGCCAGCGCGAGCATCACGACCGCCGAGGGGGGAAGCTGGTCGAGGGGCACAGGGGGCACGCCGGTCCAGCGCGCGACCTCAGCACCGTACCGCACGGCCCCATCCCCCACCGCGATCGCCGGACGCCGCGCCCCCGTCAGTCCCTCGAGCTCTGGAATCGTCGCGAGCGTCGGGGGGACCAGCGTGTCGACGCGGTCGGCATGAACGACGTAGACCGCCCCGTACACCTGACCCCGAAGCGCATCGAAGCATGCCGCCACCGGGACACTGCCCACCCGCTCGGCGGCCCCAGCCGCCGCGGCGAGGAGCGACGGCACGGCAATGACGTCCGCGCCCGACTCCTGCACGAGGCCCTTCGCGGCGGCCCACCCGATCCGGAGACCGGTGAACGACCCGGGTCCATCTCCGACCACCACGGTATCGAGATCCGCGACCTGCCGGCCGGCGCGCGACAACGCGAAGTCGATCAAGCGGACGATCTCCGTGGCGTGCCGGCGCGAGCCCTGCTGGTGCGCGCCGGAGCTCACCCCCGAGCCATCGCCCACCGCCACGCTGGCGATGTCGGTTGCGGTGTCGAGGGCCAGCATCTTGCTCACTCCTCCTCCAGTGCCCGGCGGCCGGGGTCACCGTCGTGCGCAAGGTAGAAATGCCGGTCCAGCCGCGGCGCCCACCCTTCGGCTCGCTCCGGCCACTCGATCAGCACGATGGCCCCTTCGCGCTCCATCTCCTCGAACCCGAGGTCGCGGGCCTCGGCGGGTGCCTTGAGCCGGTAGCCGTCGACGTGGTACACGGGGCCGCCCGGTGCGAGATACCGGTGGACGAGTGCGTAGGTAGGACTGGTGGCGGGAGATGCCGCGCCCAGGCCCCGGCAGATCGCCTGCACCAGCGTCGTCTTGCCGGCGCCGAGCTCTCCGGAGAATCCGAGAACGGCGGGAGCGTGGAGCGAGCGCCCCAGCTCCTCACCGAACCGGTTGAGCTCGTCCGCGGTGAGGCGCACGGCGCCCGGCATCGCTCTCCGCCTTCAGGTCGAGGATCTGGTCGCGCAACAGGGCAGCGGCCTCGAAGTCGAGCTGCTCAGCGGCCGCCTGCATCTGCGACTCGAGCAACGCGATGAGGGCTTCGCGCTCGCGGGCGTCGGTCGGCTTCTTCGCGCCGCCCGTTTCCGGCTTGCCCGCCCTCGCGTCGGCCACCCGGGTGACGAACCGCACATCGACCACCGATTTCACGATCGATGTCGGTGTGATGTCGTGCTCCACATTGTACGCCTGCTGGAGCGCGCGGCGTCGGCTCATCTCGTCCAATGCCCGCTGCATGGAGCCCGTCATGCGGTCTGCGTAGAGAATGGCCCGCCCATGGAGGTTCCGGGCCGCCCGTCCGACCGTCTGGATCAGTGAGCGGTCCGAGCGCAGGAAGCCCTCCTGGTCGGCGTCGAGCACCGCCACCAGGGATACCTCCGGCAAGTCGAGTCCCTCCCGCAGGAGGTTGATGCCCACGAGGACGTCGAATTCGCCGAGGCGCAGGCCCCGGATGATCTCCACCCGCTCGATGGCGTCGATTTCGGAATGCAGGTACCGGACCCGCACCGCCTGCTGCTGCAGATAGTCCGTCAGGTCTTCCGACATGCGCTTGGTGAGGGTCGTAACGAGCACGCGCTCGCCCACCTTGGCCCGTTCCCGTACCTCGTGCAGCAGATCGTCCACCTGGCCCTTCACCGGCCTGATTTCGACCTCGGGGTCGACGAGCCCGGTGGGCCTGATGATCTGCTCGACCACGACGCCCCCCGAGAGCTTGAGCTCCTCTTCGCCGGGCGTGGCAGACACGAAGACCATCTTGGGAGTCAGCTGGAAGAACTCGTCGTACTTGAGCGGCCGGTTGTCCAAGGCCGACGGCAGACGGAACCCGTAGTCGACGAGCGTCTGTTTACGCGAGCGGTCCCCTTCGTACATCCCGCCGATCTGCGGAAGCGTCTGGTGGGACTCATCGATCACGCAGACGAAGTCCTCAGGGAAGTAGTCCAGGAGGCATGCCGGGCGCACTCCCGGAGCGCGGCCGACGAGGTGACGGGAGTAGTTCTCGATGCCGGAGCACCGCCCCACCTCGAGCAGCATGTCCACGTCAAAGGTCGTCCGGGCCTCAAGCCGCTGCGCCTCGACCAGTTTGTTCTGCACCCG
>Ga0126371_10002696_pt1 | contig 15326 bp, 9 predicted proteins | sample PanSoiMetaPlot_4_FD_110145 | JGI IMG/M metagenome (GOLD analysis project Ga0126371, IMG submission 110145) | Tropical forest soil microbial communities from Panama - MetaG Plot_4 | ecosystem: Environmental > Terrestrial > Soil > Tropical forest > Bulk soil | place: Panama | collected 2016-02-17 | reverse complement strand
CGGCGCCTTCACACGACGCCACTTTGTATGATGCCCAGTGGCCGGATCGGTCAGCCGTACTTCGCCATTTTCCATCTCAATTCGACAATGCGCTGCAGCGGGACATGAACCTTGAAGATTCGGACTGAAAAGATTGACTTCATCCTTCAATACTAAAGTGAACGGCCCATTTCCGGAAATGGTGTAGGTTCCCCGCCGAACATTAGCACCTTGAAAATGGCTACGGAACTCGTCTTCGCTCACTTGGCTGATGGGTTTGCTAAGCTGTTGTCTTCCTGACGGTACGGCGGTAATAAAAAACTGGCCATCGGAAGTAAATGTTAAAAAGTACCATCCGCTGCTTCCTGACTCCACGTTTTTCTCATCAACGAACGAATAACGATCCCAAACACCACCTGCAAGAGGATTGTTATTTGTCTCTTGCTGACGCGGGCTGCCCATCATCGACGCTATGCCCCCTGTAATCAGCAGAACAACAAGGCAAACCGCAAACTTGGCTTGCATGTTTCCCTCCCTTTTCCGATCGCCGAAATGTATATCAGCAATGCGAAGACTCGCCGTTGAAACTCCTTAGATGCTTCTGAGTTGCGGCGGAAGCATTTCCAATGGGCTAGCTTTGACGATAGTGCTCACCCCTGCCGCACCATAACTCTTATCGGTCTTCGCTGCGGCGTTTCTCTTCCTTCAATAATCACTTTCCGCCGCGCCCGAGTATACCCCGTGAGCGCTCCGTACACTCAGTGTGCATACATATCATTTATTGCGCCCTCAGCGCAGAGACGTGTGCTGTGTGAATCGTTCTTTTTGATATATGCGCTCCGGTTCTCCTCTCCAATAGGTGACTCGCGCGAACTTCGATCGGCCCGAGGGAGCGTGGCAATCCAGACTTCTTGGTGAGCAAGCCGAAGCGCCCAGATTGGCCGACCATGATCAGTTAATCGCCAAGTCCGAAACGCTGGTCACATAGGCCCCGAAAGTTTCCCACAACAGCAAAGCGCGCCGGCTAGCGACTAATGAACATGGTTAAATTGGTCTTCTTCAGTCGAGCCGGCTAACGCCGCAGTTGAAATCCCGGCACCCACAATCTTTTCTGCGATCACATCGAAATAACCCGTACCAACAAATTTCTGATGAGTTGTGGCCATGTAGCCACTCTCTTTTCCGTGCTCGAATTCTTTATTTTGAAACCGAGCATATGCGCTCATCCCCTCAAACTTGTATGCATGGGCGAGTTCAAACATGCCAAGATTTAGCGTGTGGAACCCCGCTAAGGTGACGAACTGGAACTTGTATCCCATCGCGGCGAGTTCGGTCTGGAACTTTGCAATGGTGCTATTGTCAAGCTTCGCGGACCAATTGAACGAGGGCGAGCAGTTGTAACTCAAGAATTTTCCGGGATACTTCTGATGTATTCCTTCAGCGAAGATTTTGGCTTCGTTCAAGTTTGGCTCTGCCGTTTCGCACCAAATCATGTCCGCGTACGGGCAGTAGGCCAAGCCGCGACTAACAGCACATTGAATCCCCCCTCGTAGGCGGAAGTAACCCTCTGCGGTGCGCTCACCGGTAAGGAAGGGCTTATCTCGGGAATCGATATCAGCAGTGATAAGGAAGGCACCATTCGCATCAGTTCTTGCTATCGACACGGTCGGTACATCCATCAGGTCAGCAGCGAAGCGTGCGGCGATGAGTTTTTGAATTGCCTCCTGGGTCGGCACAAGCACTTTTCCGCCCATATGGCCACATTTCTTCGCAGCAGCCAGTTGATCTTCAAAATGGACGCCCGCCGCACCGGCCTCAATCATGGCCCTCGTCAGTTCAAACGCATTCAAAGGCCCGCCAAATCCAGCTTCAGCATCAGCTACAATCGGGGCGAACCAAAAGGGGCCGTGCTTACGATTGTCTGCTTTTTGAATCTGATCGGCACGCTGAAGTGCATTGTTGATCCTGCGAATCACCAAAGGCACGCTATCTGCAGGATACAAACTTTGGTCCGGATACATCTGCCCGGCGGTATTGTTGTCGGCAGCAACTTGCCAACCGCTTACGTACACGGCTTTCAATCCAGCTTCTACCTGCTGTATGGCTTGATTCCCCGTCAGGGCACCGAGTGCCGGGATGTAGGGCTCTGTGTGTAGTAGGTTCCAGAGTCGCTCCGCGCCCAGCTCGGCGAGGGTATATTGAATTTTCAGCGAGCCGCGAAGCCTGTCTATATCTTGGGCGCTGTAAGGCCGAACAATTCCCGCCCACCGCTCTGTCTTCCAACTTTGCCCGATTTCTTCGACACTCTTCAGATGAACCATTCAATCCTCCAGATAAAAAGTGGTTACTGAGACAAACCAAGCGGTGATGTGATGGAATACTGCCTTCTGGATCCGGGATTCTATAATTTAACTTTGCCCAAAGTCAAGCGAAATGACAAGGCAGGGCTCTCCAGCTGCGTGACGGATATCAATAGCCTTTGGCAGGACGTGAAAGGGCGGGAGGGTGAGTGGATGTTATAAACGATGATCTTCGGACTGTTGAAATTGTCAGCATGTCTGGCATAAGCAAAGTAGCCAACTAGAAGGCGTCAAGAATTTGTGGCGGAATTAGAGCGGCGCTTCGGCCGCGCCGGCGCCAACGCTTAACCGCGGCGGCAAGCACGATGCGAGCGCCCCACCTTCGTCCCGCTGGACGTGGAAATTCGCCAGAGCGATTGCACAGCCGCTTCGCTGTGCCTGCCGATCTGCTCGACCGCGGCACATGGAAATTACGGGACGAATCAATCCGAAAATCCGAAGACGCACGGGACAGCTGCGTCCAATTTACCGAGCCAGCGGGTTCGGCCTTAGCTGCAGCTTCACGACTTTTGCTTGCTGACCCTTGCCGCCCTCCATATGCCACGGCATATAAGTTGCGTAGGTCGACCAGAGCGCTTTGCCTTTCCAGCCCGCACTTGGATCGTCCACTCTGCCATCAACACCTCGTGAATAGAATCCGATTGGATACGGCACTCTGAATGTCAAAAATTTCCGAGTGTTCGGCTGAAAGGCAACAACAGAGTCAGAGTTCGAACCCGGCACAATCGGGACATTGCTGCCAAGTCCAAATACATCGAATTGGTCTATCCATTCAAGGTAGTGCCAATCACTATTGATCTGAGCATCCTCTGCGTCCAATCCCTTGAACTTTGGTCCGGGTGTGGTGTACAAAGTCCAGCCTTCCGGACAGTGATTGCCAGTGGCCGTTGGTCCATTCAATATCTTGCATTTTCGTCGGTCGAATGCCGCAAGCGTACTGCTTGTCGCAAATGTCACCCAAACAATACCGGTATTCCGATCTATATCAATTCCTTTTGCTCGGTAAGCTCCTGGCGGCGCATTGAAAATCTCCGTTTTACACGTGTAAGGGGGATTTGTGCCGGGATCAACTCGCAGTATGGCACCTGGGAAACTAAAGTTAGTCTCCCAAATGGACCCATCAATTGGGTTCACTGCCATCCCGTAAGTATTGACGTAATCTGGTTGTCCAGGCCCGCCGCCGCCGATCCTCTTATCTTTCGTTGGATCTACTGGCTGATCTGGTCCAACATAGGCATCCACCTTTCCGTTCCCATTTGTATCGAGGATGTATGGACACCAGCCTTGCGCGCGTGCGGCGTCTCCTGTTTCATCGAAAACTTTCGTGTTAATCCAACCGACCACGTTTTCGCCGCCGCTGAACCACAAAGTGTTGTTTGCATCGCCCGCAAATTCTAAATGATGTGTGCCGAAACACGTATCGATCATCGTGAACTTCTTTGTTTCGGGATCATACACTTCGACTTCGCGTCCATTCTGATCGCCCGCTGTAAAGTTTCGATTTAGCGGATAGAATTGGGCCGAAGGCAGCGTAGAGCCCGCTTTGCAGAAGTCTGGCTGTGCCGACTTCCCGCGGAACTGAGCCGTTATCCAGAGACGACCTTTCCCGTCCATCATCGGGCTGTGTAAGCTCGCTACTCCAGGTCGCACATTTTCTTGCCCCCATGTCAGAGGCGCTCCGCCTCGTATGCTCTCTGGCATGTTTGGATCACGGACTGGCACACTGATGCGGCTTGTCTTGCCGCTATTCGGATCCAAAACGTCAATGACATCTGCACTGAACTGTTCTAATCCATAAATCAAGCCATTGGCGTTTACCGAGGGATTGCGTTTGTCAGTCGCAATGTCATCATGCAAAAAGCCCTTCGCATCAGACCAATCCCATTCAGTTATGACGAGATTCCTTTCTAAACCTTGTGGACGAGAGGGGGCAGGAGGAAGCTCACCAGCAGCGATGCGGTCAGTCCAATCGGCCATGACCGAGCCTAAGACTTTCGGATCAAGTCGACCGGGATTTATGGGTGTTTCCCCATTTTTCAGAAGTGCTTCCCACGCTTCACTGCTTGTTTGGAACTTACCGAGTGCCTCGGGTATTTCGCGGGTCGCTTTATCCCCGAGCTGAATGAGCTGCATGTTGCCCTTGATCGCATCGATCCATTGCGCCTGCGTCTGTATTCCGGACTTCTCCATGGGGAAGGCGCTCTTGGGAGGAACCTTAAGAAGCGATAACCAATAATCCGCTGGATAATACTGAGCAGCAGCCAGTGGACTTGGCGCAACAAGCGCGTTTAAATCTAGAGCTTTCCCGGGAGTTCCTTGCACTGGTTTTGAGTCAATGAGCCCGTATCCGCGAACCCACACTTTGTAGTTCGCCGTTGGAAGGTTGGGAATTACGTATCGTCCTTGATCATCCGTCACTACGATTTTCGCAAACTTTGTTGGCAAATCTCCGGTCTCGGCGATGACCCATACACCAGCCTCCGGTCCCTTTGAGCTCGAGACCAATCCACCTAGATCAGTTGAACTAATCGCAGGCTCCGGAATGGCGGCCGCCCGAGAACCTGCCAGAACCTGATTCTGACCAACGGCAACTGCCATTGCTGCTATCGCGACTGCTAATAATGGTGCAAGCCAAACACGCTTCGCAGCTTTCATGATTCTCTCTCCGCAAGATATGTCCGAATAAAAGTGGTTGTTGTCAATACGCCTCACATCTGCAATGGCTATGTTGAAGTGTGAAGTTTCAGCCCGCGAGGGACGAGCGCCAACAATTACGTTTTGACTACTTTTATCGTCGTTCCCCTCTCTTGCCGCATTCAATCCGCCACGAGAAAATAATGGCGTATGTGTTCGACAATTTCTTTCACTGAGCAAAACTCATTAGAAGTTTAACCTTGCCCCTAACTGCATCTGACGCGAGGTTGGGTAACCACCAAAGTACGCGGTCGGTTGCTCAAATATTGCAGCTTGAACGTTGCCGTTATAGTTGCCGAAATTTGCTTTATTCGTGATGTTATAGAACTCCGCGAATAATCCAAGAGTACGCGTCTCGCTGCCGAGACGGAAGATTCTTGTTACTCTCGTGTCGAAGTCCCAGGTTGGTGTCATCCGCTGTGAATTTATCCCTACCTGAGTGGCTCCTGCTACAACCCCAGCTACCGCGCCACCCGTAGGACAAGTGACGAATTTCCCGGTAGAGGTACTTACGAAGGCCCGATCATTGTTTGTCCCATCCCCGTTGCAATCAAAGCCATTTGTCAGAGTGTAAGGACGCGCTGATCCAACTTGAAAAATCGGTGAGACTTGGAGGTTCCAAGGGAGATTCACGACAGCCGAAATCACCCCCCTATGTCGCTCATCATCCACAGTGGGCCCCCACTCGCTTGGGGCCGTCGGAGCGAATTGATTGACCGGCAGTTGACAAAATGTGTAGGGAGTACCCCCGCCGCCGCCGCCGCCCAAACATCCACCAAACGCATCAGACCATGCGAGAGTGTACGTCCCTTGCAGGGTAATTCGACGTCCTCGGCGTTCCAAATGGACGATATATTCGTCAAAGCGTGACCTGCTATTTGAGGGGTTATCCGTGATGGCGCCGAGAAACGTTCCGTCCTTATATGTCCGAGTTATGCTGGAACTTCCCGCCGTGAGACCGATCAGTCCTGGATTGTTTTGCACAGCTGCTGCGAACTGGCATTGCAGTCGGCGGTATGAAACACCTGCAGGGATTCCACAGTTATTGTAGGAGGTTGCATTGGGATCCCAAGCGGGACTCTCGATCGGATTAATGTTGAGGCCCGCAGCGAAGCGCACCTCGTGGACGCCCTGGATATGAGTATAATCCGTCGAGAGGACCATGTTCGGACTTAACTGCCGCGTATAGCCGATATGATATTGGAGGTCGTATGGATCCGTGACGTTGGGATCGATGACCGTGCCACTGATGTTTCCCTGCGGGGGAAGCTGGGTCGGTAATGCTGGCGGACCGGCAGGAAGAGGTTGGCCATAAACGTAACTCGTCAACTGCTGAGCGACATAAGTGGTTGCCAACGCGAGAGTAGGCTTCGATTGAACATTTGAGCTATACGCATAGGATTGCGACCATTGGTCGAAATAGATCCCGAAGCCTCCGCGGATAACGTTCTTGCCGTTCCCGGCCACGTCCCAAGCAAAGCCAAACCTAGGAGAAAAATCTTTCGTGGGCGTCTGCGGCAGCTTGCCGTACGGACTGCCGACAGCCTTAAGCGCCAAGTACGTCCGATTGTTCTGTATCTCTGGCTGATCATACCAATTTATGTCTAGGTCGTAGCGCAATCCCAGATTCAGCGTAAAACTGGGCCGCAGCTTCCAATCGTCTTGAACGTAGACTCCGAACTGACGCTGATCGCTCGTGTTGGAATCCGCAGGAGGCCCTCCCGCAGCGCGGTCGCCGATTACGATCGTCGAAATTAAACCAGGTGTAGCAAAACCCTGCGGCAGCGCTACGATCGCGGAAGGATCTTTGAGGAAAGTGATCTGGCCGCGAAGCCCGATGTCCAGCCGGATGTCTATTTGTGGATAAAACGAGAAATCGCCACCGATTCTCAGCGAGTGAGCACCAATTTGGCGCGTGTAATCATCCCTAAACTGGTACCGGCTCTGCAGGAAATTTTGCGTGGTTGAGGTGGGAGTACCCGTACCGACTGAAGGAAATGTTAGGTTCTGAATGATCGGATGAATTGTAGCGCTCAAGCCTCCCGGAATGCCGGTGACAGTATTCATCTCGTTCCGCTGAAAACCGAATGTATTCACCGCATTGCTTCCGATTAGCCATGTTTCAGAGCCGACAATGCTCCATAGGTGGTTCGTATCAATTGACGAGACCGATAAATCCGGATGCGTCGTGGTGATTAGGTCATTGTCCTGATTGTTAATTTGTTGCGCCCAGCGAACGAAGAGCGAATGATGCTGGTTTATTTGATAATCTCCTTTCAAGGTATACATATTGTCTCGAAATGGAATCGGTATGGTTTGAGCCGGCACCACACCAGCAGCGGGCAAGTATCGGGCAAGCAGCACGGCCTGCTGATACAAGGCAACTGGCTCGGTTTGCACAAGGTTCTGCTGCACGCGCTCAACGGCACCGAAGAAGAAAACCTTGTCGCGTTTAATCGGGCCACCAAATGATCCTCCAAAATTCTCTCGACTGTAAGAAGGTTTCCCTGCCCCTCCATGCGCTGGTTCCGAAAAATAATCTATGGCTGTCAGAGCATCGTTTCGTCCATATCCAAAAGCGCTTCCGTGAAAATGGTTTGTTCCGGACTTAGAAACTACTTCCACAACGGCTCCGTCCGTTCGACCGTATTGAGCCGAGAACTCGTGGCTCAACACCTTGAACTCTTGGATCCCCTCAAGCGTGAAATTCATCATCGGTCCGCCGATGATGTCATCACGGTTATCAATGCCGTCCACATTCACCTCAACGTTTCGCCCTGACCCACCGCCAAAAGACAAACTGTTGCCCAGCGCCTGTTTAGTTGTATTGTGAGCCGGCGCAGGTCGGGCCCCAGGGATTAAAGTCACAAGACCCGTCCAATTCCGATTGAGGATGGGTAGGTTCTGAACTTCGCTCGTCTGAAGTGAGCCCGATACTGCGGATTGCGTGATCTCAACGAGAGGAGAGTCGCCGGCAACTTCGACCTGTTGTGTTGAACCAGCGACTGACAATGCAAAATCCAAGGTAAGGGTTGTGTCCGACAGCAGGTTCACCCCTACCTTGGTCGCAGGAGAGAATCCACTTTTTTCCACTCTTAGATCATAGACTCCTGGATCCAGCGCGGGAATGTTGAAAAGACCTTCCGCATTCGTGCTCGTGTTGCGAGAAACAGAGGTGCCCGTGTTCGTAACTGTAACCGACGCCCCGGGCACTACGGCCCCAGCAGGATCAGTTAGTCGACCGCTGATCGTACCGCGCGCTTGAGCGAAAACTGAACCGGCAAACAAGGACACAACCAAAGCAAGTAACGATAGCTTAATCATCCCCCACCCCCGATTAAAGGATCCAGGATCCTCCTTTTATTACGGCAACCCAGCATTGTCAATCGTTTATTTTTCACGCATAGTTCCAACCGGCGAACTCAGAAAACGCACTCCCGCGAGAAATCAATGAGGACACGCAGGCCGACTGGGCTCTTGAGTTGAAAAATGAACAGAGGTAAGAAGCGGACTCGATCTTAGAGACGAAATCAGAAGACTGGTACCTCCACGTACGAACCGAAAACCGCTTTGAGGCGCTTCACGATCTCCCCCATCGATGCGCGTTCCTTGACGAGTTCAATTGTTGTAGGCATCAAGTTGATAGATGGGTCCTGGGACTCGCACTCAAGCTGCTCCATGAGCTTTTGCACTCTTGCTTCATCACGCCTGGCTCGTGCGGCCCTGAGGCGCTCAATTTGCCTCATCTCCACGTCCGCGGCAACCCGATGTATTTCGACAGGCATCGAATCCGCTTCACCTTCGTCCTTGTACTTGTTCACACCCACTACGACATGGTCGCCGGTCACCTTTGCACGGGCAGTTCTATAAGCCGACTCCGCAATTTCACGCTGGAAATAGCCGTCTTCAACAGCCTTGATCGTCCCACCCATTGCATCGATCTTCGCCAAAATTTCCATTACTGCTGCCTCCATCTGGTTTGTCAGAGTCTCAACGTAATACGAACCACCGAGCGGGTCCGCGACGTTGGGCACTCCTGTTTCTTCTGCGATGATTTGCTGCGTACGGAGAGCTACTTTCATTGCCATTTCACTCGGAATCGCATACGCCTCATCCAGTCCATTGGTATGTAATGACTGTGCACCTCCCATTACGGCAGATAGCGCCTGGAGCGCCGTGCGAATGATGTTATTCAGAGGCTGAGGTTTCGTCAGGCTAAACGCCGCAGTCTGGCAGTGAAAACGAAGTCGCATCGATTCTGGTTTTTGGGCGCCAAACCGTTCCTTAAGAATATGCGCCCAAATCCGACGCGCCGCTCGGAATTTGGCGATTTCCTCAAAGAAATCCCTCTGACAGACGAAAAAGAAAGCCAATCGAGGAGCAAATGTGTCGACAGGCACTCCCGCGTTCACAACTTCCTCAATGTAGGCGATGCCGTCCGCGATAGTAAAGGCAATCTCCTGCACAGCATTGGCACCCGCTTCAGAAGTATGGTAACCACTGATGTTTATGGGGTTATAGCGCGCCATGTTGTGAGCACAGTAGACCAACATGTCCCGCACTATCCGCATCGATGGACGAATCGGGAAACACCATTCCTTTTGCGAATGGAACTCCTTGAGTATGTCGGTTTGACATGTACCGGAAAGCTTATTCAGATCGTACCCGCGGGACTGCGCTAGCGCTACATACATTGCCAACAGGATCCATGCGCTCGGATTGATAGTCATGGAAACGGATATCTTTTCCAGATCGATTCCTTCGAATAGCGCCTCCATGTCATCGAGCGTATCGATTGCTACTCCTTCCCGTCCCACTTCGCCTTCCGAGCGCGGATCATCGGAGTCATAGCCCATCAGCGTCGGCATATCGAAGTCAACAGATAGCCCCGTTTGACCTTGCTCGAGCAAGTACCGGAAACGCTTATTGGTGTCCGTCCCCGTGCCGAAGCCCGCAATCTGGCGCATCGTCCAGGTGCGGCCGCGGTACATGGTGGGGTAAGGCCCTCGCGTGTACGGATACTGGCCCGGCAAACCAATCTCTTCAAAAGGTGTATCGGCCACATCTTCAGGCGTATAGACGCGCTTCAAAGGAAGTCCAGAAGCGCTGAAATACTCTGATCGTCCCTCCGGCTGACGCTTGACGAAGGTCGCCACTTCCTTTTCTTCCCAATCCTCACGCATGGCAGCAATTCGTTTTACTTCTTGAGGATCAAACATGTCTACAATCCCTCCCTTTGATTAACTAATTGTGCCAGCCTCTAACTCGTGCGTACGTTGAGAGCGGCGCGTGGTTTCGAAGGACATCGATCGCTCTTGCAAGGTTTCGGGACGGTCTACGCCGTCCGCACGTTTGCTCCAACAGATTTTCCGCCGCCCTGCCTCCCCGCTCGACCACGGCGCGACTCGTGTACAACGCACGCTCGGAGTTTCCCACAATGTCCTGGGACAGCCTATCGCTTTGAACGGCAACACTCAATCGTTTGATCCACCTTTTGTCGATGTCTGTGGAGTGCCTTGCGCTTTCTGGGCGGAAAGCACACGGAACGCGCGGCGGGCAATCGTCAATTCTTCATTCGTGCCGATCGCCCAGATGGCAACTCGGGAATCATCCGCGGACACGGCGCGGTCTCCCCCGCCATTTTCGTTTTTCTTGGGGTCGAGCCGGACGCCGAGAAATTCCAGCCCCCTGCAGCACGAGGCTCGCAGGCGCGCTGAATTCTCTCCGATGCCGCCCGTAAAGGCGATGGCATCAAGGCCGCCCAGCGCCGCAGCGAATGACCCGATCGATTTCTTCACGCCATAAGCGAAAACTTCAAGCGCCAGCACTGCCCGCTCATTCCCCTGGGTTGCGGCTTGCTCCAGGTCGCGAATGTCGCCGCCGGCGATGCCGGAGATTCCAGCCAAGCCGCCCCAGGTAGCGAGTTGGCGCTGCACTTCGTCAATACTCCAGCCGTGCCGCTCCATCATGTAAAGGACCGCAAAAATATCGAGATCGCCAGGCCGCATCGCATTTTCCAATCCCGACTGGGGGGAAAAGCCCATGGTCGTATCCATCGATCGGCCTTCCGCAATGGCGCAGACCGAGGAGCTTCCGCCTAGGTGACAGCTGACGAGCCTTGGTGGGCGGCCCAGGATCGCTGTCATGCGCTCGGAGATGAACTGGTGCGATGCGCCGTGAAATCCGTACTTCATCACGCCGTCTTCGAGCCATTCGTTGGGGACGCCGTAAAGCCTTGTATACTCAGGGCGCGTGGCGTGAAACTCCGGCTCGAAGGAGCAAACGATCTTCACGCCGGGCATGACCTGCTGAAACGCCTCGATCGCGGCGAGATAGATCTTGTTATGAACCGCGGCAGCGGGAATAAATTGGCGGATGGAGGCCATCACGTTCTGATCCACGATGAACGTTCCCCGGTAGCGGGGGCCGCCATGCGCGGCCTTCAAGACCACCGCATCGATAGACTTGTCAGAGGAATCCGAGCGGATTTTCTCGATTGCTTCACTGTAATTGGTGACGCGCTCCATGCATCCTTTTATTAGGACCTTCTCGGAGGGCATCTCGAGGATTTGATATTTGACCGACGTGGAACCTAAGTTAGGGATGAGGAAGTTCACGTTGTCACACGCTCCGGCCGCTATTGGCGGCCAAGATACCGATGGCGATGGAACGGATCTTGGTTTCGGGAGACTCCGCACGAGACAACAGAATCAGCGGAACGCGCCCGCCCACGACTATTCCACCCGATTCACCCTTTGCGAAGTAGAGAATGGCCCGATAGAGAATGTTGCCCGCTTCGATATTCGGCGCAATAAAAATGTCCGTGTTTTCCACAAGAGGACTGTCGATGCCCTTGCCTTCTGCGGCAAACCGGCTCAGGGGCACGTCCATGGCAATTGGCCCGTCGACAACGCAACCGGTAATCTGGCCTCGTCGGTTCATGACAGTGAGAGCAGCGGCATCGACGGTCGCTGGCATGTCGGGATTGACCAATTCAAGAGCGCATAGTGCGGCGAGGTACGGCTTCGGATTTCCCAGGGCGTGAGCGACAGAAATAGCGTTTCGGCAGATGTCAGCCTTTTGCTTGAGGTCAGGACTGATATTGAGGGCCGCGTCACTCATCAGCATCAACCGGTCAATCCCTGGCACGGTGAAGACAATGACCTGGCTCAGGACCCGGTCGCCACGAATTCCCGTTTCCTTGTCCAGCACGGCACGAATCAAGGTTGCCGTGCTGATCTTTCCCTTCATGAGCAAATCGGCCTGGCCGCTCCGAATCAGTCCGACGGCCTTTCTGGCCGCGGCGGCTTCGTCTGTTTCGTGAAAGAGGCGGCTGTCGGGAATGGAGAATCCGATTTCGCCGCTCATGGCGCGAATCTTCGCGACGTCGCCGAAGAAGATGGCCTCCGCAAGACCTGTCGCTTCTGCTTCCTTCAACGCCGCGATCGCGTCGCGGTCATGCCCTGCCGCGACCGCGATCTTGGCTCCGCCTCGACTGCGGGCCGCGTCCACAACCTCGTCGAACGTTCGAAACATGGAATCCTCGCTGGAACGGTCTAGCTCATCGAGCTGGGACTGTCCTCGTCCGGAATGACGCCGCCAAACAATGATCGAAAGCAGGGTGATGCCCTGGTCTTCCTTGACTGCGGCGACCGCTACTTCCTACAGGCTTCGATGCGGCCTGTCAATCAATTCATCACCAGAACCGGAATGCTTTGGAAAGTATAAACGCGTTTAAGAGGCAATCCCGATGCACTTCCGAAGCTCGTTGTGCTCCCAATTTCTTCAAATAGCAGCTATCCGCTCAATCTCTTCGGGCTGAAACATCCTGTAACTGCCTCCTTTGACTTATCAAACGTTCCAGCAACAATCTTCCGGCAGTATGCGGAGAGATCTCCCTACGAACAACTCGTTCAAGGAGATCCTCGGATTCTTGTTCTTCGAAACTGGCCTCGCTGACAAGATCGCGGGCAATTGAAAGAACTTGTCCTTTAACCATTCGTTGGCGCCGATGTTCAAGTTCGCCGGTGCTCCTGAGAATTTTCAGGTGATCAATGATGGCATCAAGGAGAGTTCCGATCCCTTCTTCGCGAGTAGCCACGCAGGGAATCACCGGTATCTGCCAAACCGTTCTTGTTTTGCCGTTCAAGCTCAGCATATTGCGAAGCTCGGCCTGTAATCGGTTAGCACCTTCTCGGTCTGCCTTGTTCACCACATGAATGTCCGCAATCTCTAGTATTCCAGCCTTGAGAGTTTGAACGTCGTCGCCCAAACCAGGCACGCTTACGACCGCTACCGTATGCACCGTTTCCATAACATCTACTTCATCCTGCCCCACTCCAACCGTTTCAACCAGGATCAATTCCCTACCTGAAGCGTCCATCAAATTGATGGAATCCGCTGCGGCTCGACTGAGTCCACCCAGTGCTCCATGTGTAGCAAGACTACGGATGAAAACTCCCATTTCAAATGCCACGTCATTCATTCGAATACGGTCGCCAAGGATCGAACCGCCCGAATAAGGAGAAGAGGGGTCAACTGCAATTACGCCAACGCTCATACCGCGAGTACGAGCTGCACGGGCTAGGCCCCATGTCAATGTACTCTTTCCGCTACCCGGGCTACCAGTTAGGCCAACGACGTGCGCACGCCCGGTTTGCGGATAAACACGCTCAAGCAGCGCCTCAGCGAAAGCTCCTCCCCGCTCGATGCAGCTCAAGCCTTTTGCTAGCGCACGATCCGAACGGCTCAGAATTTCTTCGGCGAGGGTGGTAACCTGCGGGGTAGACCTCATAGATTTTGTCGGTTGTTGTTCAACGATTCTCGGTAGAGATCGCGATTGTTCAAAGTGTACCGAGATTTGGATTCTGTCCTCCGAAGCATTCCCTGAGGGACCAATTCAACAATCGGACGTATACCAACACGAGCCCCGGATATCAAATCAACTCCGTACCCATCGCTAATGCGATCACGACTAACGGGCAAGATTCCTCCCTTCAGATTAGCGCACGTTCTGAGACCAACTTCCGCATTTCGTCCGGGATCTGGTCCACAGGTGTGTCTTGAGAAAGGATCTTAGCAACTCCCAACTTCAAAAGAGGAGCCACGTCCTCATCGGGTATGACGCCTCCGGCAACAACAATAATATCGTCCGCCCTTTGCCGCTGGAGTTCTTCCATAATTCTCGGAAGTATCGTCATATGCGCACCAGAGAGTAAGCTGACACCGAGCACATCGACATCCTCCTGCATGGCCGCGAGAACTACCTCTTCTGGAGCTCGATGTAACCCCGTATAGATCACGTCCATACCAGCATCTCTCAGGGATCGTGCTACCACTTTGGCGCCTCGGTCGTGACCGTCCAACCCAACCTTGGCAATGAGAACACGGATTGGCCTAGCTTTCATCAGCTTGACTCTCTCTCTGTGTCGTACTGTTCTGAAGCCCGGCGGTAAGCCACGATTCAGCACCGTGTATATGAGCTGTAGCTAAGCTTTTCGCCTTAGCAACATCCCTGTTAGCGATTGCATCCAGCAGAGCCTCGTGCTCATCCCAAACCTGTTTTCGGTGCCCAACCGAGTTTAATACCGTCAACATTGCCCGACGAATATGTCCCCACTGTGTTTGCATAACCTCCAATACGACCTTATTTCCCGAGGCCTCGTATAGTGCTGTGTGGAAAGCAAGATCGGCATCAATCAACTTATCGAGTGCGCCAGATCGGACTGCCTTACGGCCTTGTGCCACAATTTTCTGCAATTCATCAACATCAAAATCGGGCAAAGCCGCCACTTTCCCGGCAACATAGGCCTCCACGGTCTCTCGAAACTCATAAATGTCATTGATCAGAGGTAAATCAATCGGAGCGACGATTGCCCCGCGGTTAAGAACGTTATTCACTAAACCTTCTCGCTCTAAAACCAAGAGTGCTTTCCGGATCGGTTCGCGAGATACTCCAAGCTTTGCAGCTAACTCCTCTTGCCGGACGCGGCTACCAGGGAGCAAGCTGCCGTTTAAAATCGCGGTGCGGATTTCAGCGGCGGCCCGGGTTGAGACCATCGGCTGCGGTTCGATTGCTTTCATTGTTACCTTCTTAGATGCTCGCCGGATCCTGAATCCTTCTGGCATGCTTCTTGCTCCTCCGCAATGAAGATTGGATCCAAAGTACAAAAGAGTATGGATTACGTGGTCTCCACTGTCAATGGCTATTCTAAAATCGGAGCCTCAGTGCCTTCACTGCGGCCGATCTTTGCTCACTTGGTTTATCCCTGGTCTCCAGGTTACATCGGCATG
>Ga0126371_10002694_pt1 | contig 15328 bp, 15 predicted proteins | sample PanSoiMetaPlot_4_FD_110145 | JGI IMG/M metagenome (GOLD analysis project Ga0126371, IMG submission 110145) | Tropical forest soil microbial communities from Panama - MetaG Plot_4 | ecosystem: Environmental > Terrestrial > Soil > Tropical forest > Bulk soil | place: Panama | collected 2016-02-17 | reverse complement strand
TCGACCAAGTGACCGATCCGCACAATGTCGGCGCCATCCTGCGTTCGGCGGCGGCGTTCGGCGCGCTGGCGGTGGTCGTGCCCGAGCACGGCGCGCCGAGCATCACCGGCGCGCTCGCCAAGGCGGCGTCAGGCGCGCTGGAAGAAGTGCCGCTGCTGCGCGTCGTCAATCTGTCGCGCGCGCTCGAAAAACTGAAAGATGCGGGGTTCTGGTCGCTCGGCCTCGACGAGGAAGCGAAACAGACGATCGCGACGCTCGATCTGCCGGCGCGCATCGTATTGGTGCTCGGCGCGGAAGGCAGCGGCCTGCGCCGGCTGACGCGCGAGCATTGCGATTTCCTGGCACGGCTGCCGACGCGCTCGGCGATGGCGTCGCTCAACGTCTCGAACGCAGCCGCCGTCGCGCTATACGCCTTGAGCCAGCGGCCGACGCGTTAGCTCGGCTCGCGCACGATGACGTCGCACAACGCGTAAGGCTGACCGGCATTACACGCGGCGAAGCTCCCGAGCCGCTTCGCGACGTCACCGATCCGCCTCCACGTCGGGCGGTCGTCCTGCTTGCTGTCGAGGATCGCGCCAAAAGAATACCGTCGCGCGATGAAGTCGATGAGACGCCGGACATCGTCGCCCATCCGTGCGATCCCGTAGGGCCAGCATTCGAACGTGAAAAACGAGGCGGCCTCGAGAATGGCGCGGCCGCCTTCGAGAACCCGGCATTCGGCGCCCTGCGTGCTGAGCCGAACGGCGATCGGGCGCGCCAAATCTTCCGCACGCAGAACGTCGTCGAGACGCTTGGTCGGGACTTCGATGACGCGCCGGCCAGATTCGCCGAAGTTGCCGTTGGCGGCGTTGAGATGAATGCGATGATCGCCGAGATTGTCGTCGCTCAGCTCGAACGCAATGGCACCGTTCCGGTCGGACAACGCGAAATTGAATGCCTCGACGTTGGCGCCCGGGTCGTTCTCTGACAGGTTGTCGGTGAGATACCGGAAAGCCTGGGGCTCGGGCTCGAAGACCTTGCAGGCGATGCGCGGCCGGCGCGCGATCGGGATGGTGGTGAGACCTATATTGGCGCCAATATCGATGTAGGTGCCGCCATCGTATTCGTCGAAGAAGGCGGCAATCGCCGCGTTGATGCCCGGCACCCAGTCGTGGGTTCGGGCATACGTCGCCAGGATCGCCGTATCGGCGAGATCCCCTTCGACGACGCCGTATTTGCCGGAAACGTGAACGTCGGCGATCCCGTAACGCCGGCCCAATCGCTGAAGCGCCGCGTAGGCGTCACGCCCTTGCGCGGCCTCGGACAATTCGGCGAGGAGTCCTTTTCGCGCGCGGGCCGGCAGACAGCGTGCCAACGCGGCGATAAGCCGCTTAGCGAGGATTTTCTCCGGCGCCGCCTTGCGATCCCGGCGGTCCGCATTCTTTTCTCCCCCAGCTCTGCCGCTCCCGTCGCCAAACGATGGCGGGAAATGGCTGACACCTGTTCCTGTGACGCCGATGGGATGTCTCCTTCAATGCCGTGGCGGCCGTTCAGACCACGGCCAATTTTCCGCCGCCGCGCAGACTGCGCGACGCGCGATGACCGCTCTGGCGAATGGAAGGCCCGATGCCCTGATAGACGACCCGGCCGACGTCGTTCTGGTAGAGCCACAGGCTGTTGAGCTGGCCGGTGAAGCTCGCCTCGCCGCCCATCGAGGCGAGCGGGCGATAGTTGGTTCCGAGACCGATGCCGAACAGATTGGCGAGCGGCTTGCCGCCGGCATCGAACACCCGTGCATCGGGATCGACGGCCGACCCGCCGCGATCGGCGCTGAGCGCGATCCGCCGTCCGTCCGCGTCGAAGACCGGCACGGTTCGGGCGCGATAGCCGAACGCCGTGACGATCAGCGCCGCGTCGTCGAGATACTGCCGCAGTATCGCCGGCGGGAGCACGGATTCGTGAAGCGCCGTCAGCACCACGCGGTCTTCCGGTTCCGTCCCTTGCCGCCGCTTCAGACGGCGCCACAGATCGCGCCCGTCGCTGCGCAGCCCGCCCAGCCGATTGACGCGCAGGGTGCGCGGACAGATGTCGGCGGACGACACGGGATAGCCGTCGGTCTCGGCCGCCTCGCGATTCTCGTAGAAGACGGGCGGCTCCCGCCGCAGGAGAATACGGATATCGCCCGGGCCGAACGTGACCTCCGGCATCTGCGCCGTCATCACCACCGCGGCAGAAAAGGCGCTGTGCGACCCGCCCAGAATGACGACGCGCCGCGACGGCGCAGCGCCGATCAATGCGGCGGCGCGCTGCCGGCCTTCGGCGGTGAAAAGCAGACCGCTCGGCATCACCTTGTCCACCGGACAATCGGCCAAACTCACGCCCGGCAATATTTCCCGGTTGCGCGGAGGCACCCAATCATGCCGGCCGCCGAGCGCCATAATGACGGACTTCGCGGTGACGTTCGTCGTGTTGCCGCTGGCCTCGGCGATCTCGGCGGTCAGCGTACCATCAGGACGATAGGAGAGTGTCCGGACCGACGTGCGCGGCACGAACTCGGCGCCGTCGCTGTCGGCGAGGAATTGCGCGAGGGCCGTGCCGAAGCGCTCGAAATAGCGGCCGACCGCGCTCAGCGGCGGGTATTCGTGCCGCATGCGCTCGAGCTCCCGCGTCGTCGGGTCGTCGACGAGCGGCTCGAAGACTTCACGCGCCGAACGCGAGCCGAGGAATTCCAGATAGACCCCGCCGAGCGTATCGGAATTGATGATGTAGTCGCCGATTGCGCCGCCGATGGCGTCGCCGCGATCGACGACCATGACGCCGGCGCTCAGCCACGATTTCAATGCCCCGATCTGCGCCGCCCAGACGAGTGGCCCTGTCCCGCCGGGCCCGGCACCAAAAATCAACGTCTCGAGCATGAACCGACCGCCTTCACCCCAACACTTTGAGAAAGACGCCGCGAATCTTCTCGATGACGTGATCGTCAACGGCATTCGAGGTGGGCAGATTCACGCCGACATGCGCCAAAGCCGTGCTGTTGGGACACCGCCGCGCGTAAGGCGCATAGGCGGGCAGCGCCGACAGCGGGTGGAAGAACGGACGGATCTCGATCTCCGCGGCTCGGGCGCATTCAATGAGCCGCGCCCTGGCCGACGCCGGAACCTGAACGCATGCAAGCCACGTCACCGCTTCATAAAGCGGCGGCAGCGGCGGCGGCAACGTGACGCCTGGAATAGAGCCGAGACAATCCCAATAGGTCTGTTCCAAGCGCGCGTTGCGCTCCAAGACGCGGTCGATCTGTCCGATTTGCGCGGTACCCACCGCCGCTTGCAGGTTGGTCATGCGGTAGTTGTAACCAACCCGCTCGTGCCAATAGGCGTGTTCGTTCGTCAGCCCTTGGTTCCTGAGCTCCATGATCGACCGGATGGCCGATTGCGAATTCGTGACACAAATTCCGCCTTCGCCGGTGGTGATGACCTTGTTGGCGTAGAACGAGAAACACGCAACGTCGCCGAACGTGCCGACCAGGCTGCCGGCGTAGCGACCACCGAGCCCCTCGGCGCAATCCTCGATGACGGCGCAGCCGTGTTGGCGCGCGAACTCGACCAGCGGACCGATCTCGGCGGGGCGCCCATAGAGATGGACCGGCACGATCGCCTTGGTGCGCGGCGTCATGAGAGGTGCCACCTGTTCGACCGTGAGGGTCCACGTCGTGGCATCGATATCCGCGATGATCGGGGTCGCGCCGCAATAGAGGACCGCGTTGATGGTCGCGGCAAAGGTCAGGTCCGGCACGATCACCTCGTCCCCGGGCGAAACGCCAAGCGCGAGAAGCGCCAGATGCAGGGCGGCGGTGCCATTGCAGACGGCCGCGGCGTGCTGCATGCCCATGTAGTCGGTAAACCGCCTCTCGAACTGCGGCACGCATGAGCCCTTGCTCGAGATCCAGCTGGACAGAAAGGCGTCGAGGACGGCGCGGAACTCGCGATGCGATAAATCCGGCTTGGCCACCTGGATGAATTGCTTCGAATGATCGACCACGACGTCGATCAAACGGCCGCAACCATCGACGATCGGCTTAACGACCGCGTCGTTGCCGACGGCGATCACGGCCGCACCGAGCTTTCGTTGGGCATTGGCCGGGTCGAAGACGATGTACCGATCGAGCTCCGTGTCGGTCAGCACGCTGCCCTCGCGCACGGCACGGCGGATTTCGTCGAGCGTAATGCGGCCGATCAGCCGGTCCTCGCCGTCGACGACGAGGCACACGCCCAAGCCGTTATCGAGACATTTCTCGATGGCGACAAAAACGTTATCTGTCCGACGGCAGACGAACGGGTGAGTCTTGTCTGCGCCAGATGACGAAAAAATGGCTTTTTCTAGGGTTTGAGTCGCAAGACTCGCAGTCGGGCTCGGATTAAGTTGGGCCATACGGTCGTCTCAGCGTTCCACAGCGGTTCAATTTGTCTGAGCCACTCAGTCACTAAGCCACACGCAAGTGCACCACCAAGCCAACAACGACGCGAACTCTATGCAGGTTCGGCCGCGCGCGGATGCGACCAATAAGTGTCCCGACGTGTGCTGGAACGATGTGTCACAACCCGCGTTTGTCACTTTGCTCACGCGCCGAACCGATGCTAGGCGCAATGGGCGACTCACCAAGCGAGCGCGGACGCCATCATTGAAGCTGCATTAACCATGAAGCTCCTTTGGCTAACGCTTGCCGACCCCGACCCGCCGACCAACGGGCAATTCCTTTATTCCGCGGGCTTGATTCAAGCGACCGCGGTGGCCGGCGCCGAGATCGAAGTCGTCGGGTTTGACCGGCCCGACTCCCAGCATCGCGACGGACATCGTTCCGAGCGCATTGCCTGGTCGCTCGCCGCCCATCGCCCCCGTTCCCACTGGCGCGGCCTCATCGCCCGCGCGCCCTATTTCAGCTTCCGCACGATGACGTCAGATATGCGAAGCCGCGTCTCGGCCGCGATCGCCCGGGTCGAGGTGGATGCCATCGTATTCGACAGCTTGGCGCTCGGCTGGGCATTGCCGACCATTTTGCGCCGCTACCAGAACGCGCCGGCAAGGCCCCGGCTGATCTACATTGCGCATAATCACGAGACGACGATTTCGCACATCTTTGCGCGGGACGAGACGCGGCCGCTGCACCGGCTGATCAAACGCATCGATGCCATGCGCGTCGCGCGCCAAGAACGGGCGGTCGTCGATGCCGCCGATCTCATCACCTCTAACACGCCGGAGGATTGCGGGCGCTTCGATGCGATGCGCGCGGGCGGCGGGACGATGTTCCTGCCGCCGGGCTATGGCGGCCCGCGCGCAGCCGCCCGGAAAATCACGGCGGCGCTGCCACGGCGCGCCGTCATCGTCGGCAGCTTCGACTGGCCGACCAAGCGCGAAAGCCTCGAGGCTTTCCTGGCGATTGCCGACCGCCAATTCGCCGCCGCGGGAATCGAATTGCTCATCGTCGGCAAGGCCGAGGCGAGCTATCTCGCACGCTTGCGCCAAACCGTCGCCGCGACCCGCTTTACGGGACCGGTCGACGATATCCAACGCTACCTGCGTGACGTTCGGCTGGCGCTCGTGCCCGATACGCTGGGCGGATTCAAGCTCAAGACGCTGGATTACGTTTTCAATCGCCTGCCGATCCTTGCTTTGGCAAACGCCGCCCCTGGCCTGCCCCTGAAGCACGGCGAAAGCATTTTGCTCGCCGACGATCACGCGGCGCTGGCGCGGCTGGTGCTCGACACGATCGACAATGTCGAACAGCTCGACCGGGTTCAGGAAAACGCCTATCGCGCCTGTGAGGATTGTTTCGACTGGTCGGCGATCGGCGGCCGACTGTTGCGCGGAATCGCGCAAGCCAATCCGAGCGCCCCGTTACGCGGACCGCGCGGGCTTCCTAGCTGGCCCCCAGTTGAGCGAGCCGGCGTGCGAGCTTAGGCACCAGGATTTTGCAATTCTCCGCCGGCAGATAGATGAAATTATAAACGAACCGCGGTGGCCGCACGCGGTCCGCCAAGGTCCCGTTGAGATCGGGATAGTCTTCGGGGCGTTGCATCGACGCCGCGTCGAATTGCTCGACCGGCAATAATTTCCACAAGTAGTGGAAGTAACCGTTGTAGCCGCGGCCGCGGAAAAACGCGGCGATCCGCTGGACGCAGCCCGGCACAAGATGTTCAACGGCCTCGACGACGAAATTCGGGCGGCAGCAATCGATCGTTCCATGCGCGCCTTCGAGCACGCTTTCTTCGTGGCCCTCGACGTCGATTTTGACAAAGCCGGCGTCGCCGGCAAAGCTGGCGTCGAGCCGACGCGTGGGAACCGTTACGTTCTCGGCGCCATCGTAGTGGGCGGCGGCCGCATCCGAAATCGTCGCGCAACCGGGAATCGAGGCGCCCTTGACCATCGGAACGTGGAGCGTGGCCGTACCCTCGGACCACGACAGCGCTTCGGCCTTCACGGTCACGTCATGCGGAAATTTCCGGCGCAGTTCCTTGGCCATCCAGGGTATCGGCTCATACGCGTAGACGTGGCGCGCAAACCGCCGGAGAAAATGGATGTAGCAACCGTCATGCGCGCCGACGTCGACAGCGTCCTTGCCCGGGGCACACAGGAATTCCAGTAGATGAAGTTCGATTTCGCCGTAGCGCGAATAATACTGTGCTTCGCGCCAATTCTTGAGCCACAGCGGAAAGGCAGCCTCGGCGGCCGCCTTCCATTCCCGCACATGACCCCCAAAACTCGTTCCAGCCAGTGCCATGATTTCATCCCCGTTCGGGACAATGGGTGCATCAAGAATGCCCAAAAATCTTTCCCGCGCACGTGGTCGATCTGTGCCGGATTGTGTCGCGATTGGGCCGATTCTGGCCAAAGCTGGACGCTTGGCCGGATCAGGCGCTACAAGACCGTGGTTTCCGGTTTCAAAACGAGGCGCCGGGTTAGCTCAGCGGTAGAGCAGCGGTTTTGTAAACCGAAGGTCGGGGGTTCAATCCCCTCACCCGGCACCATTTATTGTGTGGCTGCGCTCGTCTTCGGTAGGGCCGACCAGGGAACGACCGCCCAATCCGGCGAATCACAGGCGCGTTCAGCGCGCCCATTGACCGCGCCGAGCCACAGTCCCTTCTCCGTCAGCACCCAGTTGGGGAAAGCCCACGCCTCGGCATCGGTGTAGTCGCAGTCGTCGGCATCCTTGGGCGGCGCCATTTCGGCGGGGTGGTACTGCTTCATCAGCGCGACGACAGCCGGCGCGAAAACCTTGCTGCGATAATCCAGCCACGCGCTGTCGTTGTCGTTTTCCGGCGGAATTGGGCCGTGCCCTTCGGGGAGAACTTGGTCGAGCGTCAGCTCCCGGCCGCTCCGCGCATCGAAGCTATGGCCTTCGGCGCTGAAATCCGGGTGAGCCGTCCCCGCGCAATCCCACGACGAGCGCCAGATGTAGCTGACATAAGCGGCGCCGAGCCAAGGCTTGTCCGATTTGTCGTTGTCCACGCCCGGCTTCCCGTCCGATCCAGGGCACTGGAGATAATCCGAGACCGTCGACCATTGGTGCTGCGCCAGCGTGTGATTGATCGCCGTCATCGCCGGCGCCGCATAGCCGCTCTCGAGACGAAACAGCCGGACGCCCGTGAGTGATTCGCGATACCAGCGGATGGTCTTACCGTTTTGGGTTTCAGTTTCCTGCGGAGCGAGTTTCAGGCCGGCGAGGCGCAGGCGCTCATAGAGGTCGGTCCCCGCCGGAAGGCCGGCGGGCGCATCGGCCGGCGCGGCCGCCGGATGAAGGCTGACGGGGAATTTTTTCCCTTTTGCGGTGGTGAGGAAGCCCGTCAGACCGGCGCCCGACCGGGTCAGGCTCATTTTGTCTTGGGTGATATCGGCGGTCAGGTTCATCGCCTGATCGTGAAGCTGGCCCGACAAGGTGATGTCGAGGCGGGTGCGGCGATAGAAATAGGCGCCGGTGATCGCGCCGTTATCGTCCGAAAGCTGCACGACGATTTGTGCCGGGCCGGCGGTGCCTTCATAGACCGCACTCTGCGCCGCCAGAGCGGGCGTCGCGGCGATCAAGAGCAGGGCAAGCGAAAGCGAGCGGATCATCGGCCGCCTTGATGCGTGAACTGGCGGCGCAAGTCCAGCCTACCGTACGCAGTCGAGCAGCGGACCCATGTCGCTGCTGCGGCCCGAGATCAGCGTCGCGCGTTGCGCCACGTACGGATCGGGCGGCAGCGGCGACCAGTGCAACGGATCGGGCAGGATCACCGCCAACCGCGCCGCCTCGTCCGGCGTCAGCGCCGATGCGTCGCGGCCGAACCAATGCCGCGCCGCCGCCTCGACACCGAAGATGCCGGGACCGAATTCCACGCTGTTCAGATAGACCTCGAGAATGCGCTGCTTCGGCCATAGCAGCGCGATTTGCGGCGTCAGCCACAATTCCAGAACTTTGCGCACCATGCTGTGCGCCGGCCACAGGAACAGATTGCGCGCGACCTGCATGGTGATGGTGCTGGCGCCGCGCGGCCGGCGGCCGCCCAGCGCGTCATTGACCTGATCCAACAACGCCACGGTGTCGACGCCGAACATTTCGCTGCAGAACAGATTGTCCTCGGAGGCGACGACGGCGCGCGGCAGCGCCGGCGCGATCTGGCGATAAGGCACCCACGCGTGATGCAGCGGGTAACCCTGCACCGCGCGGATCAGCATCAACGCGGTGACCGGAACCGGCACGAACCGGAAGACAAGCAGCAACACGGCGGGCCCAAGCAAGAGCACGAGCACGATATTCCGCACCAGCCGTCGTGCGGCACTCGGGCGCCGCTTCTCCCGGGGCGTCACCGGTCGGGGCGCGCCGCGGGTTGAATTTGGCAGCCGATCGCCACGCCGCTGTTCATGCCAGTGGCGATCATGGACGCCCGAAGAACCGGAAGTAGAAAGCGCCGAATACCAAAACGATGCCGATATTGACCGCCAGCCGTTCCCAGAAGCGGTGCCGGAAGAACGCGAAATCGACGCCGACAATGACGACGATGATCGCCACTACGAAAAGCGCGATGACGACCTGCCTTCCCATTTGTCCCTCGGACAAAGTTGTTAAATCCGGACAAACACGGCAGCGCCAATGGGCGCCCTGCCTTTAATCGCTTCCGCCCAACAGGGGCGCCAATGCTTCGGCCGGCAATTGCGTTAATCCCGCTGGAACGACAAAAAGGCTTTGGCCCTGCGGACCTTCCTCAATGTGACTCAACGTCATCGCAACGGACGTGCGGTGGCCATGCGTGGTGACGACGGCACCCTGTAGCTTAACCAACACGCCCTGCCGGCTGTACCAGAGAAAGCCCTTTGCATTCGTGCCGTCGGACGAGGTCGTGTCGACATAATACTTTGTCGCTGGAACGCCGTTGACAGAATCGTCCGCGACCCGGGTCTTCTTAAGGGCGGGATCGGCGAGCTTCGCCATCACAGGCGAGAATGAAAATTCGACGAACGTTCCCATCATCGGCACGATCACCCAGCCCTTGTCGCTGGCGCCATCGAGGATGACGATCTCAGATACTCCCGATATTTCCTGTTCGTCCCGTTCCTTGCCGGCCACATGGAAAACCTTGCCGGTATAGGAACGTCCATCAACGGTGACCTCGCGCACGGCACTGTAAGAGAGAGATGCGCCGAGCAACGATGTCGAAGCCATTGCCCCGGCCGGGATAGCGGCAGCCGCCACGACCAGCAAAGCGAACAGGCTAAACCGCATTTCTCGTCTCGCCGCGACGCCCATGACAATCAGCAAAGTCTCCAACTGGCGATGCACACGCGAGAATCGTGCCCGCCCGGCAGCACGGTACGATACGAGGAGTGCTCAACGCCATTTTTCCGCGATGCCCCGCGCTGGAGGCGATGTCGTCAGCGATTTCCCGGAAGAAAATGTGGCGGCTTCGTGGCGCCGGCGTTGCGGCAAATCGGTGATCGGCCGGGGATAGAAATGCGCGCCCACCCATATCAAGGACGAGGCCCGAGACGCCGGGCCGCGCCTTTTGAGTGAGGTGACGCCATGATGACGAAGAAGACGCTCATCCGTGGACTGGTTCTCGGCGCATTGGCGCTGGCGATCAGCGGTTGCTATTACGGCCCGCCGCCGTCCTATGGCTATTACGGTGGCGGTTACTCGTCGTATCCCGCCTATCCCGCGTATCCGTACGGCGGATATTACTACGGCCCGTCCGTGTCGTTCGGTTACTACGGTGGCGGCGGCTGGGGCGGCTGGCACCATCACGATTGGCACTGAGATCGCGCGCTGCGCGCCCGCCTAAACGGCGGCGCGCGCGACGACGTGGAAGATGTGCCAGTGCTTGGCTTCGCCGCGCGGCGTGACCGCGTCGGTTTCCTCTTCCTCGAACAGTTCGACCGTCCAGCCCGCGAGCAAAGCGCGCGCCGCGTCGCTTTTGTGCACGGTCATACCAGGCCGGCCGGCCCAGCTGTCGCGTTCGCCGTAAAGCTGGCCGGCGAAACGCCCGCCCGGCCGCAGCGACGCGCGTAGCCGCGACCATAATTCCGCAAAACGCTCCGGCGGACAGAGCGGCAGCGCGAAGCTGGCATTGACCAGGTCGGCGCGCGGCCATGCCGTGTCGACGAACGAACCGTGCAGCGTCACCAAGCGCGCGCCCGGCGGCACCTCAGCCCGACCACGCAACCGCGCCAGCGCCGCCGCGTCGCTGTCGATCGCCAGCACGGACCAACCGCGTTGCAGCAAGGCGACGGCGTCGCGGCCTTCGCCGGCGCCGAGATCGACGGCGAAGCCGACGCGGTTTTCGGCCTCGAACGCGGCGAGCGCGCGCAGCAGCGTCGCGCGCGGCGGCCGGCCAGCCACCGCCGCGTGGTAAACGCGAAACCGCTCGTCGTCCGCTTCCATCGTCGGCCGATTTTACAGGCGGCGGGCGCGGCGCGGCGATGCCGCCGTGAAAGCCGCGTCCTGCCTTACTGGCACAGCCCTTGCGATAGACCCCGCGGACGCATTGTGGGTCCCAAGCGGCAGCAAGCCGCAGACGAAAAGCCCGTTCGGTCGCGTTTCCCCCGCGCCGGTCGCCGCCGCCAAGACCGGCCCGCGCATGCGCTTTGGCGCATGGCAAGGCGAAACCGTGCCGCTCGGCTAGACCAGAGGAAGAGAAGCCATGCGACTCCCGATTTTGGGGCTCGTTCTGGCGGCAGTGCCCTTGTTGATCGGCAGCGGAATGTCGCGCGCCGCGAGCCAGGATTCGGCACCGACGCCGGGCCTGTCGCCGCAAGCGATCAGCCGTTACGAACAGATGCTGCAAGGCCTGTCGCCCGAGACCGTCAATTCATTGGTGGGCGAAGCCGTCGTGCTGTTGCGCACCTATTCCAACGGCGGTTCGGCCGGATTGGCCGCGCTGAAGCAGCATAAAGCCGAGATCCAGGACCTAAAGTCCCAGCTCTGTTCGGCGGTCATCCACTGCTGAACGCGGCCTGACCAGGAGCGGGTTGCACGCGACGCCGCCGCGGCTTATCACAGCCGCGACTTCGGCAGGACGGTGCGGCGCGCGCATGGTTGAGGACGCGGCGGTGGCGGGAGTGATCGTGCTGGCCGCTGGATTCGGCAGCGCGATCCTGACCGTATTGATGCGCGGTTGGCTACGCCGCCGCGCGATTCTCGATCAACCGGGCGGGCGCTCATCGCATGCGACGCCGGTGCCGCGCGGCGCCGGACTCGCCGTGATCGCGGCGCTGGTCATCGCCTGGCTCGTGCTGGCGGCGCGCGGCATGATGCCGCCCGATGCGGTTGTCATCGTGCTGGTGACGGCGGCGCTCGCGCTTCTCTCATTCGTCGACGATCTGCGCGGCCTGCCCGTCGCATTGCGATTGGCGGCGCATTTCATCGGCGCGTTGATCGCTCTGGCGTTCTTTCCGCGCGATGCGCTCGTCTTTCAAGGTCTGCTGCCGCTGCCGGTCGATCGCGCCGCCGCCGCGCTGCTGTGGGTGTGGTTCGTCAATCTCTACAATTTCATGGACGGCATCGACGGCATCACCGGCGTCGAGACGATTTGCCTCGGCGTCGGCATCGCCGCGGCGTCGTTGGGCGGCAGCGGCAGCCCCGTCGCCGCGGCGCTGGTCGCGGTCGCCGTCGCGCTCGGCTTTCTCCGCTTCAACTGGCAACCGGCGAGCGTTTTCCTCGGCGACGCGGGCAGCGTGCCGCTCGGTTACGTCATGGGATGGCTGTTGCTGGTGCTGGCGCGCGACGGACAATGGGCGCCGGCCCTGATCCTGCCGCTTTATTATCTGGCGGATGCGACCGTGACGCTAGTGTGGCGGGCACGGCGCGGCGAAGCCCTGTGGCGGGCGCACCGCGACCATTTCTATCAGCGCGCGCTACGCGACAACGACCATGTCGCCGTCGTGCAACTGGTGCTGGTCGGCAATATTGGCCTGATCGTGCTGGCGCTGTTGGCGCTGGAGTGGCCTTTGATCGCGGTCGGCGTGGCCATCGCGCTCAGCGCTGCGATGCTCGCCGCGTTCGCGCGCCGCGGCGTCGCGGATTAGGCCACGCATGCCGGAAGCAGCGGACCCGCGCCCGGTCGTGATCCTGGGCGCCGCCGGATTCATCGGCCGCGCGCTGGCCGGTCAGTTCGTCGCGCAGGGGTTCGCAGTACGCGCCGTGACGCGAACCGCCACGGAATTTGTGCCATCCGTTGAAGCACGCGTCGCCGGCACACTCGATCGTCATAGCGATTGGCGCGGTCTCTTGAATGGCGCGCGGGCGGTGATCCATCTCGCCAGCCGCGCTCACGCACCGCCGGGCGATGATGCCTGGCTCACGGCCGAGCGCGACACGGCGGAAGCGATCGCCGATGCGGCGACCGCGGCCGGCGTCGAGCGCACGATCCTCTTGAGCTCGATCAAGGTGCTGGGCGAGACAACGACCGACCAGCCGTTTTCGGCGACGAGCGCGCCCGCGCCGCGCGATGCCTATGGGCGAGCGAAGCTCGCGATCGAGATTGCGATGGGACGGCACGGCGCGCCCGGCCTGACCATCATCCGGCCACCGCTAGTTTACGGGCCCGAGGTCAAAGGCAATTTCCGCGCGCTGCTGCGCTGGGTCGCGCGCCGCGTGCCGCTGCCCTTAGCCACGATCCGCAACCGGCGCGCCTTCGTCTTTCGCGACAATCTGCTTTCGCTGATCGCCACCGCGCTGATCCATCCGGCGGCGGCCGGACAGATTTTTCTGGTGCGCGACGACGACGAGATCGGCACGCCACAATTGGTGCGCGAGATCGCCCGGCGCATCGGCGCGCCGGCGCGGCTTTTTCCAGCGCCGGCGTGGCTGATGCGCGCCACCACCGGCGACCGGCTATCCGGCTCGCTGCGCGTCGACGACGGCGCGACGCGCGCCCGCCTGGGATGGCGGCCGCCGTTCAGCCTGGCTGACGGGCTCGACGCGACCTGCCGCTGGTTCGTCGACGCCGAAGGTGCGCGGTCGCGCGGTTCTCGCCTATAAAGCGCGCATGGCTGTGGCGACCGTGTCCACACGTATGAGCGCGCCGGCGATCATCCTGGCAACAGCCGGGTTAGCGGCGCCTCCGCTCGCCGTTGTGGCGCCGTTGGGCCTCGCGCCGCTCTTGAGCGTGGCGGCCGTTACCTTGATCGTCACCACGCCGAAGCGGCTCGTCGCCGATGTACGGCCACTGTTACCGTTGGCCGCGCTGTGGGCCGCGCTCGCGGGCTTCGCGATGCTGTCGGCGGATTGGTCGATCCTGCCCGGCCACAGCCTGTTCGAGGGCGCGCGGTTTCTCGTCATCGGCATCGAAGGCCTAGTCGTGCTGGCGGCGGCGCGTTCGCTGTCACCGCGCGACGGCCAGAGCATCGGCGCCACAGTCGCCATCGGCGCAACGCTTGGCGCAGGATTTCTGCTACTCGAATGGGCCAGCGGCGGTGCGCCCGTGCTTTGGACTCACGGCTGGGCCGGCGGCACCGATATCAACCTCTCCCGTTACGATCGCGGTGTCACTCTGGCGGTGTTGACGCTGTGGCCGGCCGTGTCAGTGTTGCGCCGCCGGCGCCCACTGCAGATGGCCGTCGCCGTTGCGGTCATGGTTGCCGCATTCTGCCTGTCGAGCACGGCGTCGCTGTTGGCGCTGATGGCGGGCATTGTGGCGTTCGCGGTCAGTTTGCGATTGCCGCGACTGGTGGCCGGCGTGCTGGCGGTCGGCTTGGTCGCCGCCGCCGTAGCGCTGCCCACCGTCGTGCCACGTTACGAGACAACGGTGCACCTGCACCAGGCAGCGCCCTGGATCAAACCGTCGGGCATCCACCGTCTGCTGATCTGGCGCTTCGCTTCCGAACACATCGCCGACCGGCCATTGCTCGGCTGGGGCATGGATGCCTCGCGCGCACTGCCGGGCGGCCGGCAGGATTTTTCGACGATGCTGCCGAGCCTGTCGTTGCCGACGGGAGCCTTAGCTTTGCCGCTGCACCCGCACGACGCCGCCTTGCAATGGCGCCTCGAGCTCGGCATTCCGGGAACGCTGCTTTGCCTAGCGATCGCGGTATGGGCGCTTTATCGCGTCGGCTGGCGGTTCGCGGCGGCGCGCGAGACGCAGGCGGTTGCGCTCGGCTGGGCGACGGCGGTGCTGACGATCGGCCTATTGAGTTTCGGCGCCTGGCAAGCCTGGTGGGTGTCCACCATCCTGTTGACCGCCGCGTTGCTCACCGCGAGTGCCGCCGATGCCGACTGAACGTCCGAAGCTGCTTTTTCTTGTCACCGAGGATTGGTATTTCTGTTCGCACCGCCTGCCGATGGCGCGCGCCGCGCGCGATGCCGGCTTCGCCGTCGCGGTTGCCACAAGGGTCACCGCGCACGGCGAGGCGATCCGCCGCGAAGGATTCACACTCCATCCCCTGCATTGGCGGCGACGCGCCGTCGGGCCGCTCGCCTCCGTCGCGGCGCTCTTCGAGATTTGGCGGCTCTATCGCCGCGAACGGCCGCTGATCGTCCACCACGTGTCGCTCAAACCGGCGCTGCTCGGCGGCATCGCCGCACGGCTGGCTGGCGTGAAGCTGATCGTCGGCATGATGACCGGCTTGGGCTATCTCGGCGGCTCCGGCCAGGGCGTAGTGCGGCTGCTCGTCGGCCTGGTGCGGCCGATTCTGCCTTGGGCGCTATTTGGCCGGCGCGGCCGCGTGATCGTGCAAAACGAGGACGACCGGAAGGTGCTCGCCGCGATGTGCGCGAGCCGGGCGGCGCGGATCGTCGTGATTCCAGGCTCGGGAATCGATCTAGCGCATTTCACGCCCGCGCCCGAGCCGCCGGCGCCGCCGGTGACCGTCGCCTATACCGGAC
>Ga0126371_10002693_pt1 | contig 15331 bp, 12 predicted proteins | sample PanSoiMetaPlot_4_FD_110145 | JGI IMG/M metagenome (GOLD analysis project Ga0126371, IMG submission 110145) | Tropical forest soil microbial communities from Panama - MetaG Plot_4 | ecosystem: Environmental > Terrestrial > Soil > Tropical forest > Bulk soil | place: Panama | collected 2016-02-17 | reverse complement strand
GCCGGGGGACAACACGAAGATGGCGATCGAGCTGATCACGCCGATCGCGATGGAAGAGGGCCTGCGGTTCGCGATCCGGGAAGGTGGCCGGACGGTCGGCGCGGGCGTCGTCACCAAGATCAAAAAGTAAGAGCCGATTGCGGAGTGCGGAGTGCGGATTGGCCCGAAGCCGGGCACCCGCTCAATCCGCAATCCTCAATCCGAAATCCGAAATTGAGAGGTACAGATGCCGCGCGAAAACATCATCATGGAATGCACGACCTGTAAGAACCGGAACTACTTCACGACGAAGAACCGTCGGAAGCATCCCGAACGCGCGGAGTGGAAGAAGTACTGCCCGCGGTGCAACAAGCCGCAGGTTCACAAGGAATCGAAGTAGCCGTGGCGACGGACGTGATCACTTCCTCGCCGGAAGGCGGGCGACCCGGGTTTTTCTCCCGGCTCGTCACGTTTCTGCGTGAGGTTCAGGCCGAGACGAAGCGGGTCACCTGGCCGTCATGGATCGAGCTGCGGAAGGCGACGATCGCCATCATCGCCTTCACGCTGGTGCTGGGCATCGTGATCGGGCTCATGGACACGCTGCTCCAGTTCCTGCTGGTGACCGCGGTGGCCAAGGTCTTCTGATGGCCGACCGCCGCTGGTACGCCGTGCAGACCACGGCCGGACACGAGAACAAGGTTCGCTCGCTCATCGAGCGCCGGATCCAGGACGATCCGCGTTCCGACGAGGAGAAGCCGATCAAGGTCGCGATGGTCCCCACCCAGGAAGTGGTGGAGATCAAGAACGGCAAGAAGGAAACGGTCAAGCGGAAGATGTATCCCGGGTACGTCCTGGTCGAGATGGCGCTGAATCAGGAGACCAGCCACGTCATCAACGGGATTCAGGGCGTGATCAAGTTCGTCGGCACCGGCAAGGAGCCGATGGCCCTGCGGAGTGAAGAAGTGAACCGCCTGCTGGGGATCGCGGAGCCGGTGCCGGAAGAAGAGCCGGTGCAGGAGATCCCGTTCCTGGTCGGGCAGGTGGTCGAAATCGTCGACGGTCCGTTCTCGGGATTCTCGGGAACGATTGAAGAAGTGATTCCGGACAAAGGCAAAGTCCGGGTCTCAGTCTCTTTGTTTGGGCGACCGACTTCGGTCGAGCTGGATTATCTCCAGCTGAAAGCGCATTAAAGCCAGATACGACCTTACCACGGGTTAAGTGGGAGTCCGCTGAACACGCGGGCGCTATAGAAAGGAAGGCGCATGGCCAAACCCATCACTGCGGTGGTGAAACTGCAGGTCCCTGCCGGGCAGGCGAACCCGGCACCGCCGGTCGGTACGGCCCTGGGACCGCATGGCGTCAACATCATGGACTTCGTGAAGCAGTTCAACGCGAAGACCCAGAGCGCCATGGGCATGATTACGCCGGTCGAAGTCACGATCTACAAAGACCGGACCTTCACCTTCATCACCAAGACGCCCCCCGCGGCCGTCCTCCTGAAGAAAGAGGTCGGCATCGAGAAGGGCTCCGCTCAGTCCAACCGGAACAAGGTCGGCACGGTGACGAAGGCCCAGCTGAAGAAGATCGCCGAGATCAAGATGCCCGACCTGAACGCGACCAGCCTCGAAGCCGCCATGAAGATGGTGGCCGGCACCGCGCGTTCGATGGGGCTCGAGGTGAAGGACTGATGCGCGTCCGGGGCAAGAAGTTCCGGGCCGCCGCAGGCCTGCTCGAGGCGCGCAAGCTCTATCCGGCCAAGGAAGCCGTGGAGAAGGTGAAGTCCACCTCCTTCGCCAAGTTCGATGAGTCCGTGGATATCGCGGTGCGCCTCGGTGTCGATCCGAAGCACGCCGACCAGATCGTCCGCGGCACCGTGTCGCTCCCGCATGGAACCGGCAAGTCGATCCGGGTGTTGGTCATCGCGCAGGGCGACAAGGCGAAGGAAGCCGAAGCGGCCGGCGCGGATGCGGTGGGCGTCGAGTACCTCCAGAAGATCAAGGACGGCTGGCTCGATACCGATGTCATCGTGGCCACGCCGGATGTCATGGGACAGCTCGGACCCCTCGGCAAGGTGCTCGGCCCCCGGGGCCTGATGCCGAACCCGAAGGCCGGCACGGTCACCATGGACGTGACGAAGGCAGTGAAAGAACTGAAGGCCGGCAAGATCGAGTTCCGGGTGGACAAGGCGGGCATCGTGCACGCCCCCATCGGGAAGCGGTCCTTCGGCGCGGACGCGCTCGAAGCGAACCTGCATGCCTTCATGGACGCGATCGTGCGGGCCAAGCCCGCGGCGGCCAAGGGCCACTATGTGCGCTCGGTGACGGTGTCGAGCACCATGGGCCCCGGCATCCATCTGGACCCGGCGGTGTACGCATGAGCGCGACCAAGACTGAAAAGCAGGAGTCCGTGACCACGCTGACGGCCAAGCTGAAGCAGTCGCCGTCGCTCTACGTCACCGATTTCACCGGGTTGAACGTCGCCCGGATCACCGATCTCCGCCGCCGGCTCCGCAAGGCGGGCGGAGAGTACGTCGTCGTCAAGAACACCCTGGCCCGGCGCGCCCTTGGGGACGCCAAAGTGGCCGGGCTGGACGACCACCTCGCGGGTCCCACGGCGCTGGTCCTGGCCGGGACGGATCCGGTGGCGTCGGCGAAGGTGCTGACCGACTTCGCGAAGGAATTCGAGAAGCCGTCCGTCAAGATCGGACTCGTGGACGGCAAGGCCGTGACGCCGGAGCAGGTGAAGCGGCTGGCGGCGCTGCCTTCGCGGATGGAGCTGCTGGGACAGCTGGGCGGCGCGTTGCAGGCGCCGATGTCGGGATTCGTCGGCGCATTGAACGGACTGTTGATGAACATGGTGGGTGCCCTCGAGGCGCTCAAGGCCAAGCGCTCCTCGGGCGCTGCTTCTTAACCGGCAGGGAGACTCTCAAATGACCACGCAGACACAGCTCAGCAAGGACGACATCATTTCGGCGATCGGCAACATGTCGGTGTTCGAGCTCGCCGAGCTGATCGAGGCCTTCAAGGAAAAGTTCGGCGTCACCATCGCCGCCCCCGTGGCGGCGGCGGCGCCGGCCGGCGGCGCGGCGGCCGCGGCCCCTGCGGCTGAGGAGAAGACCGAGTTCACGGTCGTCCTCAAGAACGGCGGCGACAAGAAGATCCAGGTCATCAAGGAAGTCCGGGCGATCACCAGCCTGGGCCTCAAGGAAGCCAAGGATCTGGTCGAGGCCGGCGGGAACGTGAAGGAAGGCGTTTCCAAGCAGGAAGCCGACGAGATCAAGAAGAAGCTCGAAGCGCAGGGCGCGACCGTCGAACTGAAGTAGACCACAGGTTGGACGCCGCGGACCACAGGGGTCCGTTGGCGCGCCCTGGTCTTCTTCGGTTGGACGGCATGCACGGAATCGCAACACTCCTGCTCGGTTTGAGCACCCATCGCGACCCCTGGACCCGCTATCGGTCAGGGGGGCGCTGGGCCTTTTGCATTGCCCCTAAGGACGTGACATGACCAACAAAACCTTGCCGGTGCTGTCGTTCGCCAAGCTCGAGGAGGGCATGTCTATGCCCCACCTCCTCGACATTCAGACCCGCGCGTTCCAATCCCTCCTGCAGCCGGATGGGAAAGGCGACGCGCGCGCGGACGTCGGCCTGGAACGCGTATTCAAGGACCTGTTCCCGATCCAGGACGTGAACGGGAACTACTCGCTCGAGTTCGTGCAGTACGCCCTGGGCGAACCGAAGTATTCGGTCGAGGAGTGCATCGAGCGCGACATGACGTACTCGGTGCCCCTCAAGGCGACGCTGCAGCTGGTCGTCATGGAAGAGGTGGGGGAGACCACCAAGACCAAGCGTCCCAAGAACATCATCGAAAAAGAGGTCTATCTCGGTGAGCTGCCCATCCTCACGCCCCTCGGCACCTTCGTCATCAACGGCGCCGAGCGCGTGATCGTGTCGCAGCTGCACCGGTCGCCGGGCGTCGTGTTCGAAGAGAGCACGCACCCCAACGGCCAGCGCCTGTTCTCGGCCCGCATCATCCCGTTCCGCGGCTCGTGGGTGGAGTTCACCGTCGACATCCACGACGTGATCTACGTCCACATCGACAAGAAGAAGAAATTCCCGGCCACCGCGCTCCTGCGCGCGTTCGGGTACGGCTCCAACGCGGACATCCTCAAGCTGTTCTACGCGACCAAGGAGCTGGACATCACGGGCAAGCTCGAGGGCCGCGCGCAGAAGCGTGAAGTCCTGGGCACCCTGCTGTCCGCCGACGTCCCGGATCCGGAGAACAAGAAGGGCGAGCCCCTGGCCCGCGTGGGCGACGAGCTCACCCTCGACCGCTTCAACGCGTTCCGCCGCGCCGGCATCACCAAGGTGACGGTGTTCGCGGGGTACACGTCGCTCGATCTCCGCGAGGACGCGCAGCCGACCACCACCCGGGATCGCGAAGGCAAGTACATCCTCGCCTTCGACGTGGCGGATCCGGAGACCGGGGAAGTCGTGGCCGAGGGTGGCCGCGAGATCTCCGAAACGATGAAGAAGAAGCTCCTCAAGGCGGGCGTGAACAAGGTCGACGTGCTCTTGCCGCCGGGCCGGAGCGAATCGCCCCTGATCAAGAACACGCTGCTCAAGGACCCGACGCATTCCGAAGCCGAGGCCCTGGAGCAGATCTACACGCTGCTGCGGCCGGGCGAGGCGCCGAACCTCGAGACGGCCCGGCAGGCGCTCGAACGGCTCTTCTTCCATCCCAAGCGCTACGACCTCGGTCGGGTGGGCCGGTACAAAATCAATCAGCGGCTCAAAGTGGGCGCGGCGAAGGACCAGACCGTCCTCACCGAAGAGGATTTCGTCGCCATCATCCGCTACCTGATCGAGCTCTCCGAGGGCCGCGGGTACACCGACGACATCGACCACCTCGGCAACCGCCGGGTGCGCTCGGTGGGCGAGCTCATCGCGAATCAGTTCTCGGTGGGTCTCTCGCGCATGGCGCGGCTCATCAAGGAGCGGATGAGCATCAACAACGATCCCGAGCGCATCACCCTGGACGACCTGGTGAACGCCCGGACCGTGAGCGCCGTGATTCAGGCGTTCTTCGGGAGCTCGCAGCTGTCGCAGTTCATGGACCAGACCAACCCGCTCGCCGAGCTGACGCATAAGCGCCGGTTGTCGGCGCTCGGGCCGGGAGGCCTCACGCGTGAGCGCGCGGGCTTCGAAGTCCGCGACGTGCACTACAGCCAGTACGGCCGGATGTGCCCGATCGAGACGCCGGAAGGTCCGAACATCGGCTTGATCACGAGCCTCTCGTGCTACGCCCGCGTCAACGACCTCGGCTTCATCGAGACGCCGTACCGCGTGGTGGAGAACGGGCGTGTCACCGGGCAGATCCGGTGGCTGTCGGCGAGTGAAGAAGAGGAATACGCGGTGGCGCAGGCCAACGCGAAGCTGTCCGACGATGGCCGGTTCGCGGACGAGCTGGTGCTGTGCCGGAAGCGGGACGACTACCCGTTGCTCGCGCCCTCGCGGATCGACTTCATGGACGTGGCGCCCGAGCAGCTGGTCTCGATCGCCGCGGCTCTGATTCCGTTCCTCGAGCATGACGACGCGAACCGCGCGCTCATGGGCTCGAACATGCAGCGGCAGTCGGTGCCGCTCCTCTTCCCGCAGGCGCCGATCGTGGGCACCGGGCTCGAGGAGAAGGTGGCCCGGGATTCGGGCGCCGTGGTCATCGCGCGCCGCGCCGGCGTGGTGCAGCGCGTCACGGCCGACGAAATCATCATCGACACCGGCGAAGAGGACCGGAAGGCGGGGGACAATCCGCTGGCCCGGCTCAAGCAGCACGACCGGTACAAGCTCAAGAAGTTCTGGCGCACGAACCAGGACACCGCGATCAATCAGCGGCCGCTGGTGCACGTGGGCCAGAGGGTGAAAACGGCCCAGATCATCGCGGACGGCGCCGGCACGGAGCACGGTGAGCTGGCCCTGGGCGCGAACGTGAACGTCGCGTTCATGCCCTGGTACGGCCACAACTTCGAAGACGCCATCGTGCTCTCCGAGCGTCTGGTGAAGGACGACGTGTACTCGTCGATCCACATCCAGGAGCTCGAGCTGCACGTCCGGGACACCAAGCGGGGCCGTGAAGAAATCACCCGGGAAATCCCGAACGTCGCGGAAGAGTCACTCGTCGATCTGGACGAGCGCGGCATCGTGCGCATCGGCGCCCACGTGAAGGCGGGCGACATCCTGGTCGGCAAGATCACCCCCAAGGGCGAAACCGAGCTGTCGCCGGAAGAGAAGCTTCTGACGGCGATTTTCGGTGAAAAGGCGAAGGACGTGAAGGATTCGTCCTTGAAGGTGCCGCCGGGGATGGAAGGGGTGGTCATCGACGTGAAGATCTTCTCGCGCGTCGAGGATCAGGTCGTCGAGAAGGACCGCGGCGAACGGATCGGTGAAGTCCGCCGGCTCGAAGCCGATGAGAAGGCCCGGATCACCGAGGCGGTATTCGGCGAGCTGCGCGAGCTGCTCTCGGGTCAGGAAGTCGGCTTGATGCTGAAGAACGGCACGGTGGAAGAGTTCCTGCCGGCCGGCACCAAGCTCACGCGGGCCGATCTGAACGAAGTCGACTTCAACGATGTGGACTTGAAGACCCTCCGCGTCGGCAACAAGAGCGTGAACGAGAAGGTCCGCGCCGTGCTCGACGCGGCGACCCAGGAACGGGGCAAGATCGAGGAGAAGTCGGAGGATCAGATCGACAAGATCCTCCAGCCCGACGAGCTCCCCCCGGGCGTGATCCAGCTCGTGAAGGTCTATCTCGCCGAGAAGCGGAAGATCTCGGTGGGTGACAAGATGGCGGGACGGCACGGCAACAAGGGCATCATCGCCCGGATCGTGCCCGAGGAAGACATGCCCATCCTGCCCGACGGGCGGCCGGTGGACATCGTCCTCAATCCCCTCGGTGTGCCGTCGCGTATGAACGTGGGGCAGATCCTCGAGACCCACCTCGGGTGGGCCGCGCGGATCCTCGGCTTCGAGGCGAAGACCCCCGTCTTCCAGGGCGGTGACGAGACCGAGATCGGTGTGCTGCTGCGTCTGGCCGGTCTGGCCTGGGCAGCGGACATCCTGCGCCTCGATGTGAAGCCGCCCGAGCTCGACACCGAACGGGTGCGGGCCCTGGTGGCCGACCTGGCCAACCTCCCGGCGGGTGACGGTGCCCGCCCCGGACTCGGCCTCGCCGGACTGACGCTGCTCGGGTCGCGGTCACTCGCGGCCGAGACGCGGGAGCTGGCGCATCAGTTCACCGACTTCCTCAAGTTCGCGGCCAAGGAGCTGGCGGACCGCGAGCTGGAGCAGCACCGGGTGGAGCAGGCGCACCACCAGGAGCTCATGGATGGCGAGGAAACGGGGAAGGCCGAGAAAGCGGCGCTGAAGGCCGGCCTGAAGGACATCGAGAAGTTCCTCGAGCACTCGAAGCAGTCCGAGGTGCTCGACGCGATCGGGCTCCCGGCCCTCGCGGCCCTGCTCGGTCCCAAGTCGGAGTCGGATGCGGACGCCGCGGCGGTGGAGCTCCTCCGGGTCGCCGGATTCTCGGCGGGCGGGAAGTGCCGCCTGCGCGACGGGCGCTCGGGCGAGTTCTTCGAGTCCGAGGTCACCGTCGGCACCATCTACATGATGAAGCTGTCGCACCTGGTGGACGACAAGATCCACGCCCGGTCCATCGGTCCGTATTCGCTGGTGACGCAGCAGCCGCTCGCCGGGAAGGCGCAATTCGGCGGCCAGCGGTTCGGAGAGATGGAGGTCTGGGCGCTGGAAGCGTACGGCGCGGCGCACACGTTGCAGGAGATTCTGACGGTCAAGTCGGACGACGTGAACGGCCGCAGCCGAGTGTACGAAGCGATCGTGAAGGGGCAGAATCTGCCGAAACCCGGCATCCCCGAGTCCTTCAACGTGTTGGTGAAGGAACTCCAGGCCCTCGGGTTGAAGGTGACCCTGGGCACCACCGACGACGTCGAAGAGTAAGGGGAGGGAGAGCCGATGATCGATTTCCGCAGCGGGCGCGAGCCGAAGGGCTCGAGCTTCGACTATATCCAGATCCGGATCGCTTCCCCCGAAGAGATCCGGGGCCCCAAGGACTCGAAGGAGCGCGAGCGCCTCGAGCTTCAGGGCCAGAAAACCTGGTGGTCCTGTGGCGAAGTCACCAAGCCCGAGACCATCAACTACCGCTCGTTCAAGCCCGAACGGGACGGCCTGTTCTGCGAGCGCATTTTCGGTCCGGTGAAGGACTGGGAGTGCCACTGCGGCAAGTACAAGCGGATCCGCTATCGCGGCGTGATCTGCGACCGCTGCGGCGTGGAAGTGACGCTGTCCAAGGTCCGGCGCGAGCGCATGGGACACATCGAGCTGTCCGTGCCGGTGGCGCACATCTGGTTCTTCAAGACGCTTCCGTCGCCGATGGGCAATCTGCTCGACATGACCCTGCGCGACCTCGAGCGCGTGATCTACTACACGAATTACGTGGTGATCGACCCCGGCGAGCAGGAAGTCGCCGAGCGCGAGCTGCTCGATGAAGACCGCTACCTCGAGCTCCGGGCCAAGGCCAAGAGCGAAGGGGATTCCGCGTTCAAGGCGGATATCGGCGCCCCCGCGGTGCGGTCGTTGCTCGAGCGGATCAACGTCGACAAGCTCTCGGACGAGCTCCGGGAGTCTGTGGCCAACGAGACCAGCCAGCACCGCAAGAAGCAGATGCTGAAGCGGCTGAAGATCGTGGACGCGGTCCGGAACTCCGGTAACGCGGGGGAAACGCGCAACAACCCCGGCTGGATGATTCTCGACGTGATCCCGGTGCTGCCGCCCGACCTGCGGCCGCTCGTGCCGCTCGACGGCGGGCGCTTCGCCACGTCCGATCTGAACGATCTCTACCGGCGCGTGATCAACCGGAACAACCGGCTGCAGAAGCTGATCCTGCACCGGGCCCCGGAGGTTATTCTGCGGAACGAGAAGCGCATGCTGCAGGAGGCGGTCGACGCGCTGTTCGACAACGGCCGCCGTTCGAAGGCGATCCGCGGCCGCGGCAAGCGTCCGCTCAAGTCGCTCTCGGACATGCTGAAGGGCAAGCAGGGCCGCTTCCGGCAGAACCTGCTCGGCAAGCGCGTGGACTACTCGGGCCGTTCGGTGATCGTCGTGGGCCCGGAGCTCCGCCTGCACCAGTGCGGTCTGCCCAAGGCGATGGCGGTGGAACTGTTCAAGCCCTTCATCATTCACAAGCTCGTGGAGAAGGGCATCGCGGAAACCGTCAAGCGGGCGAAGAAGATCGTGGAGAAGGAGAGCCCCGAGGTCTACGAGATCCTGGAAGAGATCATCCAGGACCACCCGGTGCTCCTGAACCGCGCCCCCACCCTCCACCGTCTCGGCATCCAGGCGTTCGAGCCGGTGCTGGTGGAAGGCAAGGCGATCCGGATTCACCCCCTGGTCTGCGCGGCGTTCAACGCGGACTTCGACGGTGATCAGATGGCCGTGCACGTGCCGCTCTCGTTCGAGAGCCAGCTCGAGGCGCGGCTGCTCATGATTTCGTCCAACAACGTGCTCAAGCCGTCCGACGGCCGGCCGGTGGCGGAGCCCAGCCAGGACATGGTGCTGGGTTGCTACTTCCTCACCAAGGAGCCGGTGGACTTCGAAGGGGCGCTGAAGCAGGCCCCGCACGTCGGGACCGTGGCCGAGCTCGAGATGGGGCTCGCGACCAAGCGGCTGACCTTCCACTCGCCGGTGCACCATCTGAATGACGGCAAGTGGGTGGGGACCACCGCGGGCCGCGTGATCTTCAACAGCATTCTCCCGGCGGGCCTGGTCGCGACGCTCGGGTATCAGAACAAGGTGATGCGGAAGAAGGACCTGTCCGAGCTGGTGTTCGAGAGCTATCGCCGCGCGGGGCTCGCCCCGACGGTGCAGTTCCTCGACAACCTCAAGGAGTTCGGCTTCCGCTACGCCACCCAGGGCGGCGTCTCGATCGGCATCGCGGATCTCGAGATCCCGGGCGAGAAGCTGCCCCTCCTCCACGACGCGGAAGCGCGGGTGGAGCGGTTCCAGCGCGCCTACGCCACCGGACAGATCACGTTCGGCGAGCGGTACAACAAGGTCATCGACGCCTGGACCCATGCGAACAACGACATCGCCGAGGCCATGGTCGCGACGATGCGGCGGTCGAAGGGCGGCTTCAACCCGGTGTTCATGATGTTCGACTCCGGAAGCCGAGGCTCGCGCGACCAGATCCGGCAGCTGGCGGGTATGCGCGGCCTGATGGCCAAGCCGCAGAAGAAGCTCACCGGCGGCATCGGTGAAATCATCGAGAGCCCCATCAAGTCGAATTTCCGTGAGGGGCTGTCGGTGCTCGAGTACTTCATCTCGACGCACGGCGCCCGGAAGGGTCTGGCCGATACGGCCCTGAAGACGGCCGACGCCGGCTACCTGACCCGCCGGCTCGTGGACGTGGCGCAGGACGTCACGATCACCGAGGAAGATTGCGGCACCATCCTCGGCCTCGAAATGACCGCGTTGAAGGAAGGCGAAGACATCATCGAGCCGCTCCGCGAGCGCATCGTGGGCTCCGTGCCGGCCGACGACGTCTTCGATCCGCATGAGCTGGACGAGCACGGCGACCAGAAGCTTCTGGTGGCCGCGGGCGGGCTGATCACGGAGGAGATCTCGGAGTCGATCGAAGACGCCGGGATCGAGCAGGTCAAGATCCGCTCGGTGCTCACCTGCGAGGCCCGTCGCGGCGTCTGCCGGATGTGCTACGGCCGGAACCTGGCCACCATGGACATGGTGGATTTGGGCGAGGCCGTCGGCATCCTGGCGGCGCAGTCCATCGGCGAGCCCGGCACGCAGCTGACCCTCCGGACCTTCCACATCGGCGGCACCGCGGCCCGTATCGCGGAGCAGACGGTGCGGAAGACCAAGGTTGAAGGCGTGATCGAATACGGCGACCGCCTCGCGTTCGTCGTGACGCCGGAAAACCAGAAGGTGGTGACGAGCTACGAGGGCGAGTTGGTCCTCAAGGCCGCCGCCCACGGCGATCAGAAGCTGTCCGTGCACTCGCGGTTCCACGTGCCCCTCGGCGCCACGCTGGTGGCCGAGGATGGCGCGAAGGTCGCGAAGGACGGCGTGCTGTTCACGTGGGATCCGTACACGAACCCGATCATGACGGACGTGGCGGGCATCGTGCGGTTCGTGGACATCGTGGAAGACGAGACGGTCCGCGAGGAGCTGGACGAAATCACCGGACGGCGCCAGCGGGTCATCATCGAAGACCGCGAGAAGAAGCTCCACCCGCACATCGAGGTGGTGCAGAAGGGGAAGGGCGACAAGGAGAAGCGGCTCCGCGACTTCGTCATTCCGGAAGGCGCGCAGCTGACCATCGAGGACGGCACGGAGGTGTACGCCGGCCAGACGCTGGCCAAGGTGTCCCGCGAAGCCTACAAGACGCGCGACATCACGGGCGGTCTGCCGCGGGTGGCCGAGTTGTTCGAAGCACGGCGCCCGAAGGATCCGGCGACGATTTCCGAGGTCGACGGCACCGTCCGGTTCGGCGGGATCAAGCGTGGCAAGCGCGAGATCTTCATTCACGCCGAAGAGGGCGAGCCGCAGCTGTACGAGGTGCCCGCCGGGAAGCACTTGCGTGTGCACGAGGGTGACCGCGTGCGCGCCGGTGACCGGTTGACCGAAGGCCCCGTGAACCCGCACGACATCCTGCGGATCAAGGGCCCGCGGGCCGTGCAGGAGTACCTCCTGAACGAAGTGCAGGAGGTCTACCGGCTCCAGGGCGTGAAGATCAACGACAAGCACATCGGCGTGATCGTGCGTCAGATGCTGCAGAAGGTGAAGACCTTGGAGCCCGGCGACACCGACTTCCTGGAAGGGGAGAACGTGGACAAGCTGGTCTTCAAGGATCAGAACGAGCGGGTGACGAAGAAGGGCGGCACGCCGGCGACGGCCGAGCCGCTGCTCCTCGGCATCACGAAGGCTTCGCTGACGACGCAGTCGTTCATCTCGGCGGCGTCGTTCCAGGAAACCACGCGGGTGCTCACCGACGCGGCCATCCGCGGCGCGAAGGACGATCTGCTCGGGCTGAAGGAGAACATCATCATCGGGCACTTGATCCCGGCCGGGTCCGGCATCTACCGGTACCAGGAAGTGGAGATCGAGCCGCCCGAGGGTTTCGAGCCGCCCACGCCGCCGCAGGAGCTGGCGCCGGGGACGGTCCCGAGCCCCTTCCCGGAGGAAGCGGAAGTCGAGTAACCGGGTTGTGGTGGGAAGTCAGGCGGGGCGTCCGAAAGGACGCCCCGTTTTGTCTAGGGGGAGTCTGTTCTCGGGAAGGCGCTGCCGATGAACCCGCCAACGATTGCCCCCAAGGTGGCGCCGACCAGCCCGCCAAGGAGGGATCGGGGGACGCAGTACGCGAAGCTGGTGGGATGGCCGTTGTCGCCCTGCGCGCACAGGCCATACCCAAGCCCGATCCCCATCAATCCGACGATCGTCCCGCCGGCCGTCGCTCCGAGACCCGCGTAGGTGCGGGGGGTAGCTGCAGCGCCCTGGCTGTCGGGGCGCTGTCGAAATGCGGCCACGTAACGCGGCGGAGCAGGGGGGAGCCGCTGGGCCGCGGCAGGCGTGGCAAGGAGAAGAAGAAGGCAGGGAGAAATGCGCATCGGGATATCCTACCCCCCACAGGACGAACTGCCCACCCCATTCCGCGTCCGTTTTCGAAGGGTCGGGGTTGACCCAAGTCCAAGTCCCCCCTTAGCTTTCAAGTCTATTTCCCGACTTTTTTGGAGACAGCACTCAGAGCTATGCCGACTATCAATCAGCTCGTCCGGCGTGGTCGTAAAGACGTCGAGGCCAAAGAGAAAGCTCCCGCACTGCGCGGGAACCCCCAGAAGCGCGGCGTCTGCACCCGCGTGTACACCACCACCCCCAAGAAGCCGAACTCGGCCCTTCGGAAAGTGGCGCGGGTCCGGCTGACGAACGGGTTCGAAGTGACGGCGTACATCCCGGGCGAAGGGCACAATCTGCAGGAGCACTCGATCGTGATGATCCGCGGCGGCCGCGTGAAGGATCTGCCGGGCGTGCGGTATCACATCATCCGCGGCACGCTCGACTCCGCCGGGGTGACCGATCGGAAGCAGTCGCGCTCCAAGTATGGCGCCAAGCGGCCCAAGAAGGATGGCAAATGAGCCGCCGCAAGAAAGCCGTGCGCCGTCCCGTGCCGCCCGATCCGCGGTACGACAGTCAAACGGTCTCCAAGTTCTTGAACAACCTGATGGGCGCAGGGAAGAAGTCGATCGCCGAGCGCGTGTTTTACAACGCAATGGACCTGATCGAGCAGCGGACGGGTCAGCCGGGCGTGAACGTGTTCAAGCAGGCGCTGTCGAACGCCAAGCCGGCCCTCGAGGTGAAGTCCCGCCGCGTCGGCGGCGCGACGTACCAGGTGCCGGTCGAAGTACGGCCCGAGCGCCGGACCGCGCTGGCCATGCGGTGGCTCATCACCTACAGCCGGTCGCGCCGCGAGAAGGACATGTCGGAGCGGCTGGCGGCGGAGATGATTCTCGCCTCGAAGGGTGAGGGCGAGACGATCAAGAAGAAGGAAGACACGCACAAGATGGCTGAGGCCAACCGGGCCTTCGCGCATTATCGGTGGTAAGACGGTAAGTCGGTAGGACGGTAAGTCGGGAAGTCGGTGGGAACACACATACGCAGCCCATCCAGGGAGGCTCGTCTTCCCGGATGTGAGCGGAGCGAGACCGGTCCTCAAATGGGGACGACACGGTCGCCCCGCATTTTTGCTGAAGGAAGAGGAATTCAGGGAAGCTATGCCGCGCACAACGCCACTCGACAAGATCCGCAACATCGGCATCATGGCCCACATCGATGCCGGGAAAACGACTACGACCGAGCGGATCCTTTACTATACCGGCCGCAACTACAAGCTGGGCGAAGTGCATGATGGCACCGCCACCATGGACTGGATGGAGCAGGAGCAGGAGCGGGGGATCACCATTACCTCCGCAGCCACGACCGCCTTCTGGACCCGCTTCGGCATTCCCTACCGCATCAACATCATCGATACCCCCGGTCACGTGGACTTCACCGTCGAAGTGGAGCGTTCGCTCCGCGTCCTCGACGGCGCCGTGACCGTGCTGGATGCCGTCGGCGGCGTGGAGCCCCAGACCGAAACCGTCTGGCGCCAGGCCGACCGCTACCGCGTCCCCCGGATCATCTTCGTCAACAAGATGGACCGCGTCGGCGCCGACTTCGACCGCTGCCTCGCGATGGTCAAGGACCGCCTCGGCGCCAAGGCCATCCCGATCCACTTGCCGCTCGGGTCGGGCGAGCTGTTCACCGGACTGATCGACGTCATCCGCCAGGTCGAGATCGTGTACGACGATGAGTCGCTGGGGAAGAAGTACGTCGAAGGGCCGGTGCCGGAGGCGCTCAAAGAGAAAATCGCGGCGATGCGCCACGATCTGCTCGAGGCCATCGTAGAGCACGACGACGCGATTCTGCACAAGTACCTGGAAGGCCATGAGCTGACCGAGGACGAGATCCGCGCCACCCTCCGCAAGGCGACGATTCATGGGGGTGTGGTGCCGGTGATCTGCGGCGCCGCTTTCAAGAACAAGGGCGTGCAGGCGCTGCTTGATTGCGTGGTGGACTACCTGCCCGCGCCTGTCGATGTCGCCGCCATCCAGGGCCATCTCCCGCATCACGACGAGACCCACGCCGAGCGCAAGGCGTCCGATGACGAGCCGTTCGCCGCGCTGGCATTCAAGATCATGACCGATCCGTATGTCGGCCGCCTCACGTTCTTCCGCGTCTACTCGGGCGTCCTGGCCGCCGGATCGTACGTCTACAACAGCACCAAAGACCGCAAGGAACGCATCGGCCGGCTCCTCCAGATGCACGCGAACAAGCGCGAGGAGATCGAAGAGGTGCGCGCCGGCGAGATCGCCGCCGCCATCGGCTTGAAGGACACCCGCACCGGCGACACGCTGGCGGACGAGAACCATCCGATCATTCTCGAGGCGATGAAGTTCCCGGAGCCCGTCATCTCCGTTGCCATCGAGCCCAAGACCAAGGCCGACCAGGACAAGCTGGGCGTGGCCCTGCAGAAGCTTTCCGAAGAAGACCCCACGTTCCGCGTGCACTCCGATGCCGAGACCGGCCAGACGATCATCTCCGGCATGGGCGAGCTGCATCTCGAGATCATCGTCGACCGGATGAAGCGGGAGTTCAAGGTCGAAGCGAACGTCGGCCGTCCGCAGGTGGCCTACCGCGAGACGGTGCGGAAGCGGGTCGAGTACGTCGAAGGCAAGTTCATC
>Ga0126371_10002691_pt1 | contig 15344 bp, 12 predicted proteins | sample PanSoiMetaPlot_4_FD_110145 | JGI IMG/M metagenome (GOLD analysis project Ga0126371, IMG submission 110145) | Tropical forest soil microbial communities from Panama - MetaG Plot_4 | ecosystem: Environmental > Terrestrial > Soil > Tropical forest > Bulk soil | place: Panama | collected 2016-02-17 | reverse complement strand
TTTCATTTCTGCCGTACGTTCAAGCAATCCTTCGGAACGACGCCGCACCGCTACCAGACGAACTGTCGGATCGAGCAGGCCAAGCTCTTGCTGGCAAATTCCCCAGCGTCGGTAACGGAAATCGGCTTCACGATCGGCTTCAGCAGTTCGCCCTCGTTCGCCACCGCGTTCCGCAAGGCAACCGGTTTTGCCCCCACCGCCTACCGTCGGAGCTTGTTTCCGGAGTTCGACAGCGTGAAGCGTGGCGGCGGTCGCAACGTGTCAAACGCCTCCGCACGATAGGACGTGCGCACACCGCCCGCGGCTTGTCGCCTTGACTCCTGCAGGACCGGGTCTCACGAAAGTCCCTCTCCTGCTGCGGGAGTGCCGGACCGATAGTCCGAGGCCTTGTCCGGCCAAGCCACAAAGCTGGTCGAGACAACGCGGGGTAGCAGGGCATGCCGAGCGGGGATCACGGCGCGATGTCTGAAGGAACTGCGCCGGTCAGCAGCACGTAACCGTACGCTCGCTCGCCTTTTCACCAGACTATTGAACCATTGACTGGACTATTGAACTATTGAATCGCCATCATCAAGCCTATATTTTGCAGGGATTGCGCATGTCGGGTGCGCGATCGCAGATATCAGGAGCAAGATCGCATATATCGGGAGAGTGTCCCGTGACGCAGCATTCCGTGCAAATGCGTGCGGCATCCGACGAGGCAACCGTGTTGCTCGTTGATGATGACGCGGATTTCCGCGACTCCATGACGGCCCTGCTCAGCTCGGTCGGCCTGAACGTCAAGCCATTCGGTTCCATTTCGGAGTTACTCGACGGTTCGCTGCCCGACGTCGTCAGCTGCCTTGTGCTGGACGTCCGATTGCCCAGATTGAGCGGCCTCGACTTCCAAGCCGAGTTGGCGAGAGCCAATAATACCATACCCATCATCCTCATGACCGGGTATGGCGACGTTCCAATGTCGGTCAAGGCGATGAAATTGGGCGCCGTCGACTTCCTGATCAAGCCGTTCCGTGATCAAGACCTTCTGGATGCCGTGACGGTCGCGCTGGATCGGGATCGTAAGCGCCGGGAGGCCGATCGGGCGGTGGCGGAGTTGAAATCGCGCGTGGACAACCTGACTCCCCGCGAGCGGGAGGTGATGACTCTCGTCGTCGCAGGCCTGATGAACAAGCAGATCGCCGGCCGGCTCGGTGTCAGTGAGGGCACGGTCAAGTTCCACCGCGGCCGCGTCATGGAGAAGTTGGCCGCACGATCGGTCGCCGACCTGGTCAAAATGGCCGAGCGCGTGGAGTGAAATCGGTCCCTGCCGAAGCAGGGTTCACCTGTCCAAAGGTCTAGTGCGCTTGGCCGAATGTCCAGTGGCCAGAGCCCCCCTCTCCATCGTTTGCTAAGAGGTCTCGGACCATCGTCGCAAGAATGGTCTGGTTGCCGTCATGCCCGTCGCCAATATCGCAGAGGCGCGTTTGCCAGCCAGGCCCCTCATTTCGGTCATTGATGATGATGAGGATGTTCGCATATCCATCACGTCTCTGCTGGAGTCGCTGGGGTTCACCATCGAAGCCTTCCCATCCGCGATGGCTTTCCTAGCCTCTGAGACCATCCACCGTACCCACTGCTTGATCGTGGATGTGCACATGCCTCGCATGACCGGGCTCGAGTTGTATGGCCACCTGAGGCAATCAGATTATTCCATTCCGACGATACTGATCACCGCCTACCCTGATGATGGCGTGCGCAGTCGAGCGCTGGACCAGGGCGTCATTGGCTATTTGCCGAAGCCGATTGAGCAGGATCGTCTGCTCGGGTGTATCCACTCTGCGCTGGAGCGCGCCGGGCGCGATCGAGAGCCGTCATGACACGAGGGACGCGGGGCGTCCCTCGGTAAGAAGGTACTGAGCGGAAAACGCCGACAGCCTGAGTTTTCGGTCGAGACTGTCGGGTTTCAGACGAACAAACTCATATGGTGTATCGGGCCACCCGGGGAACCTTTCGAGAAGTCTCATGCGTGGTAAGGTCCCTCGTTGCAGAACAGCCCGGCCTGCTGTGCGCCCGGCGGGCCTTTCTGCTTGTTCGCCGGATGGCGGCCATCGGCCTGTCGGAAGCCGACGGATGAACCGATCCTCTGAACTCGACGACGACGGCGACGCCTGTCGCGAGGTATTGCGGGAGGACGGCGAATATATCGTCTTCAGAACTTTGCGCAGGCATGCCGGTGGGGGCCGGCACGCTGTCCTGCTCGTGGTCCCTGTCGGCGAGCACCCGACGCCGGACAGCCTCGATCGTCTCACGCGTCAATATGAGCTGAAGGACGATCTGGATGATGCATGGGCGGCGCGACCGCTCGACCTCGTGCGCGAGCGCGGCCGGACCACGCTCGTGCTCACCGACCCGGGGGGCGAGCCGCTTGACCGGCTGATCGGTCCGCCGATGGAGATCGGACCATTTCTGCGCCTCGCGATCGGCTTGTCGATCGCGCTCGCCGGCCTCCACGAACAAGGTCTCATTCACAAGGACATCAAGCCGACGAACATCCTTGTCAATTTCGCGACAGGCCAAGCTTGGCTGACGGGCTTTGGCATCGCTTCGCGCCTGCCGCGCGAGCGGCAAGCGCCCCAGCCGCCCGAGTTCATCGCCGGCACCCTCCCCTACATGGCCCCCGAACAGACCGGGCGGATGAATCGCTCGATCGATTCCCGCAGCGATCTCTACTCGCTCGGAATCACCCTCTACCAAATGCTGACGGGAAGTCTTCCGTTCACGGCTTCGGAGCCCATGGAGTGGGTTCACAGCCATGTCGCCAGAAATCCGGTGCCGCCGAGCGAGCGTCTGGTGGCGGTTCCGGCCGAGGTTTCCGCCATCGTCATGAAGTTGCTCGCCAAGGCGGCTGAGGACCGCTATCAGACCGCGACCGGGGTCGAAAAAGACCTTCGGCGGTGTCTTGTTGGTTGGAGCGCTCGGCGCCGCATCGACGAATTCCCGCTCGGCGAGTACGACAGTTCGGACCGTCTGGTGATCCCGGAAAAATTGTATGGACGCGCATCCGAGATCGATGCCCTGCTCGCCTCGTTCGATCGCGTCGTGGCGAGCGGCACGCCGGAATTGGTGCTTGTCTCCGGCTATTCCGGGATCGGCAAGTCGTCGGTCGTCAACGAACTTCACAAGGTGCTGGTGCGGCCGCGAGGCTTATTTGCCTCCGGCAAGTTCGACCAGTACAAGCGCGACATCCCCTATGCCACCCTGGCGCAAGCGTTCCACGGCCTGGTCCACCCTCTTCTGAGCAAGAACGAGGCAGAGCTCCGCGTCTGGCGCGACGCCATTCGTCAAGCGGTGGGCCCGAACGGGCTGCTCATTGTGGACCTCGTCCCGGCGCTGAAGCTGATCATCGGAGAGCAGCCGCCGATCCCCGCCCTTAATCCCGAGGACACGCGGCGCCGCTTTCAGCTCGTCTTCCGGCGGTTCATAGGCGTCTTTGCACGGCGGGAGCATCCGCTCGCCTTGTTTCTCGACGATCTGCAGTGGCTCGATGCAGCCACCCTCGATGTGCTCGAGGACCTGCTGACGCAGCGAGACGTTCAGCACCTGTTGTTGATCGGCGCTTATCGCGACAACGAGGTTGATGCCGCGCATCCGCTGACGCGCAAGCTCGAAGCCATCCGCAACGCCGGAGTGGCCGTGCAGGAGATCGTTCTTGCGCCGCTGGGCCGTGAGGACTTGGAACAGCTGGTCGGCGATGCCCTTCGCTGCGATCCCGAACGCACTGCCCCGCTCGCGCGCTTGCTGCTTGGCAAGACCGACGGCAATCCATTCTTCGCCATTCAGTTCCTGCGCTCGCTTGCCGAACAGGATCTGCTCAAATTCGACCATCGCACAGGAGGATGGTCTTGGGACCTCAAACGGATTCATGCCAAGAACTATACCGACAACGTCGTGGACCTCATGGTCGCCAAGATGCACCGGCTGCCTGTCGAAACGCAGCACGCGTTGCAGCAAATGGCCTGTATGGGCAACAGCGCGGACTTCGACCTGCTGGCCGCGCTCTACGACGGTTCGAAGCCGGACATGCATCGGGAGCTGCTCGAAGCCGTCCGAGCCGGACTCGTCCTCCCCTCCGACCAAGCCTACCGCTTCCTCCACGACCGCGTCCAGGAGGCTGCCTATTCCCTGATACCCGAGGACGCACGCGCGGCCGCTCACCTTCAGATCGGCCGTCTCCTTGCATCGCGGATCGCGCCGACGGAGACCGAGGAAAACATCTTCGAAATCGTGAACCAGCTCAACCTCGGCTCTCGTCTGATAACGTCAAATCTGGAGCGCACGCGGTTCGCGGAACTCAATCTCATTGCCAGCCGGCGCGCAAAGATGTCGACCGCCTACGCCTCGGCGCTTTCGTACCTCGCCGCTGGCCGGGCATTGCTGAGCGAGGAAAGCTGGGATCACGATTATGAGCTCATCTTCTCGACCGAACTTCTGATCGCCGAGTGCGAATTTCTGACCGCCGATATGGGGGCGGCGGAAACTCGCCTTTCGATGCTGGCGCAACGAGCGCGAACCCCACACGACGCCGCTGTCGTCGCCGGTCTCCGCCTACGGGTCTACACTGCCTTGGATCGCAGCGATCGCGGGGTGGAGATCTGTCTCGAATTCCTCCGCGGCCGCGGCACGCATTGGTCACCGCATCCCAGCAACGACGAAGTGCGCCGTGAATACGATCTCATCTGGTCCCAGATCGGAGGTCGGCGGATCGAGCAACTCACCGACATGCCCTCGATCACCGATCCGGACGTCCTCGATATTCTCGACGTCCTGGGCGAGGTCTTCGTGCCGGCATTGTTTTGCGATGAGAACTTGTCCTCGCTCGTTATCTGCCGCATGGTCAATCTCAGCCTCGCGCATGGCAACAGCGACGGCTCTTGTTACGCCTATGTAAATTTTGCCACCATAGCGGGGCCGCGCTTCGGCCAATACGAGGCCGGTTTCCGCTTCGGTCAGCTCGGTTACGACCTGGTCGAAAGAACAGGCTTGAAGCGTTTTCAAGCGCGCATTTATATGTCATTTGGAAGTATCGTCCTGCCATGGACGAAGCATATCCGCTCGGGCCGCGATCTGGTTCGCCGGGCCCTCAATATCGCGAACGAGAGCGGTGACATTACGCACTCGTGCTTCTGCTGCGATCACGTGATCCAGAATATGCTGGGAGCCGGGGATCATCTCGTCCAAGTGCAGCAGGAAGCCGAGAACTACCTCCAATTCGCGCAAAAGTTCCGTTTCGGCCTCGTCGAGGATCACATCAAGGTACAGCTGGCGCTTGTGCGCAGCCTTCGCGGCTTGACCGTGAAATTCGGCTGCTTCAACGATGGAAGCTTTGACGAGCTTCTGTTCGAGCAGCACCTGGAAGCCAACCCCGCCCTGGCCGAGCTCGAGTGTTGGTACTGGGTCCGAAAACTGCAGGCGCGCTATTTCGCCGGCAACTATTCCGCCGCGCTCGATGCCGCGCGCCACGCGCAGCGAAAGCTTTGGACATCGCCTTCCCAGTTCGAAACAGCGGAGCTTTCCTTCTATGGCGCCCTCGCTCACGCGGCGTCATGGGACACTGCGTCCGCCTCGGAGCAGCCCGGCCACCGTGACGCTCTGACGGCTGATCATCGACAGCTCGAAATATGGGCCGGCCATTGTCCCGAGAATTTCGAAAATCGCGCTGCATTGGTCGGCGCGGAAATCGCGCGCATCGAGGGACGCAGGCTCGACGCCGAGGATCTTTACGAGCGGGCCATCGCCTCGGCTCACGCGAACGGGTTCGTTCACAATGAAGGGCTCGCCAATCAGCTTGCCGCGCGGTTCTACGCCGCGCGCGGCTTCGGCAAGATCGCCCGCGCATACATGCGAGACGCGCGGCTTTGCTATGCGCGCTGGGGAGCCGACGCCAAGGTACGGCAGATCGATGCGCTCTATCCAGGCCTCAGGCAAGAGGAGCCGCTGGCCGATTCGACGAGCACCATCATGGAACCGATCGAACAGCTGGACCTCGCCACCGTCATCAATGTCTCGCAGGCCGTCCTGAGCGAGATCGCGCTAGAGAAGTTGGTCGATACGCTGGTGCGCACCGCCCTCGAGCAAGCCGGTGCCCAGCGAGCCTTGTTGATCATCGCGCGAGGCGATCAGTATCGGATCGAGGCGGAGGGCACGACGAGCAGCGAGACGGTGACCGTAGACCTGCGACAGCGCAGTATAACCTCAGCGGATCTGCCGGAATCGGTCTTTCACTATGTCCTGAGGACGAAGGAGAGCGTCCTTCTCCATGACGCGTCGAACGCGCAGCCGTTTTCCGCCGATGAGTACGTCAGGCGGCATTCCGCGCGCTCGATTCTCTGCCTTCCATTGCTCAAGCAAACCCGGGTGATCGGTGCACTCTATCTGGAGAACAATCTGAGCCTCAACGTGTTCACGCCGGCGCGGATGGCCATCCTCAAGTTGATCGCGCTGGAAGCGGCTTGTTCGATTGAAAACACGCTCCTCTACGGCGAGCTGCAGGAGCGGGAGGCGAAGGTCCGGCGTCTGGTCGATTCCAACATCATCGGGATCAACATTTGGCATTTCGATGGCCGCATCACCGACGCCAACGACGCCTTTCTCCAGATCGTGGGATACAGCCGCGACGATCTTACTTCGGGCCGCATGCGCTGGACGGAGATGACACCATCCGAGTGGGGCGACGCGGACACTCGCGCCATCGCGGAGCTCCGGGCGACCGGAACCGCCAAACCCTTCGAGAAGGAGTTTATCCGCAAAGACGGGACTCGTGTGCCCGTTATGCTTGGCGGCGCGACATTCGGCGAACAGCAAAACCAGGGCGTCGGCTTTGTGCTCGATTTGACCGCGCGCAAGCAAGCCGAAGAAGACCTTCGCCGGAGCGAGCGTCGATATCATGAGGCAGAGATGGAGCTCGCGCACGCGAACCGGGTCGCAACCGTCGGGCAGCTCTCGGCGTCGATCGCCCATGAAGTGAGTCAGCCGATCGCCGCCGTCATCAACAACGCCGCCGCGGCAGTGAACTGGGTGGGCAAGGACACGCCGGATCTCGAGCAGATACGCCACGCGCTCGATCGCATCATCAGCAGCGGCCACCGAGCGAACGACGTCATCGACCGGATTCGAGCGCTCCTCAAGAAGGCGCCGCTGCAGAAGGAGAGAATAGATATAAACGAAGCGATTCTCGAAGTGATTGCGCTGAGCCGCGACGAGATCACCAAGAACGGCATTTCCATGTGGACGCAACTCGCGGAAGCCCTGTCGCCCATCGAAGGAGATCGGGTCCAACTACAACAAGTGATTCTGAATCTGATCGTCAACGCGGTCGAGGCGCTGAGTTCGGTCCGCGGCCCCCGCGAACTGACGATCTGCACCGCTGAAGGTCAGCCGGACGGCGTGCACGTCGCCATCCGCGACTCAGGCCCGGGCATTGACCCGGCGACGCTCGAGCACGTTTTTGAGGCCTTCTACACGACGAAGTCCGGCGGCTTGGGGATGGGCCTGTCGATCTCCCGCTCCATCATGGAAGCGCATGGAGGACGCTTGTGGGCCACCGCGAACGCACCCTGCGGTGCGAGCTTTGAGTTCACCTTGCCCGCGCATCCTGCAGATATCGAACCGTGACATCGGCCGATGCGCCAGCTGGAAACACCGAGATCAAGGCGCGAGGAACTGCGCCAGCCTGGGATCTTCGCGTACGGCCGACGCGCGGCCTTGCAGGGCGACTCGTCCGCGATCGAGGACGTAAGCATAGTCCGCCAAGCCCAGAGCGAACTCGAGATGCTGCTCGACGATGACAATGGCGGTATCTTTCATGAGCTCGCGCAGGCACTCGGCAATTTCCTGCACGACGCCGATCCACAGGCCTTCGGTCGGCTCATCGAGGAGCAGGAGCCTGGGTCTCGACACCATGGCACGGCCGATCGCAAGCATCTTGCGCTCGCCGCCCGAAAGCGTTCCGGCCTGCTGGTGGAGCCGCTGACTGAGCTTCGGAAGACGTGCGAGTACGCGGTCGATCGCTGACCGGTCTGGGTTGGTGAGCGCGCCGATCTGGAGATTCTCGCGCACGCTGAGCCCGCTGAATACGGATTGCTCCTGCGGCACATAGCCCAGGCCCGAACGAATGCGCTGCTCGACCGGCAGGCGCGTGATGTCCAGGAGATCGAGGGCGACGCTCCCGCTGCGGGGCACGAGCTCGCCGACGATGGTCTTCAGCAGGGTCGACTTGCCGGCGCCGTTGCGACCCAGGACCGCGACCGCGCCGTACTCCGGCGCCGCCAGGTCGACCCCGAACAGCACCTGACTGTGGCCGTACGAGACGCAGAGCTCTCGGACCTCGAGGAATGCGGACTCAGGCGCGAATATGATAGACCTCCCGCACCTTGCGACTGTTCTGGATGTGACTGACCGTGCCGCTGTCGATGATGTTGCCGTGGTCCAGAACGGTGAGAAAATCGCAGATATTGCGGATGAAATCGAGGTCATGCTCGACGATCAGCAGGGAGCAGTCACGCTTGATCGGCATGAGCAGCTCGCCCGTGATGCGACGCTCTTCGAGGCTCATTCCAGCGGTCGGTTCATCGAGCAGCAGCAAGCGCGGCTGGCAGGCGAGCGCCACAGCGATTTCCAGCCATTGCTGCTGACCGTGCGATAAGGCCGCCGCCCGCTCCGCGCATCGTTGAGCGAGCTGGAATCGCTCGAGCAGGCGCATGACACGGTCATGGAGCGCTACGCGCGTGCGCGAGAAGACCAGTCCGGCAGTCGAGCTTCGCGCCTGAACCGCAAGCAGCACGTTGTCGTACACCGTCAGCCCAGGAAATACGCTCGTGATCTGAAATTTGAGGGTAAGGCCGGAACGTGCCCGCTTGGCCGGCGTGGCCGCAGTGATGTCCTGACCGGCAAAGCGAATAGTCCCTGCGGTCGGCACCTCGGCGCCGGCCACGCACTTCATCAACGTGCTCTTCCCCGAGCCGTTGGGACCGATGAGACCATGGAACTCGTTTTCGCCAATTGCCAAGTCGACGCCGCCCAGGGCCACCAGGCGACCAAAAACCTTGATGAGCCCGCGCACTTCAAGCAGCGGCATCGTCCGGCATCGCATCGGCTTGGCGAGGCTGCAAGGGAGGACGACCGAAGTCGCCCAGCCGCTCCCGCTCGGATGCTACCAACCCGATCAGTCCGGCCGGCGCGAATAGAATAGCGAAGAGCAGCAGCAGCCCGAGAACAATGGGCCAAATCTTGGGGACGCTGTCGGAGAGCGAGAAGCTCGCAATCTCGATAGCCATCACGCCGATGACGGGACCGATGAGGGTGCCGACGCCCCCGAAGAGCGCGTAGAGTACGATTTGCGTCGACACCACCACACCCAGCATATTGGGCCACACGAAGCCCTCATGAAAGGCGTAGAGGCCGCCGGCGAGTCCCGCAACCGCACCCGCCAAAGAGAACATGGCGAGCTTCATGTGCTGCGCCTCGTAACCGAGGAACGCGATTCGTGCCTCGTGCTCGCGCACACCCGCCAGCGCCAGGCCGAACTGCGAACGCACGACAAAGCGGCAAACGAGATAGACAATTACCAGTACTGTGAGGGCGAGATAATAATAGGCGGGCCCCTCAGCAAATTCGTAGCCACCGGCGGTCATCGGTGGGATGGACGGGATGCCGTTCTGCCCTCCAAGGTAATACCAGTCGCGGGCAAGCCGGTCGGCCACGTAGGAGCCCGCGAGTGTGCCCAACGCGACGAAGATCGTGGTCGGCGGGTGGCGCCCGAGCAACAGGAACGCGCCAATGGCCAGCGACAAACCCAGGCCGATGACGAGCGCAGCTGGCAGGACGATGAAAGCAGATGTCATTTGAAGGTCGCGAGCCAGGAGGGCCACGCCGTATCCTGCCGCGCCGAAGAACAGAGCCTGCCCGAAGCTCATGATCCCGGAGTACCCCCAGGCGAGATCGAAGCTGAGCGCGAGCAGCGCGAGAATGATGACGCGCGTGACGAAGACCGTCATGTAATCCTGGAGCACGATCGGCGCCGCCGCAAAGACGGCAAAGAGCACGATCTCGAGTATCGGGATCATGTGGCGCTGATAACCGCGAAGCGATCCTACGGGGGTCGGCGATGCCGCTGCCATGTGCTCGGTCCAGGTTTCAGCACGCCATCGGATCGACGAGCCCCTCACTGCGCGCGACGATCTCGAAGTTTCCGTTCTTTGCGACGGCCGTGTACATGTTCATCTTGCAGTGACGCTTGCCGGGTACCATTTCGGCAGGTCCGCCAGGCCCCTCGCTGATCTTGGCATGGTCGAGCGCGGCGGCGACATGCTCGCGGTCAAGATTGCCCGCCTCCTTCACCGCCAGTTCCCACAGCTTCAGGCCGCGATACATGCCGGTCGCGCCAGTGCCCGCCGCAAAGAGGATCCTGCCGGGGAATTCTCGGTCGTATTCTGCCTGGATCCTTGCACTGGCGGGGTCCTCGGACGTCACCGCGCGGAAATAATCGAGGCAGTTGGCCATTCCTTCGATCTCCTGCGGCTCATTGATGTTGAGCGAGGCCTCATCGTAATAGAGGCAGGCGAGGCGGCCGCCACGCCTGCCGAAGCCGGCCTCGTGCAGCTGCTTGAGGAACGGCCCCGCGCCCGGCGGAATGATGGTGTTGAGCACCACCTCGACGTTGTTCGTCATGATCCTACTGACGGTGGCGCCGTATTCTATTTGGCCCACCGGATAGTATTCTTCCAAGATGACCTCGCCACCATTGTTCTCGATGAGCTTGCGTGTGTGTTCATTGACCGCACGCGGAAATACGTAATTCGCGGCCGGGAGCGCAAAGCGTCTGCCGCCGTTCTTGATCAGCCAGGGGATGAACCGATCGCATTGCTGCGACAAGGTCGGCCCGGTGCAAAAGAGGTAGGGCGTGCATTCCTTGCCCTCGTATTGCTCGGGATAGATGTAGAGCGTCTTCCCACGGGTAACGATGACGTCCTTGATGGCGTTCCGCATCGAACTGGTGATGCCGCCCAACACGAGGTCAACCTTGTCGCGCTGAATGAGCCTCCGGACATTCGAAACAGCGATTGATTCGTTCGAGGCGGTGTCGGCAAAGAACAGCGCAATCGACCGGCCCAGAATGCCGCCGGCATCGTTGATGTCCTTCACCACCATCCTGGCGGCGTTCGCATTGGCGTTTCCTGCGTAGGCTATTGCACCGGTAAGGTCGGTGGCGATGCCGACCTTGATTGGTGTCGCTGCAGCATTGGCCCAGGGGGGCTGCAAGACCCAGCTACCGGCTCCGGTCGCGACCGCTCCGCTCATCCAGGCAGCGCTGTGCAGAAACCGTCGGCGGCTGACCCTGGAGGCGATGACGCCGTCCGCAATCTGGTCGCACATCGTTCCCGTTCTCCGCTACGCAATCAGTCCTTTCGGCCTGAACTTGATGAAGACGACCGCGATGACGAAAACCAGCGCGTCCGCCAGCACGGGCGCTACGGCCCAGGGTAGCGCCGCGCTCAAGGCGCCGACCGTGGCGGCGCCCGCTATCGACCCTTGGAACGTGCCGATGCCACCGATCAGGATGGCGAGAAAGCCCAGGATAAGGAAATGGATGCCGAGATCGGCAAACAGCGAGAACAAGGGGACGACAAGTGCGCCCGCGAGGCCGGCGAGGCCTGCACCGACGGTGAAAGTCGCGGCATAGAGTGCGCTCGTCGAGATACCTGACGCGCGCGCAAGCGACGGGTTATCGAGCGCTGCGCGGACGCGCAGCCCAAAGGAGGTCCGGGTCAGCAGGAAATAGCCGGTGATCGTCACCGTCACGGCGATGACGATGATGGCAAGCCGCCATCGCGAGAAATGCGCGCCAGCGACGGTGAACGAGCCGACGATCGGCTCCGGTACCGAAAGATAGAGACCGCCGATGAGGCCGCGCACGCCCTCGCGGATGATCAGGCCGAGCGCGTACGTTGCCACCATGGCGATGACCGGGATGACATAGAAGCGCCGGATCACCAGACGCTCGAGGACGAAGCCGATCGCCGCCACCACGAGCGGCGCCGCGAGCATCCCCAGCCAAACCGGCAGACCGAGACTGTAAACCAGGTAGGTGGTGTAGGCGCCGAGAAGAACGAAATCGCCATGGGCGAAATTGAAGATGCCCATCATGCCGGCGACGATGCCGAGTCCGAGCACCACGAGGACAAAGACCGCCCCGAAGCTGAGGACTTCGAACGTGGCGTTCAGCGTGCTTTCCATGCCGCCTCGCCCGCGAGGCCCCAGACCGGCCCGTCGCGGCGTCAAGGCTAGGACGCCGCGCTATTTTTTCCAATGCCAAACCCCGCGCTACTTTCCGACGCAGCCGCAAGGATCCTCGGCCTGCGAATACGGCATGTTCGCCCTCCGTTCTCAGAGCGGGAGGATTTCGCCCAGGCGCCGGCGGTGCCCATGGCGAGGGCATCGCCTCGCACGATGTCGATCGCATCTTCAACGCGCTGTTCGCGGACGAAATCGAATGGGATGGGACTGGGTCTGTCGATCCGCCGCTCCATCATGGAGGCTCACGGCGGGCGGTTATGGGTTGCCGGAAATACGCCGAGGGACGCGGTATTCCAATTCGTCCTGCCTGTTGCTGCAGCCGAGCCTTGAGTAATTGCGGCATCCGTCAATAATGCGAAGGCTCGCTATGCGGTGTGGCGCCACAAGCCGCAGAGCATCGTCGATATGGCTCGAGGTTGGCATATTCGGAGCCAACCTCGATCCAGTCGATGCCATTCGGACGGATAATAAGGTTTTCAGCTGCCCGTTCGTTGGGTTTCCTTGCACGATTCCTGCATTGCAGGTGGGCGGAATAGACCGACCCTCGCGCGCTTGCGGTTTGGCTCACCCAATCGACGCTGCAGCTTGCTTCGCCGCTGACATATGATTTCGCGGATAGCACGATAACGGGGCTCTCTGTCGCTCGCTCCGCTGCGCCTACCCAGGTTCCCCAGTACGCCTCCGGGAGCGAACCGTGCCGAACGACATCAGCCGTTGCGACGGTTGAAATAAGGAGGCCGAGCAGCCAGGGGATGGCGCTCTGACCGCTGATTTTCCGAATCATTTTCGGTGTTTCGACCTAACCATCACGGCTCGCACCGCAAGCGGAGCGACCAGCACCCTAACTTCGGCAGCCACTCTTGGCATTCCCGCGAGTGCGCACTCGTTCGCTAAATTGCCAGGATCATGTCGTCCGGAGGGTCATCATGCCCCGCGAGTCAAATGCCGCCGGGCGCTACGTAGCAATAGACCTGGTTCCCGCCGCCGATGAAGATGACACCGTGCCCGGTTGGATTTCCTGCGTCCCATTTGATTTTACTGTTCGGAACGACGATCCTTTCCCCGAACTCGCGGTGAGGCCGTTGCAGCGGACCATCCGGGCGATCATCGGTGATGATCGCGATGTATTGTCCATTGCTCGCCTCACTCCACTTTGCGCCGCCCTGACGATGATCGTGACAACCGTGGATACATCGCAGCAATCGGGGAAAAGCCCGTTGTCGATGCGGGGATTACGCTCCGGTTCAACGCCAACCGGAGGCCGACGCAGTGTGTCTGGATCCGATGACAGGATGCGCGATCGTTCGAGCCATCCCTTCGCTTCGAGCATTTGCGATTTCGCTGTGCCGAAATCGAGACCGCGCCGATGATCTCGTGCAGGAGACGCTGACGCGAGCCATTGCGCACATCGACACGTTCAGGAACGGCTCAAACCTCGAGGCCTGGCTGACCACCATTCTCCGCAACAGTTTCTACACCGAATGCCGAAAATTGGATCGGGTGTGCGTAGGCTTGGATGAGATGCAGGCCGAGGCGCCTACCATACCGCCGGATCAGGTTGGCTGGGGCATTGCCGAGGATCTCCGTGCAGGGTTTGGTGCTCTCTCCCACGCGCACCGACAAGCACTCTTTCTCGTCGGTGCGTCCGGATTGAGTTATGAGGAAGCCGCCATTGCGGCCGGGTGCGAAGTCGGCACCATGAAGAGCCGGGTAAATCGCGCACGCAGGGACCTTGCGGCCTTCATGTCGGAAGACGTAGCGACGGCGGCCGGCATTCGACGCGAAGCGCACCCGTGAGGATGAAGGCTGTGTGCTCGGACCCGCGATTTCGGGAGTAGCAGGATGGCGATGAAAGATGTGAGCGTGGTGCTCGCCCATGGCGCATGGGCGGATGGATCGAGCTGGGCGCGAGTCATAACCGCACTCGAGTCGACGGGCACGCGGGTGTCGGCGGCGCCGCTTCCGCTGACCTCTCTCGCCGACGACGTGGCTGCCCTCAACCGCAGCTTGGACCGTACGGAAGGGCCGATCGTATTGGCGGGGCACGCCTATGCGGGTGCGGTCATAGCCCTGGCACGGCCCGATCGGGTCAGGGCGCTGGTTTACGTCACTGCTCTTGCTCCCGACGAGGGCGAGAAGGTTGCAGACGTGTTCTATCGCACGAAGCCCCATCCACAGGCCCCCAAGCTCGTGCCGGATCGCGACGGTCTGATCTGGCTGCCCGAAGACGCCTTCCAGACGGCCTTCGCGCAGGACGCATCGGCGGATGATCGAGCAGTCCTCGCCGCCGTGCAGCGGCCTATTTCGCTCGGCTGCATCACTGTTCCAGTGGGGCGCCCGCTTTGGAAGGACATTCCGAGCTGGTTTCTTGTTGCCGAGAACGACCGAATGATCGTGCCGGAGACGCAGCGGTACATGGCGGCGCGGATGAAGGCCAAGACAAGGGCCCACGCCGTCGATCACGCGCCTATCGTCACTGCTCCAAACGCCGTCGTCGTCATGATCAGCGACGCAATCCAATCCGCAGCCGTCAACTGAGGCAAGTCATCCAAGTATGCCGCAGGCGGCCACGGCGGATGCGGCCACTCCTCGGAGGCGGCTCGCAATTTCGGCCAAATATCGTGCGTCACTTGGAGCGCGGCAAGAAATCGCGGATAGCCGCAGCAATCTCGTCACAGTGCGTCTCGAGGGCAAAGTGGCCCGTGTCGAAGAAGCGCACCTCGGCGTCTGGAATGTCGCGCTTGAACGCCTCGGCGCCCGCTGGCAGGAAAAACGGGTCGTTCTTGCCCCACGTCGCCAGAAACGGCGGCTTATGCTTGCGCAAATAAGCCTGGAATTCCGGATACATCGCGACGTTGCTCTTGTAGTCGCCGAACAGATCGAGTTGCACCTCATCGGCGCCAGGTCGTGCCAGATAGAACTTGTCGAGCGAGTACCCGTCGGGAGAAACCGAGGACGTGTCGGGGACGCCGTGGGTGTATTGCCACACCGTTGTCTCTGGTGAAAGGAAGGCG
>Ga0126371_10002690_pt1 | contig 15347 bp, 13 predicted proteins | sample PanSoiMetaPlot_4_FD_110145 | JGI IMG/M metagenome (GOLD analysis project Ga0126371, IMG submission 110145) | Tropical forest soil microbial communities from Panama - MetaG Plot_4 | ecosystem: Environmental > Terrestrial > Soil > Tropical forest > Bulk soil | place: Panama | collected 2016-02-17 | reverse complement strand
TGCTTCACTATTTTCTCGGTGGTGGGCGTAACTGCTAAATTAAGCATTCTCGACCACATGGACGGTCTTTGCGCGGGGATCGCCGCAGTTGCTGCGGCATTTTTCACTTTATCGGCCGTGATGAACGGACAGATTATGGTAAGGACGCTGGCCGCCGCCGCTTTAGGCGCCTCGCTTGGCTTTCTTCGCTGGAATTTTAATCCCGCGAAAATCTTCATGGGCGATGGCGGAGCCATGTTCCTTGGCTTTTTGATGGCGACGCTAGGGCTAAAAATCCGGCCCGAAGGAGCAACGTTTCCCGCCAACTGGCTGGTACCTATCCTAATTCTGGGCGTTCCGGTCTTTGACACGACGCTTGTGTCGATCTCGCGGGCTCGGCGCGGGCTCCTGCCTTTCACTTCTCCGGGGAAGGATCATACTGCCCACCGCTTGTCTAATTTGGGACTGGGGCATCGAGGAGCCGTCCTCGTCCTTTACGGCTTAGCTGCGTTGTACGGCTGCGTGGCCCTCCTGATTCCGCGCCTGCCTATTAAAAGCGCTTACGCATTCTCGGGTCTTCTTATGGTGTTGGGAATTGGAGCGGTGCTGTTTCTCGAAGGCGCTCCCTACGAACGCCAGACCAGGTCCGACGTCCCCCATTGATTTCGCCGGGCGCGTTCAACAACGGAGAGTTGGTACGCCTGGGATATAATCGCAGCCCGAGAGATTCCTCGAATTATGCTCGGAACGCCGCAGCGGGCGCGTACCGGACCGGTGGCAGTCCTGCGGTTCATCTTACAGTCAGATAATTTACGAGGACAAAACAAAGATGACGGTGTCTCAGCCGCAGGAAACCGCCAACGGGGAACGCTTTCCTCTCAGCCGGCAGCGACGAAATGTTGCAGTGATTGGCGGTTCAGCCGCGGGCTTGTTCGCGGCTTTGCTTTTGTCCCGGAAGGGCGTGCCGGTGCGAGTATTCGAGCGCATCGAGACGCTTGAGCCCGAAGCGCGCACTCTGATTGTAACTGGCCGCCTGCGGCAGTTGCTGGGTGCGATCGCGGGAAAAAGCGTGGTCAATGAAATTCGCCGATTTGAGCTTTTCACCGACGGACGTACCGCGAGCGTCTCGCTGCAATCCCCTGACTTGGTGATCGAACGGCGCACGCTTATAAAAAATTTGGCGGGCGAGGCGCAGCGGACCGGGGCGACCCTCGAACTAGGCCGGCGCTTTCATTCGCTGCAGCCCAACGGACGCAGACTCATATTGGAAGTGGAGCGCTGCGCGGATGGCAGCCGGGAAGAGGCGCACGTGGATACCGTCATTGGCGGTGACGGCGCCTCAAGTCGCGTGGCTGAAATTGCCGGCTGGCCCGCGCTGGAGACCGTGCCTTTAGTGCAGGCGATCGTTCCCTTGCCCAAAGATATGGCCCGCGATACGGTGCGGGTCTGGTTTGTACCTCACGACACTCCCTATTTCTATTGGCTCATTCCTGAATCCGATACGCGTGGCGCCCTAGGCCTGATCGGCGAATCCGGCGCGGATATGCGGGGCCTATTGGAAGGCTTTTTGGAAAAGCGCGGGCTGGAACCCATCGAATTTCAGGGCGCGCGGATCCCGGCCTACACCGGGTGGGTACCGGTGCAGAGGCGTGTGGGTTCGAGTTGGGTCTATCTGGTAGGTGACGCGGCAGGGCAGGTGAAAGTGTCGACAGTCGGCGGAATCGTCACCGGGTTTCGGGGAGCGCTTGGCGTCGTCGAGGCCATCCTTGGCGGACACGCCCCGGCCCAGTTAGGCACGTTGCGGCGGGAGCTCGACCTTCATCTGTTGCTCCGCCGAACGATGCATAAATTTCAGCAAGCGGATTACAGTCGCCTGGTGGATCTTTTGAACGATTCGATCAAGCAATCGCTCAGCGAGTACTCCCGTGACGAAGCCTGGAAATTATTGTGGCGAGTTTGTTTGCGGCAGCCAGGGTTGATTCTGCTGGGCCTGCGAGGCCTACTGCTGGGGCGCCCCGCATTGCGACCAGCGCGGAGATAACCCGGGCGCAGGCTCCTTGGGCGACGGCGGCGAATGTCGATTGACGAAATCGTGACGGAACGACGCAACCGCGCCATCGTGGCTGTTGTAGCCATTGTCGCCTTGCTGATTGTCGGAACACTTTTGTTTCGCCGGGCCGGGCGCTGGTTGGTTCGCGAGGATCCCCTTCAAAAATCCGATTTGATCGTGGTATTGAGCGGCAGCATGCCCGCCCGGGCCGAAGAGGCAGCGAGAATTTTCCGCTTGGGATACGCGCCTGAAGTATGGGTAAGCAAGCCGGAGAACCCCGCGGCCGAATTAGGCACTATGGGCGTTCCTTATGCCGGCGAAGAATCGTACAACCGCGATGTGCTGATGCGCCTGGGTGTACCGGCCGACGCTATCCGAATTTTTCCAAAAGCGATTGTGAATACCGAGGAGGAAATCGAGGAAGTTTCGCAGCAAATGATGGCGCTTCACAAGCGCGGCGTGATCATCGTTACTTCGCCGCAACACACACGACGTGTGAAGGCCTTGTGGCGACAGCTCTCGGATGATCACCTGAGGTTGACCGTCCACGCGGCCTGGCAGGATTCGTTCGACGCGGACCACTGGTGGCGCACTACCCGGGACGTTTCGGCGGTGTCGCGCGAGATGATGGGGCTGCTCAACTCCCGCTTGGGGCTCCGTGTTCGGCCGCGGTCCGCACCTGGCCGCCAACAATCGCCCGAGGCAGGCTCCCGTAGGAGATACTCGATTAACGAGCGTGGGCTTCGGTTTTCACTTTCCGAACTTCCGCCAAGAACTCCCTGGATGCGGCCGGCGCTGGGACTTCCCCGTCGAGGATTGCCCGTGTGGATAGGTCTTTGGCATAGAGGGCCAGGGTCGAGTCTGTGTCGTGCTGCACGACTGATCCGCCTAGATCGATTCCCGCAAAAAGGCCTTTCGATCGGGAATAAGTCAGGAATTGAGTGTTGACTTTCCAATCTGTCGCCGCGGAAGCGTCCCGGCCGAGCGGCCCTACGGCTGCCGATACCGAGCCGCCGATTTGAAATTTATCCGACATCAGATGCCGCATCCCTTCATCCGTCATCGCCAGCATGACTAGATCTATCGACTCCACGCCAATTTGGGCGCCCCAACTTCCGCCACTGATGACAAAGAACGCAGGCGCGCTCCAACCACCCTTCGGCAACCTGCAACTAGCTAAACCACGCCCATGTTTGCCGGCCAGCACGAAACCGCCCTTGAGCAGATTGGGTACTACTGCGATGCATTTGGCACCTTTCAGAACTTCATCAGGAATCCCCTTGTCGGGCGCGTTCACGATTTGATCCAGAACCTTCGTGGACGTTTCCAGGCGCTCGGTAACATCCGTCTTGGTTTGGTCGGCGTTTGAGAAGGTCGCGAAGCCTGCCAACGCCAGCAGGGCCAAACCGATCTTTAGTTTCATTGTCGTATGCCCCCCGTAACCCACCTAGACTGAAGCTTCGCCGCTCAGGGGGCTATACAGACTTAGCCGCATTTCGGCCGATGTTTTGCAGAATCTGCAGCAGGGAATCCATTCAGTGGCTGAGCGGATCAGTGAGAGACATGCTGCCGGAAATATTCCAAAGTGGCTCGTAGCCCCTCTTCCAAGCCGACCTTAGGTTCCCAATCGAGAACGCGGCGGGCTTTAGAAATGTCGGGGCAACGCTGCTTGGGGTCGTCCTGCGGGAGGGGGTGGAAAACAATAGGAACCTCGACGCCAACGAGCGCCTTAATTCGTTGAGCAAATTCGAGGATGGTGATTTCCTGGGGATTTCCGATGTTGACCGGTTCGTGTTCGTCGGATTCGAACAGCCGGTAAATCCCTTCCACGAGATCGGAAACGTAGCAAAAGCTCCTGGTCTGTGTTCCGTCGCCATACACGGTGATCGGCTCTCCCACCAACGCCTGATATAGAAAATTCGGCAGAGCCCGGCCGTCGTTGAGTCGCATACGCGGTCCATAGGTGTTGAAAATCCGCACAATCCTGGTATCGACGCTGTGGAAGCGATGGTAGGCCATGGTAAGCGCTTCCGAGAAGCGTTTCGCCTCGTCATAGACCCCACGAGGTCCAATCGGATTAACGTGCCCCCAATAGCTCTCCGGTTGGGGGCTTACATCCGGGTCACCATACACCTCGGACGTAGAGGCCATGAGAAATCTCGCGCCTTTTGCCAACGCCAATCCTAGGCAATTGTGCGTTCCAAGCGAACCGACCTTCATCGTCTGGATGGGGATTTTCAGATAATCGGGGGGGCTGGCGGGAGAGGCGAAATTCAGTACGGCATCCACTCGTCCGGGAACATCGATAAAGCGCGTCAAATCGTGAACCTTGAATTGAAAACGGGGATTGGACCGCAAATGGCCGAGGTTTGTCTCTATGCCGGTGACCAAATTGTCGAGGCACAATACTTCCCAACCTTCTTTAATGAAGCGATCGCAAAGATGCGATCCAAGAAACCCCGCACCGCCCGCTATCACAGCGCGCAAAGTTCACCCCTCCCGTCGCCAGATTCGTTAAATCGCGCTAGTCATTATCGCCGAAACGTCAGCGGAATTCGACCAAGCGAAAAGAGCGATGCGCCGAAACGGTCCAGGGCGCCGATTTTAGTAGGGCCAATGCGAATGCCGCCATTTTCGAGCGCCAAAGCTGTGGAAGACAGTACCTTCGTTCCATTGCGGTGCACACGCTCAGAACTCAAAATGGCTACTGGACAGAGAAAATGTTAATCGCGGCCTTCATCTTCGTGCTCTCATTCGCGGCCTTGATTCAGTTCGTGGTGCTGCAGTGGCGCGCGGGACTGGACCGCGTGGCATCCGCTTCGTTTGCTGGCGAGTCCGGTACGGTTTCCGCGCAGGCCTATAACTCATTGAAAGATAAAGACTTTTCAGATCTTGCGGCATTCAATAAACTCTGCCCCGATACGGGTGTTGTTGCACCCAACCTTCGATCTGTGCGCCTCTATCACGGACTGTTGCAATTTTTCGCGGGGCTCGGCGCGAAGGAATGGGCCCAGAGTGAGATGAAGCTCTGCTCGCGTTATGCCGTCGCCGTATTGATGCAGCAAGTGCAGCAGAATCAGGCGCTCGCTGCCCAGGTTGGCTCGTTCTAACCGCCACCCATTCAGCCAGTTATTTCTGGTTGCTTCATAGGCCATTCGATCGATTCAAAGCCGATGCATCCGACGGATTTGTTGTTTAAATTCGATTGGAGTGATCAAAATGGCCAGCCGCGCAAGTCTCATGTTGGTGCTGGGAGCATCCACGGTGTCTTGCCTGCTGTACCAGGGATGCTCGGGCGGCAGCTTCGGATCAAAACCGCTCGTCAAAAGTCTGGCGATCACCACCACTTCCCCCTTGCCAGCCGGTTCTGTTGGGGTGGCCTACTCGGATCAATTTGCCGCCACTGGCGGAACGGCGCCATTTCAGTGGTCGCTCGCCAGTGGCTCGACTTTACCGGCAGGGCTCGCTCTCAGTTCCTCGGGACTTCTGGCAGGAACGCCAACCGCGCTCGGTGTGAACACATTCAGTATAAGAGTAACCGACAGCGCCGCCGTTCCTGCAACAGCGACGCAAAGCTTCACTCTCACGATTTCCGGCGGTACCAATGTGGCCCGCCTGAACGGAGATTTTGCCTTTGAGTTCAGTGGTTTCAACGCAACGGGAGCGATAGTGGCCGGGGGAAGCTTCCACGCGGACGGCTCCGGGAACATTTCCGCGGGCGTCGAGGACTTCACCACTACCACCGGACATACGAATCAAACCTTCAGCGGATCCTACTCACTGGGGTCGGACAATCGCGGGATGCTGGTCTTCGCCAGTTTGCCGGGCTCACCCGCCTACGCGTTCGCTATTGACTCAAGCGAAGCCCATGGCCGATTGATTGAATTCGACGCAACCGGCACGCGCGGATCGGGGCAATTGGAAAAGCAAGGCCTGAGCGTCTGCGCCTTCAACTCCATCACTGGCGAATACGCCGTCGGCATAACGGGCAATGCCACTTCCGCGGCAGGCTTTGGCGCGGGGCCGGTTGTAATGGCCGGAAGATTCACAGCCACCCCTCCCGGAACCCAAACGGGCCAGGGCAGTATCGGCAACGGCGAAATGGACGCCAACACGCCCGGCTCGTTCCCCCTCACGCGAGAAACCGTATTTGGCAGCTACCAATCCACGTCGCAGACGGCACGGTGCGCGGCAACCATCTCGCCCCAGAGCCTACCGAGCATGAACTTTAGTGTGTACCCAGTGTCTGAGACGGAATTCTTCCTGGTTGAGACCGATGCCATTTCGGCGAGCACGCCGTTGCTCATGGTGGGAACGTTGATACAACAGGTGGGCTTTCCTTTTTCTGGACCCGCCGTCGGGTTCACCGCAAACAGTGTAGGCGGATTGACCGGTCAATTTTTCTCTGGTGGCAGTTACGTGCCGGATGTCGCCATCGCCGCCCTGACTGCGACGGGATCGAGCGGCTTTTCCCTGGCTGTCGTCGAAAATCAGGCAGGCACGATCAAGAATTTCAGCGGAGCTTCCAATTTCGTCGGCGCGGACTCATTCGGGCGAGTGGCCACGAATCTTATGACTCCGATCGATCCGATCTTCTACATGATCAATCAAAGCGAAGCATTTGTTATCGGTGAGATATTCAACAATCCCTTCCTCGGAATTATGCTGCCTCAATCGTCCGGACCGTTTACCGCGTCTGCCATCAAAGGCAGCTTCGCCCAAGGCACTTCATTTCCTGTCACGAACGCGGTTCACAACCTTTCCGGAGTGCTTGCGCTCGATGGCGTACAAGCCGTCACCGGAACCCAGGATCTGAGTACGACCAGCGGGAACATGGCAGGCCAAAGCGTATCGGGAACCTACACGATTTCGAATTCAACCGCCGGATTCGGGAGTATCACGCTCACCACGCCGGCGAATTTCGCCGGCTCGTTCTACCTGGTTTCACCCACACAATTTGTGCTGGTTTCGACGACCAGCGGCGACGCGAATCCCGTTTTGATTTTCGCCCAGCAGTAAACGCACGAACTCAAAAAAGAACTTTGCATCCTAGTAGGCCCACCGCAGCAGCACTGCACCGGTGGTATATCCGGCTCCCACCGCAATGAGCAGGACCAAGTCGCCCTTGTGCAGCCGTTTCTGCTGCACGGCATCCATCAGCCCTAAGGGAATGGTCGCAGCCGTGGTATTTCCGAAGCGATCGATGTTCACCAGCACCTTGGAATCGTCTATTCCGAGACGCTCCTGCATGGCTCGAATGATACGCAGATTGGCTTGATGGGGCACTACCAGCGCCAGGTCCCGGCTGGTCAAACCGTTGCGTTCGAGCAGCTGGCAAGCAAGTTCGGCCATGCGCCGCACCGCGTACTTGAATACCAATTGCCCTTCCTGGTGAACATAGTGCATGCGCTTTTCGACAGTTTCCGCCGATGCCGGATGCAGGGAACCGCCCGCTGGCATATAGAGATTGCACCCGCCGGAGCCGTCGATGTCATTGGCGAAATCGAGAATTCCCTCCGATTCCGACGCGGCGGGTTCGAGCAGCACGGCGCCGGCGCCGTCGCCAAAAAGCACGCAGGTGGCGCGGTCCTTGTAGTCCAGAATCGAGGTCATCACATCGCTGCCGATTACCAGAACCTTTTTGTGCGTCCCCGCGCCAACGAACTGCGCGCCGGTGGTGAGCGCATAGACGAAGCCCGAACATGCACCCGAGAGATCGAAGCCCCAGGCCTTCGAAGCCCCCAACCGGTGCTGAATCAAGCAAGCCGTGGCGGGAAAAAGCATGTCGGGGGTGACCGTGGCCACAACGATCATTTCAATTTCATCCGGTGACATCGCTTTTGCCGCCAACAGGGTCTTGGCCGCCTCGGCGCCCAGGTGCGATGACGCGACGCCTGGGTCGGCGTAGCGCCGCTCGCGAATGCCCGTGCGGGTGCGAATCCATTCATCATTGGTATCCACGATTTTTTCCAGATCAAAATTCGTAACCACGCGGGGCGGAACGAATCCTGCCACCCCGGTGATCTTGGCGCCGATACGTTTGGGCATCCACGGGCTCCGTAACGTCGAAACAGACCGACGATTGTATGCAATCGTTCGCTGCGCTGACAAGAAAACACTGCGATTAGTTCAATGAGTGGCCGGAAAAATCTCGTACCGATACGTAATTCGGGCGGTGTTGCGCAGCATGGCCGCTACCGAACAATATTTATTCTGGCTCAGATCAATCGAATCGCGCACGGCCTTGTCGTCAAGTTCTCCAGTGAGCCGGTAGACCATTTCGATTTTTGTCCAAACCGCTGGTGTCGCGTTGGCTCTCTCTCCCGAGATGTCCACCTCCAGCGATTTCAAGGATTGCCTCTTCTTCTGCAAAATCGAAACTACGTCGACCAGGCTGCACACGCCCAGTGCGGAGAGAAGCATCTCCATCGGACCAGGGTACGTGTTGCGCTTGCGGTTGGCATCGAAACGCACCGTATGTCCCGAGGGCGTGGTTGAAACGAATTCTTCGCCGCCGCTCCACTTTACTATGGCTGTTTGCATGGCAACCTCGCGTCGCACTTATATCATGGCCATAGAAGTTCTAGCGTCGCGTGTGAAAATCTGCACAGGATTGCGATTTAAATCGCGGCGGCGAGCAAGTGGGGGACTATCGCCGGTCGAGCGCCGGATGACGTATGTCGCGTCCCGCGACAAAATAGATCACGTCCTCGGCAATGTTGGTGGCGTGATCCCCGATCCTTTCCAGGTTCTTCGCGACCAACACGAGTTCGAAGGCGGAAAACACCACCGAAGAGTTTTCCATCATGTAAGTGAGCAATTCACGAAACATTTGGTCGCGCAGGCGGTCCACCTGATCGTCGCGTTGAAGCACACTCTGCGCCAGTTCCTGATCGCCCCGAACCAGGGAATTCAAGCTGTCGCGGACCATGCCTTCGGCCAGGTCGCTCATGCGCGGAAGGTCTACGTAAGGCTTTACTTGCGGATGCCTGAGAATGCGCATAGCTGATTGCGCGATGTTCACCGCCTGGTCGCCAATACGTTCCAGATCGCCGTTAATTCGCGATGCGGCCAGGAGAAAACGCAAGTCAGCGGCCATGGGCGCCTGCAACGCCAACAGACGCTGGATGCGCTCGTCAATTTCTATCTGCATTTCGTTGATGGCGTCTTCTTCGCTGAGCACCGCTTCAGCCAGTTGCTCGTCGGCGTCCAGCACCGCATGGACCGCCTGATGCACGGCGCGTTCCACCAAGCTGCCCATCCATAGCAGGCGCTGCTTCAGCTCCTCGAGGTCGCGTTCGAAATGACGTTCCATCTTTCCTCACTGCCTCAGTGTTTCAATCCTTGTCCCCACGACAGCCATGATTGCACGCAAATCATCCGAACCGGCCGGTGATATAAGCCTCTGTACGCGCGTCGGCGGGAGTGGTGAATAGTTTTGGAGTCTCGCTGTGCTCAATCAAGCGCCCGTCCAGCATGAACGCCGTGTAGTCGCTGGCTCGCGCGGCCTGCTGCATATTATGCGTGACGATGGCCATGGTGCAGCTGTCTTTCAACTGGAACATCAGTTCTTCGATCTTCGCCGTGGTTACCGGATCGAGCGCCGAGCAGGGCTCGTCCATCAGCAGAACTTCCGGATCGACCGCCAATGCTCGCGCGATGCACAGACGCTGCTGCTGTCCGCCCGAGAGGGCAAACGCGGATTTTTGCAGATGATCCTTCACCTCGTCCCAGAGCGCGGCGCGGCGCAAGCTGTGCTCCACCAGCTCGTCTAGCCGGCCTTTGTATCCGTTGATGCGAAGACCGTAAGCCACATTGTCGTAGATCGATTTAGGGAAGGGATTAGGCCGTTGAAAAACCATTCCGACGCGGCGGCGCAACTTGACCACATCCATCTGCAGAATGTCCTGGCCATCGAGAAGTATCTGCCCAGCCACTTTAGTATTGCGGAGCGTCTCGTTCATGCGATTGAGCGTTCGCAAAAACGTGGACTTCCCGCATCCGGAGGGCCCGATCAGGGCGGTTATCCGGTTCTTCGGAATTTTTAGGTTCAAACCAAAAATTGCCTGTTTTGGGCCGTAAAAGAAATCGAGCTCGGAGATCTCAAACCGTAACGTGGCCTCTTTCACCGGCGAGGCGGTCCCCGATTCGCCCGTCCGCACTTTGGGCACGACCCTCGAAGCCATTTCCTTGCCCTGCGCGGCTGAAGCCATATCAGACACTCCGATAGTTCCCCCGGCGATTAAGTACCAGCCGGCAGCCTAGATTCGCAAGCAAAACTAACGCCAGTAGCACCAATCCAGCAGCCCACGCCTGACGGTGCCAGTCCTCATAGGGAGCAATCGCGTATGTGTAGATCATCACTGGTAGCGAAGCAATTGGCTGGCTCCAGCCTTCGCTCCAGTATCGGTTGCTGAACGCGGTAAACAGTAGAGGCGCAGTCTCCCCTGCCACTCGCGCCAAGGCTAGCAGCATACCAGTGATAATGCCGCCGCTCGCCGCCGGAATCACCACCCTGGCGATTGTCCGCCACTTGCTTGCACCCAGGGCCATGGACCCCTCGCGCATACTGGCAGGAACCGCCCGCAGAAATTCCTCAGTGCTGCGGACGGTAACAGGAACAACCATGATGGCCAGCGCCACTCCTCCGGCAACGGTTGAAAAGTGCTTCACCGGCAAGACCACCAAGGCGTACGCAAAAATGCCCATGACGATCGAAGGAACGCCGTTGAGCAAGTCCGTCGTATAACGCGTAACGAATGAAAAAGTCTTCCCGCCGAATTCCGCAAGGTACACACCGGCCATCAGCCCAACGGGAAGGCCGATGACCGCCGCAAGGAACAACAGCTTGAGGCTGCCCACAATCGCGTTGGCCATGCCGCCACCGGTTTCTCCCACAGGCTTCGGCAGCTTTGTAAAGAAGTCCCAGTTAAGCGATTTCCCGCCGTTCCAGATCAAGTACCCGAGGATGAGAAACAACACCGCGACGACCGCGAAAGCGGCAACTCCCGTGAGCGTCAACATCACGACATTCAAACCCTTGCGCCAGGCAAGACGCAGGTCGCTCATGCCGGGTGTCCTCCGCCTCGTTCGGTCGCCACGATCAACAGGCGCGCCAAGCCATTGAGAATGAAGGTCATCAAAAACAACACCAATCCCAACTCAATCAAAGCATTCAGGTAAAGGTTGCCTGTGGCTTCGGTAAATTCGTTGGCGATCACGGCGGCAATCGTATAGCCTGGCGCGAACAGCGAAGTGACGATCTTCGGATCGTTGCCGATCACCATAGTTACCGCCATGGTTTCACCCAGCGCCCGCGCCAAGGCCAGAAACACCGAGCCCATAATTCCCGTGCGTGCCCACGGCACAACCACTTGCCAAGTGGCCTCCCAGCGCGTCGCACCGATGCCCAGCGCCGCTTCGCGTTGCTCTCGCGGCACGGTCAACAGGACTTCGCGCGACACCGAAATGATGAACGGCACCACCATGATCGCCAGCACAATTCCCGCTGTGAGAAATCCGACTCCATAGTTCGGCCCCTTGAACACGGGCAGGAACCCCAGCGTGGACTTCAATGCTGGGCCAATCACCCGGCGCATCAAGGGCACGACAATGAAAATTCCCAGTAATCCGTAGATCACGCTGGGAACCGCGGCCAGAAGGTCGATCAAAAAAGCGATGGCGTCGCTCAAAGTCCGGGGAGCCAGTTCCGCTAGAAAAATGGCCGCGGCCAATCCCAACGGCACGGCAATTACTAGCGCGACCACGGAAGTGACCAGCGTCCCGTAAATAAAAGGCAAGGCGCCAAAATCTCCCGCAACCGGATCCCACACGCGGGTCCAAAAAAACATCAGTCCAAACTTCGAGCGCGACAAGCTCGAATTGATCCACAGCTCATATACCAGCAGAGATGTGATTAGAAGGATTCCGGCCGCAAATACCAGCGTAATGACGTGAGCGACCTCGTCCCCATTACGCCAGCGGTGCACGAACGCGCGCAGCCCCGATTCGGGCGGGGCCGCGCGGTCCATCGCAGTGGCGGATGTGGCCATACTTTACTGAATCAGCGCGATTGCCTTTTGTTCCTTGGCGATTACTGGCGCTGGCAGCTTGGCGTAAGACAAACTCTCATTGTAATTCTGTCCGTCTGTAAGCATCCACTTGAGAAAGTCGGTCACGGCACTTTTTTTCGCAGCATCCGGAATTTGCGCAGGGATCAACAACCAGGTGAAGCTCGAAATGGGGTAGGACGCCGGTCCGGGCGAATTGGTTATGGATACCCGGAAATCGGCAGGCATATCCTTTACGGCTCCGCTGGCTGCCGCAGTAACTCCCGCGAGATCAGCCTTCAGGAATTTGCCGGCGGCGTTCTGCACTTTTCCGTAGGGGATCTTGTTTTGAATGGCGTAGATCAATTCGATATAGCCGATCGCGTCGGGCGTTTCCTTCACTAAACCCGTAACACCCTCATTCCCTTTGCCGCCGAGGCCAACGGGCCAGTTCACGGACGTATTCGTGCCGACCTTGGACTTCCATTCCGGGCTGATCTTCGAGAGAAAATCCGTGAAGATATAAGACGTGCCGCTGCCGTCGGAGCGGTGTACAACCACGATGTCATCACCGGGCAGCTTCACACCGGGATTCGCTTTGGCGATTTCCGGATCGTTCCACTTGGTGATCTGTCCCAGGTAAATTCCCGCGAGCGCCTTCTGCGTGAAATTCAAATCGCCGCCGACTCCGGAAATGTTATAGGTAGGAACCACGGCGCCGAGCACAGTGGGAAAATGCAGAATCTTGACTTTCGACTGCGCGAGCTGCTCGTCGGTCATGGGGCCATCGGACGCGCCGAAGTCCACAGTGCCAGCCTGAAGCTGCCGGATTCCACCGCCCGAACCAATCGACTGGTAATTGATCTGCACATTCGGATGCGCGCTGTGATACACATCAAACCATTTCGAGTAAATGGGGTAGGGGAAAGTAGCTCCCGCCGCGTTCAGCAGCACCGTTCCGGGTTTCGCTCCCGCGAGCGCACTCAACCCGAACAGGAATAACGCTGTAATCCATATTTTTTTCATATGTGTGAATTCACCCTCATTATTCTTCAGAATTGTTACAGCCGTGTTACATCTTCGGCGAAACTCGTGCCGAGGTTCTGCAGCGGGCCCTCGAATCGAATTCCGCATCGAACGCCCGCCAACCTATTGCCGTGTCTAGAGATATCTGCTCACCAACTGCTCATCCGTCGAAAGCGGAGGGGTAGTCTTTCGCTTTTCGCCAGCAACGTATTCTTGGCTCTTGAACTTGCGATGAGCGCTGTGTGAAAACTCCGTGACTAGGCGCTGGCGGTCGCTTTACTGTCGGCAGACTCCAGTGTTTTGGCGCGTCCGTGCCGCACTTCCAAGCCGCGAACCCAGAACAAAACGTCTTCAGCGATATTCGTGGCGTGATCGGCGATGCGTTCCAGGTGCCGCGAAGCCAAGATGAATTGCAGATTAAGGGCAGCCTGCGCGGGGAATGCGGCGGTAGACGCCAGCAGCGCCTCGAAGATTCGATCACGGAATTGGTCGATTACATCGTCGCTTTCGAGCACCTGTGCGGCCAAGTCCACGTTCTGGTAGATCAGCGCCCCCAGGCACTTCGAGACCATGGCCCGCACCGACGCCGTCATCGGCTCGAGTTCGGCGGGGTTTTCGATCGCTCCCGCTCCCGCGAGCGAGATAGCCCGCTCGCCCAGGTTCACCGCCAGATCGCCCATGCGCTCCAGATCGTTATTGATCTTGAGCGTTGCCACCACCAGCCGCAGTTCTGTGTCTGAAAGGTTTCCTTGCCGCAGCAGACGGATGGCATGCTCGTCAATAAGGATCTCCATCTCGTTGATGCGCGGCTCGGTGAGAAACACTTCGCTCGCGACGCGCTGGTTTCTTTCGAGTACGGCCCATAGCGCGCGGTTGATCGATGCCTCCACGGTTCGGGCTTGCGACACCAGGTAATTCACCAGAATCGTCTGCAGGATTCCATCCGTCTTAGCCTTGCTCACCGTCGTGGTCTCCCGGAGTCCCAAATGCCGCCTTGTATAGGCTGCCAAAGAAGGATTGTAAGGAGGTGAACCGAAGTTGAATTTTCGGAGACAGCTCTCTCAAGCGGCTATCGGAATCGAGAAAGAGAATTTGGAGCCAACGCCCACTTCGCTTTCCACCCAGAGGCGCCCCCCATGCGCTTCCACTATGTGTTTGGCGATCGACAGGCCCAAGCCGGTGCCGCCCGCTTCGCGTGAGCGCGCCGCATCCACTCGATAGAATCGTTCGAAAATCCGCTCCTGATCGGAGAGCGGAATGCCGATGCCCGTATCGGCGACGGTGACAACGACTTCGCGTTTTCTCTCTTCAGCGCTGATGCAGATGCGCCCGCCGGGCGGTGTGTACTGAATCGCATTGTCGATCAGGTTCTGCAGCACGTCGCGCAGCAGCGCCGCTTCGCCTCGCAGAGAGTGAAGATTGGGCGTCACGTCCACCTCGAGTGCGATGTGCTTGTGATTCGCCTTCAGCAGCGCCGTTTCCACGCAAGCTTCGACCAGTTCGAGCGCGCCTACGGGCAGCAGTTGCACCTCAAGTTTTCCTGCCTCGATCCGCGCCAGTTTCAGCAGGTCGTCGGTCAGGCGCGCCAGACGGTTGGCGTGATCGCTGATAATGCGCAGGAACCGGCGGTTGTTTCGCGGGTCGTCCACCGCGCCCGATAACAGCGTCTCGGCGAATCCCTGAATGGCGGTCAGCGGGGTCTTGAATTCGTGTGAGACATTGGCCACGAAATCCTGTCGCACGCGCTCCAGTCGGCGAAGTTCGGTTACGTCGTGCAACACCACTACGGCTCCGGAAGGCTTCTCGCTTTCGTGGGCCGGTCTTTCAGGACTGGCCGCAGTCTTTAGTGCGATCTCACGCGCTTTCACTGGCGCCGCCGTCACCGAAAAACAAGTCGGCTGTATGGTTCCCATCAGGATATCGGTCTGTAATCCTTCCTCGCCCTTGATCGCACGGCGGATCAGCCCCAGCAGTTCTGGGTTGCGCACAATTTCGATAACAGGCCTCCCCTCGACGCCTGCCGAATCTAGGTTGAGGATCTGTGAGAAGGCGTGATTGGAAAACACCAGCTTTTCTTCCGCGTCGACCACCGCCACGCCCTCCACCATGCTGCGCAAGATGGCGCTCGAACGATTTCGCTCACCACTCAGGGAGTGAATGGTGCGGTCCATCCAGGCCGCGGCCTGATTCAACGACGCTGTTAGCTCCGTCAATTCGTCCTTTCCGGGATCCACCGGCAAGGG
>Ga0126371_10002689_pt1 | contig 15350 bp, 16 predicted proteins | sample PanSoiMetaPlot_4_FD_110145 | JGI IMG/M metagenome (GOLD analysis project Ga0126371, IMG submission 110145) | Tropical forest soil microbial communities from Panama - MetaG Plot_4 | ecosystem: Environmental > Terrestrial > Soil > Tropical forest > Bulk soil | place: Panama | collected 2016-02-17 | reverse complement strand
GCCATTGCCACTATTATCCAAGTTCAGACCAGCGGGTGTGCGGCGGATTGCCGAACCTGATCTTCCAGTTGATCCAATGCACCGGCAAAGAAGTGATCCGCGGCTTCGATCCAGATCAACTTCTTCGGCTCGGCAAGCCGGGCGTACACCGCCTCCAGTTCCGGTTGCGGGCCGAATGCGTCGTGCGTGCTCTGCAGAAAGATTTTCGGGACCGGGCAGCTCTCGAGGTATTCGCTGCCGCGCTGCGTCGAATGGCCGACGGCCATGAGGAAGGACGCGTTTTCGAGGCCACATCCCAGGCGCGTGATGACACGGGCTCCGAACGAGAAGCCCGCTAACGCGAACGGCAGCGAGGGGTAACGCTGACGAAGCCAAGCCAGGGCGGCGCGGGCATCTTCGATTTCGCCAGTCATGTGCGCATGCTCTCCCTCGCTGGCGCCGACGCCCCGGAAATTGAAGCGCAGCACCACCAAACCGGCACGGCGCAGACCGCGCGCAATGCGGTAGACCACCTTGTTATGCATGGTGCCGCCGTAAAGAGGATGGGGATGGCACACCAGAGCAGCCAGGCGCGGAGCTTGATCCTCCGGCTCTTCCAATAACGCTTCCAACCGCCCGGCGGGGCCGCCGAGAAAATAGCTTTCGATCCGGCGCGGCACTTAGTTGGTGCGATAGTTTGTGAACTGCATGTCGATGCCGAAATCGCTTTCCCTCAGAAGCTTGATGACGGACTGCAGAGTGTCGCGATCACGGCCCGAGACACGCACAAAATAGCCTTGAATGGAGGCCTGCACCTTGAGCTTGGTATCCTTGATTTTCTTCACGATCTCGCGCGCCTTCTCAGTGGAAATCCCCTGCTGCAGGGTAATCTCCTGTTTAACCGTTGAGCCGGCAGAAGGAATGATCGGACCGTAACTCAAACCTTTCAGCGGGACCTTACGCTTGACGAGCTTTGATTCGAGAATGTCCACCACGGCCTTCAGCTTGAACTCATCCTGGCTGGCGAGACTGATCTTGTTGTCTTTTTCGTTTAACTCGATGTTGGAGTGTGAATCCTTCAGGTCGAAGCGCTGATGGATCTCCTTGAGCGCCTGCTGCACCGAGTTAGAAACCTCGGGGATCTCGATCTTGGAAACGACATCGAAACTGTTATCGGGCATATTCTATTCGCGGTCGGGAGGCGGCCCGGCGGGAGGCTCGGGGCGGCCAAAATTCAAACCCAGGATGGACGAGGAGCGGATGCGGACCGGGCTGACGCGGCGCACCGGTTCGGTGCTGGGCGCGGTGGCGGGAGGCACGGAGGGCAGGGGCTGTTCGGGCCTTAGGATGGCGGGTGGCGGAACCCCGGGCGGCTCCGCAATCTGGGCATCCGGTTTCTTGACTGAGAGCGCGCTGAGGACACGGCGCGAGACCTCATCAACGATGGTGCCCATTGCAGCGTCCAACGCCACGGTGACGGCGGCTCGAATCTGCTCAGCATCGACGACGGCTACGAAGGGCGCGGGAGGCGGTGGAGTCCCTGCCCCGTGACTCCTCAGCCCGGGGCCCTGCGTTTGCTCGGCTCTTTTGCGTTCCGTGACAGCCTGCTCTGCCAGCGGTTTTACGGCCGCCAACAGCGCACTGGCCTCAAACGGTTTCTTCAAGGTGTCGTCGGCGCTGACCCGCTTGGCCTGTTCTTCATCGAGGGCTTCCAACACACCCGCCGTCAGAATCACCCGCACGTGTCGGTGGCGCGGGCTCATCTTCAGATAGTGGCAGATGTCGAAACCCGTGCGGCCGGGCATGACAGTATCGGCAATCACGACGTCGGGGTCGGCGTCATCCAGGCGGATCAGTGCGGAGTCGGCATTGCTGACGGTGACGACTTCATAACCCTCATCGGCGAGTATCCGCTCGCCCATGCGTTGCGCGTGCGGGCTGTCGTCGACCAGGAGAATCCGGCTCATTGTGGCGGTGACGCTTGCGCCGGCGCCGCAGACGGCTGGTCTGGAGTGGCCGTTTGCGGCTGCTTGGCGTTCTTCTTCTGCTTCTTCTGTTTCTTCTGCGGAATGGTGTGGTTGGAAGGCAGAGGTTGGTTCTGCGTCGAAACCGCTTGCCCCGTCACTCCCGTTTCAGTTCCCGCGGCGGCCTGGCTCGCCGGAGCGCTTTGTCCCGGCGGATTGGCACGCGCATCCGGGCTGTTGTCCAGGACCGACGTGTTGCTTAATACGGCGGCATTGACGTCGGTGACCCCGCCCGGAGCAGCCGCGGTCTGCGGCACACTGACGGGGATGCCGGGCCGTAACCCAGCCATGGTAGGCGTGCCCGATTTGGCGGCCGCCCGTACATCCGGACGCGAGCTGAATACGCCCAACACCCGGCCCGGGATACCGGCCTTGGTCCGGTTTTCGAGTTCGTATTTCATGCGAGCGACGGCGGCCGGATCGGCCTCAGGAACCTGCCGGTTCATCGCCTGGAGCCGATCTTTGGCGGCATCCGCATGAGAGCTGAGCGGGTAGTCCTTCACAATCTTAGTGTAGGCATCGGCTTCCTGGTTTTCGAAGCGATCACCCATGCGGCGATAATCATCAGCCATGGTCCACAGGGCCTCGTCACCCTGGCTAAACAATGGGTACTGATCGGTCAACGACTTCAGACGGTTGGCAGATGCCGGGAAGCTGCCCTTGGTGTGATAGAAAGTACCCACCTTGAATTCGGCCATGCCCAGCACCTCTTCGATGTCACGCAGCTTCTGTTGAGCGCCCGGCGCGAACTTGCTGTTCGGGAACTGTACCAAGAGCTGACGGCATTCGTCGGCAGCGCGCAGGACGTGCTGCTGATCCCGATCGGCCTTTTCCATCTGTTTGTAGTGAATGTCGCAGACGCGGTTCTGGGCTTCCGCGGATTCCTCCATCGCGGGGTAGAACAGTATGAAGTCCTTGTATTCGGCTTCCGCCTGCGCCAGTCCGTGGGCACCGCCTTCCCTGTACCAGCTATCGGCAATCGCCAGCTTCGCTTTGGCCAGATACTCACTGGTGTCATAGGTATTAATGAGCGTCTGCAGCGTCAGGCGGCCAATCTCGTAGCGGCTGTGCTCGATATCGTGGATCGCTTTGTCGAAGAGAACCTTATCGGGTTGCTGCGTGTCCTTGGTGATGGGGTTGTCGTACGGATGCCGGCGGAGGCCGCAGGAGTTTGTCAACGCAGCGAACGCCGCCAGCGCCAGGAAACAACGAGTGGAATTGCCAAATATCATGAGTTCACCCAAATCAAAACTTCAGCACCGGACCGCCATCGCCTGAGCCGCGATATCGCGCATCTCGCGCACCGCGCCTTCGGGGTCCGAGCTGTGAAAAATGGCCGACCCTGTGACGATCCAATCACACCCGGCACGAACCACGTCGGCCAGGTTTTCGCGATGTACACCGCCGTCGATCTGGATCGGCAGCGTCAACCGCTTGCCGGTGCGCAGGCGTTCGAGTTCTCGCACCTTGTCTAGGACGTAGGGGATGAGCTTCTGGCCCCCAAACCCCGGATTGACACTCATCAGAAGCACGTAGTCCGCCACTTCAAGCACGTTTTCCAGAATCGACACCGGGGTGGAGGGGTTCAGCACGATTCCGGCCGCCAACCCATGAGAGTGAATCAGACCCAGAACGCCATCCAGATGCCGGCAGGCTTCATAATGCACGGAGATCGAATTTGCGCCCGCATCAACAAACGCCGGAATGTGCCGCTCCGGTTCTTCGATCATCAAATGGACATTCAAGTGAGCCCGCGTAACTTTGCGGATGGAGGCGACCACCGGGGGGCCAATGGTAAGGTTAGGCACGAAGTGGCCGTCCATGACGTCCAGGTGGAGCATGGTGGCGCCACCGCGCTCGACGCAGGCGATTTGTTCGGCCAGCCGGGCAAAGTCCGCCGATAAGATTGACGGAATAATTTCAACCATTTGCGGATCAACCCGATTTTATCACAGCAGCGAAAAACCCGTCCCCCTCCTCCCGCCCTGGGATGCGGTGCGCGGTATGAATCACTACACCCGGTGCGGCGGCGGCAACTACCTCCTCATTTTCTTCCTGTTCCAGAGAGCACGTTGAATACACCAGCAACCCGCCCGGCTTCAGCAGCCTCCGAGCCTGGGTCAGAAGCCCGATTTGGCGGGCTTGAAACCCTGGCAGGTCCTCCGGCCTGAGGCGCCACTTGATTTCCGGATTCCTTCCGAGCGTGCCGGTGCCCGAGCAAGGCGCATCGACCAGAATTCGATCGAAGGATTGAGAAAATGGCAACGGCCTGGTGCCATCGAGCACAATCAGGTCTGCACCCAGGCCGGCCATGGGCTGCAGGCGGCGAAAGTACCGATCACAGGCCACGGCGCGTACGCCGGCTTCGAGGGCTTGCGCGGTCTTGTTGCCGGGCGCTGCGCACAGGTCGAGGAATCGATGCCCGGAACGGAGTTCGAGTAAAGGCACGATGGATTGCGAACCGATGTCCTGGACCCGGCTCCCGGCCCCTGTGACTCGGACGTAAGTCTTGGGCTCGCACAACGCGGCGCGCGCTACCGCTTCGCTCATCGTTGAGCCATAATGGCGATCCCATCTTGCCAGCAGCCATTCCGGGCACGAAAATTCCACTTCGCGGGCAGGCCAAGCCACCCGCTCACGGTCTACTTTACGCAGAACGGCATTGACAAAGCCCGCGGCCGATGACTTGCGCGCGCGTTTGACCAAGTTGACACTTTCCGCGACCGCGGCATGCGGGGGAATGCGCTCCAAACACCGGAGCTGATAAATGCCCATCTGCAACGCGGAACGCACTTCCGGATCGAGTGACTGAGTCCGGCCCGAATAGTGACTGATCAGAAAATCGAGTTGCGCGCGGAAACGCAGCACGCCGAATACGATCTGGGAGGCCAGCCCGGCGTCACGGGAATCGAGGGCAGCCTTCAACAATAAGTCAGACGCGTACCCGCCCGCATCTACTTTCCGCAGAATGTCGAAGGCGACGATCCGAGCGGTCGTGGGCATCTGTTGAGCAGACTAGCAGATCCGTCGAGCAGCGCTATAATCAACGAATGCTTAACCGTTGCCAGTCTGGAGGTGCGTCCCGAGTTGCCCGAACTGCGTAAGGATCCCATCACGGGCAGATGGGTCATCATTGCGACGGACCGCGCCAAGCGGCCCGGCGATTTTATCAGACAGAGCGTGCCGCCAGGCACGGCCAAGATTTGCCCCTTCGACTACGGCAATGAGCATAAGACGCCGCCGGAACTGCTCGCTTATCGGAACAACGGCGGGCGCGACGAGCCCGGCTGGCGCGTGCGCGTGATTCCCAATAAGTTCCCCGTGCTGGGTATCGAAGGCGAGTTGAGCCGCCAAGGCGATGGGATGTACGACAAGATGAACGGCATTGGGGCACACGAGGTGATCGTAGAAACTCCGGATCATGCGGCCACGCTCAGCAACATGCCGGAAAAACAGATCGAAGAACTATTCTGGGCATTCAAGGAACGGGTGAGCGATCTCAAAAAGGACCGGCGGTTTCGCTACATCATGCTGTTCCGCAATCACGGAGAGGTGGCAGGAGCCTCCCTGGAACATCCCCACTCCCAGCTTATTGCCCTGCCTGTCATTCCGGATTCGGTGCGAGAAGAAGTGGAAGGTTCCAAGCGGTTTTTCGACCTGAAGGAGCGCTGCATTTACTGCGATATCATCCGCCAGGAGGCTTCCGTGGGTATGCGCGTGGTCACCGACACGGACCGGTTCACCGTCATCGAGCCTTATGCACCGCGTTTTCCGTTCGAGACCTGGATTCTGCCGAAGCGCCACGAGTCGCACTTCGAGGACACTGACGCGCCGACGCTGGCGAATTTGGCATGGATTGTACGAACTACGCTGCGAAAGATCGACAAAGTTTTGGAGCGGCCGCCTTATAATTTCATCTTGCACAGCGCCCCGGTTCAGGAGCCCTTCCTTCCCTACTATCATTGGCATATGGAGATCATTCCCAAACTAACCAAGGTGGCGGGGTTCGAATGGGGCAGCGGCTTCTATATCAACCCGACGCCTCCGGAGGAATCGGCTAAGTTCTTGAGGGACGTAGGGCTTGGCTAGACGAGAGGGCCTACGCTTGCGCACCTGCTGTTTCCTTTGCTATAAAACGCTAATTGCTGAAAAGCCCGCAGCGAGGGGCCCCGATGCCCGAGAAGAAGAAGACCGTCGCAAAAGCGCCCGTTTCCAAAATGCCTGAAAAACGAGCAACGAACCCGGAAGTATTGAAGATCCAAAAGAGTCAGGAGTCCGGCCGCGGACCTGCCGTCTCGACGAAGGCCGCCGGTTCCGATTCGCAGCCGAGTTCTCAAAAGCAGCTGGCAGCCTTTGAGTCGGCCATGAAACACTTTCACGCCCGGAAATTCAAGGAAGCGCGCGACCTGTTCCAGACCGCCGCCCAGGGACCGGAGCGCGATGTGGCTCACCGCGCCAGGTTGCACGCCACCATGTGCGAACGGCGCTTGGAGCAAACTTCGGTCAAGTTACAGACGTCCGAGGATTATTACAACTACGGCATCGCGCTGCTCAACACGCGGAACATTGAGGACGCGCGCACGCATTTGCAGCAGGCGCTGGCCTTGGCGCCGGAGGCCGATCACGTGTTCTACGCGCTCGCCGTGGCCCAAGCGCTGTCCGGAGACGCGGCCGGAGCACACGATCATTTGAAGCGTGCTATCGAGCTTGAGCCGAAGAACCGGATCATGGCGCGCCAGGATGCGGACTTCGCGTCGCTCTCCAGCCAACCGCCTTTTCAGGCGCTGCTGTATCCTGAGAAGAAGAACTGGTAACTGGAAACAACCCGCAGTCTTTTCGGCAATCGAATCCATGGGAAACAATTCGGCACTCAGAGTGGTTTCCATTGGCGGAGGCACGGGGCTATCGGCGCTGTTACAGGGTTTGAAGCAGTACACGGCTCAGGGGGCGCCGGAACTGGATCTCACTGCCGTCGTGACGGTGACCGACGACGGCGGCAGTTCCGGGCGCTTGCGACGCGAATTTGCGGTTCTGCCGCCGGGCGATATTCGAAACTGCATGGTGGCGTTGAGCGAGGACTCGGCGCTGCTTTCGCGCTTGTTCCAATATCGCTTTCAAGCCGGACGCGGCTTGAAAGGCCACAGCTTTGGCAACCTGTTTTTGATGGCTTTGACCCAGGTCATGGGCGATTTTCCCGAAGCGGTGAAGGCCTCTTCGGAGGTGCTCAAAATCGCCGGCCGCATCTATCCATCCACCGCGGCGAACGTGTCATTGGAGGCGACGCTGGCCAGTGGCGCGCGAGTGGTTGGAGAAACGCGCATCAGCCACAGCCGGCAAAAGATCCAATCGGTGCGCCTCAACCCACGCAAGGTACGGCCATTGGCGGCAACGCTCAACGCCATTGCGGAGGCAGACGTCATCACACTTGGACCCGGCTCGTTGTTTACCAGCGTGATTCCCAACCTGCTGGTGGAGGGGATACCGGCTGCGATTCGGCGCTCGCCCGCTGTGAAAGTGTACTTCGTGAACCTGATGTGGCAGCCGGGAGAAACCTCCAATTTTCGAGCCAGCGACCATATCCGGGCGATCCACAAACATGCCGCCGGGAAGCTGCTCGACTACGCGGTGGTCAACATCCGTCCCATTCCTTTGGCCGTCAGGAAGCGGTATGCGCGCGAATCCGCTTTGCCGGTGGACAACGACATCGACAACATATTTAAAATGGGACTCAAAGTAATGGCCGGCAAGCTCGCGCAGTTGTCCGACAAAGTACGCCACGACCCGTCCGCTACCGCAGCCGTCGTCATCAGGCTGGCGCAGGAGGCCCGGCAGCGGAAGACCGCGCGGGCATAGTAGAGTCATACAGATGTCCGTCACCATCGTGATTCTCGCCGCGGGACTCGGCACCCGGATGAAATCGAAAAAAGCCAAAGTTTTGCATCGCGCGGGCGGCAAGACGCTGGTGGAACATGTGGTGGGGACCGCACGCGAGTTGGCGCCGCCAGAACGAATTTTCGTCGTGATTGGCCATCAGGCCGAGGAAGTCCGGAAAGCGGTGAAAGAACAAGGAGTCCGCTTCATCGAACAGCGCGAGCAGAAAGGGACCGGTCATGCTTTACTGGTTGGGCGAGCCGAGCTGGCGCCGCTCGGCGGGCACCTGGTGATTCTGAACGGCGATGGGCCGCTCCTTCGAGCGGAAACGCTGCGGCGGCTAATCGCGCAGGCGGACAGGAGCGGGGCCGCCGGAGTCCTGCTAACCGCAGTGATGGACGATCCTACCGGGTACGGACGCGTCCTTCGCGACACGCACGGCCGCGTCACCGCGATCGTCGAGCAAAAGAGCGCCAATGCCGAGCAACTCGCTGTGCGGGAAGTTAACGTGGGGTACTACTGTTTTCGCGCCGACCTGTTCTGGAAACTCTCCGGTGAGATCCGGCCTGACAATGCGGCTCGCGAATACTATCTGACCGATATGGTGGAGATTCTCAATCGGGCGGGTGAATTCGTCGAGGCCCTCCAAGTCGAGGATGCGCGGGAGGTCCTGGGAATCAACAACCGGATAGAGCTTGCCGAGGTGGATCACGTCTTTCGTGAACGGAAATTGCGCGAGCTGATGCTGGCCGGCGTGACCATTGAGAAGCCGGAGACCGTGACGGTGGACCTGAACGTGTCGATTGGGATGGATACCGTGATCGAGCCTTTCGTGCAAATCCTCGGGACTAGCACGGTCGGGGAGAATTGCCGGATCGGCGCCTGCAGCCTCGTACGCGATTCCACTCTCAGTGATGAAGTCGAGATCGGCCCGTTTACCATCGTGAATGCCTCGCATGTAGAGCGTGGCGCCCAAGTCGGGCCGTTCGCACGCCTGCGCATGGACAATCACGTCGGCGAGAGCGCGCACGTCGGGAATTTCGTCGAGCTAAAGAAGGCACACATAGGACGTGGGGCCAAGGCCAACCACTTGGCGTATTTGGGCGACGCCCAGATCGGCGCCCGCAGTAACATCGGGGCGGGGACCATTACGTGCAATTATGACGGCGTGCACAAGCACGTCACGAAAATCGGAGAGGGAGCGTTCGTGGGAAGCAATTCGACGCTGGTGGCCCCTGTCGAGATCGGCGAAGGCGCCTACCTCGCCGCCGGATCCGTCATTACCGAGCCCGTTCCTCCGGATGCGCTGGCCCTCGGCCGCGCCCGGCAAACTGTTAAGCCAGAGTGGGCCAAGAAGCGGCGCGCGCTGGCAAATAAATAGCGCGGCCCATCAATTTGCTGCTGGCGCAGGCAGCGGTGCGCCGGGAACTTGTAGTGCGCAGCGCCCGTCGATCCCGTGGTCGCCCTGCGCCACGAGTGATCCAGCAAGCGGAAACTGGCCGATTTCGGCCTTCCCTGCCGGAGTTTATCTTCCGCTCGCGCTCGCGGAATTCGCTTTCCGGCTCTGGAAGCACTCCCTGCAATAGACGGGCCTCCCTTGGGTGGGCTTGAACGGTACCGTGGTTTCGCGGCCACACTGCGAGCAAGTGGTCATCGTTTCGGCTTTGGCATAGCCGCCCGACGATCCCTGCCGCTTGGTCTTGCAAGGCTTGCAGCGTTTGGGCTCGTTCTTAAAATTCTTGTCGTGGAAGAAGTGTTGTTCTCCCGCTGTGAATACGAATTCTGCTCCGCAATCTACGCACTTGAGGACGCGGTCCTGGAACTCCGGCATAACGACTCTGCCCCGTGATCAACCTGAACTTGTTGTCGGATGAGGGCGACGAGGTTGCCCCCGTCACCGCGTTACTCGATCTCCCGGCGTGACTTCTTCCGGTTTCGCTTGCGGGCCAGCGCCTGCTTGGCCCGGCGCTTCTCTCCCGGTTTCAAATAGAAAGAATGCCGCTTTACCTCTTTAATAATGTCTTCTTGCTGGACCTTCCTCTTGAACCGGCGCAGGGCGTTTTCTAAGGTCTCGCCCTCCTGAAGCTTTACTTCAGCCAAACGAAAAACACCTCCAAGCCAACCAAATATCCCCTGTGAAGACGCACCGTAAAACGGATCGGGACTCACCAACCGAGATTCCCCCCATCGAAAAAACTCCCGCGCTGACACAGAAGGTACTGATATCATAGGTGGTTGCTCAATAAAGTCAAGCCCAATTTCTTGCGGAGTCCCGGACGAACCGATCCATTAAATGGGATTCGCTTTGGTTTCATGGACTTAGACTGAAATGGAAAATCTGATCGCAATTCTACTAGCAGGCGGCGCCGGCGAACGGCTCTACCCGCTGACCAAGGATACGGCGAAGCCCGCAGTGCCCTTTGGCGGAGCCTACCGCATCATCGATTTTACGCTGTCGAATTGCATCAACTCGGACATTCGGAAGATCTTCGTCCTCACCCAATACAAGTCCTTGGAGTTGACCCGCCATATCCGCGACGGCTGGACCATCCTGTCCGCCGAACTCGGCGAGTTTATCGAGGTGATCCCGCCCATGAAGCGGGTTCATGAGGACTGGTATCAGGGCACCGCCGACGCCGTCTTCCAGAACTTCCAAAGCATCGAGGCCGAAAATCCGGAAGAGACTTTGATCCTGTCGGGCGACCATATCTACAAGATGGATTATGCCGACATGGTGGAGTGGCACCGCGGGCACAATGCCGACATCACGATCGCCACCATCCGTATCGCGCCGGAGGAGGCTTGGCGTTTCGGAGTTGCCGAAATCGATCCGGACCACCGCATTGTGGGCTTCGAAGAAAAACCCCAGCATGGCAATCCGCGGCGCTCGCCGTTCGATCCCGATGCGGTCAGCGCCTCGATGGGAATTTACGTTTTCAAAACCGAGTCCCTTCTGCGCTTGTTGCATGAAGATGCGCAGAATCCAAATTCTTCACATGATTTCGGAAAAGACGTGATCCCCTGTAACCTGCACCGCGCCAAGGTGATCGCCTATGATTTTCGGGACATCAACGCCAAGCAGGTCCGCTACTGGCGCGATGTCGGCACTCTCGACGCTTACTACGAAGCCAACATGGACCTGGTCGCCGTAGTGCCGGAGTTCAACCTGTATGACAAGCGCTGGCCGATCCGCACCAAGGTCACTCAGCAGCCGCCGGCCAAGTTCGTCTTCGCGCAGGAAGGGCGCCGCATGGGTGTGGCGGTGGATTCGGTGGTGAGTTCGGGCTGCATCGTGTCGGGCGGGCGCGTACTGCATAGCATTCTTTCTCCGGGTGTGCGCATTAACAGCTATTGCGAGGTGGAGTATTCAATCATCATGCCGGGCGCCGAAATCGGACGCTACAGCCGGATCCGGCGCGCCATCATCAATACGGGCGTGAAAGTTCCGGAATCGAGCGTGATCGGTTATGACCTCGAAGCCGACCATGCGAAGGGATATCACATCACCGACGCCGGCATCGTGGTGGTGGCATAAGGAGCCAATCAGTTGATCGCGATTGCGAAGGTCATTGGACGGGAGATTCTGGATTCGCGCGGTAATCCGACCGTCGAAGCGGATGTCTATCTCGCGGATGGCAGCATGGGGCGGGCGGCGGTGCCGTCCGGAGCCTCGACCGGCGAGCACGAAGCCGTGGAATTACGCGATGGAGATGCCGGCCGCTACCTGGGCAAGGGCACGCAGAAGGCGGTCGCGCACATCAATAGCGAGATCGCCAATGCGTTGCGCGGCAAAGACGGAAGTCAGCAGATGTTGATCGATACGACCATGCGCGAGCTGGATGGCACTCCAAACAAGAGCAAGCTCGGGGCCAACGCTATTCTGGCGGTGTCGCTGGCCACTGCGCGCGCGGCCGCTCACGCACATCATGCGCCGCTCTACCGGTATCTAGGCGGCGTCGGCGCTGTTACGCTCCCCGTCCCCATGATGAACATCATCAACGGCGGGGCTCACGCAGACAATTCCGTCGACCTGCAGGAGTTCATGATCGCACCGTTCGGCGCCGCGAAATTCACCGAAGCGCTGCGCATGGGGGTCGAGGTCTTTCACACTCTGAAGAAGGTCCTTGCCAAGAAGGGCTACTCGACAGCCGTTGGCGACGAGGGTGGCTTCGCGCCCAACCTGAAGTCGAACGAAGAGGCGATCGAAAGTGTACTGGAAGCGATCACCCAGGCCGGATACAAACCCGGAACACAGATCGGCATCTGCCTGGACCCGGCGTCGAGCGAGTTTTTCCAGAACGGAAATTACGTTTTCAGAAAGTCCGACAAGAGCCAGCGCAGCTCCGAACAGATGGTGGAGTTCTGGTCCGGCTGGGTGGCGAAGTATCCGGCCATCCTGTCGATCGAAGACGGCATGGCGGAAGACGATTGGAAAGGCTGGAAGCTCCTGACCGACACCCTCGGCAAGAAGGTGCAACTGGTGGGCGACGACCTGTTCGTCACCAACACGGCGCGGCTGAAACGCGGCATCGAGGAAGGCGTTGGCAATTCGATTCTGATCAAGGTGAACCAGATTGGCACGCTTACCGAGACGCTGGAGGCGATGGAGATGGCGGCGCGTGCCGGTTATACGTCGGTGGTGTCGCATCGATCCGGCGAAACCGAAGACGCATTCATCGCCGACCTCGTAGTCGCCACCGGCGCCGGCCAGATCAAGACCGGTTCGGCCAGCCGCACTGATCGCATCGCCAAGTATAACGAGTTGCTGCGCATCGAAGAGCTGCTCGGCCCGGCCGCCCGCTTTCTTGGCCGCACGGCGTTCCACCAGTAAGGACTCTCATGAATAAGTTAGTCTTGGTGCGCCACGGTGAAAGCGCGTGGAACAAGGAAAATCGATTCACGGGTTGGACCGACGTCGATCTCTCTGAAAAAGGCCGGCTGGAGGCGCGCGAAGCCGGGACCGTCTTGAAATCGGGCAATTACACGTTCGACGTCGCCTATACGTCGGTGTTAAAGCGCGCGATCCGCACGCTCTGGATCGTGCTGGATGAAATGGATCTCATGTGGATCCCGGTCCACCGTTCGTGGCGGCTGAATGAACGGCACTACGGTGCGCTGCAGGGGCTGAACAAGGCTGAAACCGCCGAGAAGTTTAGCGAAGCGCAGGTCAAGATCTGGCGGCGCAGTTACGACACGCAGCCCCCCGCTCTCACTCCCGATGATGAGCGCTTTCCCGGCCGCGATCCGCGCTACCGCGGGCTCAGCAAGCAGGAGTTGCCTCTCACCGAGTGCCTGAAAGACACGGTGGCGCGCTTCCTGCCCCTCTGGCATTCCACCATCGGACCGGCCGTACAACGCGGCGAGAAGGTGTTGGTGGCGGCGCACGGCAACAGTCTGCGGGCCCTTGTGAAGTATCTCGATAACATCTCGGAGCAGGATATCACCGAGTTGAACATTCCCACGGGAATGCCGCTTGTCTACGAACTCGATGACAAGCTGCGGCCGCTGAACCGCTATTACCTGGGCGATCCCGAAAAGGTGAAGGCCGCCATGGAGGCCGTTGCCGCGCAGGGCAAAAAGAAATAGACCACCGCGGCGTTACAACTGCACCACGGCCGCGCTGACCGGCTTCGCGCCCACCGGAACCAGCGTAAACAACGCCGCCGATTTATATCGGTGTGTTCGTTGCGGATTGTCGAGCGAGTAAAGGCGGATCACCGCCAGGTCTCCGGACCGCTCGTTCAGCACCAGCGCATATTGGTTGTCGGGCGTGATCAGGATCTCTCGCGGGCCCTGTCCTACCTCGACCACCGATACCAGGCGGCGGTCGTCGATATTAATCACCGTCACGGTGTTCGTGGTGGGGTTCGCGACGAGCAAATACGAGCCGGCCTGCGAGGTGGCCGTCGCCATGGCATCGGGCGTGCGTCCGGCGAGAATGGTCTCAGCCACTTCCGTCTGGTACGGATACACGATCGCGACGGCGTCCATCCCCGTGCCGGTAAAGAACAGTTGGCCTCCATCGGGCGTGAAACAGAACCGTCGCGGCTCAAACGGCAGCGGAAGCCGCACAATTGCTTTGCCGAGAGAGACACCGAAAATCGTGACGCTACGGTCGGGACCGTTCGCCGCGATCACCTGTTTCCCGTCGAACTGAAAGCAAACGCTGGTCGGTTCGACGGACACGGCTACGGTGCGCTCGACCGTGCCGCGCTCCAATGAGACCAGAGTTACGGAGCGCGCCTCCCGGCTGATCACGGCTGCGCGCCCCTCCGCGCTGAGATCGAAATCGTCCGGTGGCGCGGCCAGGCGAATGCGGCGGCCCGGACGCAAAGAGTCCAGCGGAATTTGAATCAAGGCAGCCGGCCTCCGAGCCAGAAGCCACAGCGAATTGCCCGCCGGATCCAGCTTCATCGACACCGCCTCGTCGGCCCCGCGGGCATGGCGGCTTGTGGAAAACGTCGCAGCATCGATCTCGTACACAACACCCGCCGCCGGTGCCAGCGCGTACCCTTTGTGATTGCTCGGATGAGCCAGCACGAGCGACGGAGCGGCATCCAGCCGGATCGGCGACATCCGCCGAAAATTGCTCAGGTCGATAATCGCAATAGAGCGGCTCTCCTGGTTGGCCACCAGGCAGTAGCCGGAAAACGGCGTCGCTTTCGGAGGCCGGCGGCAGCCCGCCGCCGCAGCCGCAGAAAGCAGAAGCGTCCTCCGCGAAAACCGTCTCTGGATCACCAATACTTAGTGTACTTCCACACTTCAGGCGGAGCTTGGTGCGCGTGTTATGCTGTGGTAGGACTCGTCAGGGAACCTCTGTCACCATCCCGGAGAGATGGCCGAGTGGTTGAAGGCGCACGCTTGGAAAGCGTGTATAGGGGAAACTCTATCGAGGGTTCGAATCCCTCTCTCTCCGCCACCGAAGAATCAATAGGTTGCAGGTGCCCACCCGGGACTTTTGGGCAATTTTGGGTAATGCGCGTAGAATTGAGGCATAGTTATGGCCCTCAACCTTTACCGCCGCCACGGCTCGAATTGTCCCGGCGGACGAGCTTTTGATGAGAGAACCTACGAGGCCGACGAGCTCCGCCGCAACTGGAAACGATGTTCGTGTCCGATCTACGCCTCCGGGACTCTGAGTGGTCATTTCAAACGGAAAAACACTGACCTGAACAACTGGCCCGAAGCGCACGCCTTGGCGGCCGGTTGGGAATCCGTTGGCAAGTGGGACGGCGATGTCAGCCTTCCCTCCCCTCCGGCGCCTCAACCGGTGGACGACGTGGCGAAGCCGGGGGGTGTCACGATTGAATGTGCCGTCAACGCATTCCTCTCCGAATATCTTGAGTCCTCCGCTTCAAACACGTACAAGAAATATTCGATCATCATGACCAAACTGAAAGCCTATTCGGCCGAAAAGGGTTACTTGATGATCAACCAGTGGGGGCCAATCGATGTCCGCGAGTTCCGCCAGTCGTG
>Ga0126371_10002688_pt1 | contig 15353 bp, 10 predicted proteins | sample PanSoiMetaPlot_4_FD_110145 | JGI IMG/M metagenome (GOLD analysis project Ga0126371, IMG submission 110145) | Tropical forest soil microbial communities from Panama - MetaG Plot_4 | ecosystem: Environmental > Terrestrial > Soil > Tropical forest > Bulk soil | place: Panama | collected 2016-02-17 | reverse complement strand
GATATCGTCGGCCCGCTGGCCGAGGGCTCCGATGATCTCCCCTGAGGAATTGATTGTGGTATTGATGCGGTTGAGGCCATCGGTCGCCTTGTCCATGGTACCGATGCCGTTATGGACTTCTTCGCGGGAGCGATTCGAGATGTCCAGCAGTACTTTCGCGGTATCGGCGACGCGCTGAATCGAAGCAACCATCTGGTCGATTGAGGCCGAGGTCTCGCTGACGCTCGAAGCCTGTACCTGCGTGCTCTTCACCATGTTCTGCACGTTGACGCTCATCTCGTGCATGGTGCTGGTGACTTCATCGATAGCGGAGGAGGCCTGCAGGCCGATCTTGGCGGAGTCGTCCGAAGCTCCTGCGACCTGATTGGAGGCGCTCGCAACTTGAGACGATGAATCGCGGACGCTGCGCACGAGCCCGGCCAGTCCCTCGACCATCTTGGCGAAGGCGTTGCCCAAGGTGTCGTGGGTGGAGCGCGGCTTCACCTCCAGAGTCAGGTCACCGCCGGCGATGGCTTCGGAGACTCCCGCCATCTCTTTGAGATAGGTGACCATCTTGTGGAAGGTGCGGGCCAGTTCACCGATTTCGTCGTCACGTCCGAGATCGATGTTGTGCTCAAGATCGCCGGTGTTGCCAATGGCCCGGGCGACATTCATCAGGTTAGTCAGAGGCTCGGTGATCGACTTGGCCGTGCGGAAGGCAATGATCGCGCCGGCGATCACAGCAACCAGGGTGCTGATCAAGGAAATTGCGATTGTCCAGCTGGCGGCACTCTCGTCGGACTTGCGGCTTTCGCCGTCGGCGATGTCAAGAGAATCCGTAGAGTTCTTCACCCACGAAGACGCATCTTTCTGCAGGTAATAGATCTGTAGCTCCGCAACGGTCGCATTGCCAGAGTCGACGTCTTTGCGCTTCTCGATCAGCGGCTGGGCGAATTCCTTGCCCCAGGACTGCTCCAGCTGCTGGACTTTGGCCAGCGAGCTCTTGACCTGGTCGGAGTTCGCCTTGTTCTTGCCGTCCTCGAGCTTGTCGTTGAGGGTGCGCAGCCCCTCATTCATGCGGTCCACTTCGCGAGTGTCACCGCTCAGCAAGTAGTTGCTCAGGTAGAGACGGTTTTGCATCATCTGGAAGCGGACGGCATTGGTGGTATCCGCCAATTGTTTGGCCGCGTGCTCGCGGCGGACGGCGGACCAGTTCACCAGAAACAGCACAACCACCATGGTGAGGATGATGCCGAAATTCACATATAACTTCTTGCCGATAGTCATGGCGGTCTCCTCCGCGGATCAGCCAGTTACCGCGGCTCAAACTTGAAGTCGATAACTCCAGAACTCTCACTCTGCGCGGGCTCGAAGCGCCACTTCTTGGCGGCATCGAGAGCAGAGGTCGCCAGGACCGGGTGCCCGCCAACCACACGAGCCTCTTTCACCGCACCGTTGGGTGATACCGTGACCTCGATCTTGACGGTCCCTGAGATCTGCATCTTTCTTGCTAGCTCCGGATATACCGGTTGCACTCTGGTCTTGGCCCGGCGCAGGATCTCATCGTTGCTCTCAGCCGTCTGCGCCCCGACATGGCGTGGAACAAAAGCTGCGGACATGGTGATGACAGCGAGCAGAACGGCTGCAAATCTTCGAGACACAAATCCTCCTGCGACACGAATCTGGAGCAATCCCAATCGTGCAAGGCCCTGGCCATGGACACCTCCCTGAAAAAACCAAAGTAATGGGTTATAAGCGATTGAAACGAGGCTGGTTAACGGGCACGACGGGCGTCACAGAAGGTACGTTTAACAATTAAGGCTGTCTCATTCGGAAAAAAGGGCTTACTGTTTCTCAGGGTGAGACGAAATCTCACCTCGAGTCTCGGGATTTCACACAAAGGCACCCCTCCCCCAATTCCCTTGACTCAAATTGAGATGAAAGATAATTTCCCAAGTATATTCAAGCACTTGTGAAGCAAGCAAACTATTCCTCCGCGATCAGTGCAGGGATTGGAGCTTCAGTTGGCGGCCCGGTCATACCTCAGGGAATCCGTAGTCCTCGAGGGTCGGACGAGGACTTTCAACATCTGTTGCTCAGTATTGCTGCGAAGGCGGGGGAACGGTGCGATGCGAGCGCTCTCATCGACTTCTTCTGTAGGGTTACACGAGATTACTTCCAGGTCTCAGGGGTGTACTTCTGGCGTTGCTCTTCGGCCGATGAATTGGTCGCCGAGCGAGCGAACGGGAAGATGGCGGAAAGCTTCGTCGGCCGCCGACTGCGTCCCGATCAAAGCACGGTGACGGCCGAGGCAGTAAGGCAGCGCCGGACTGCCTTCGCGAATCACATCGACACTTCGCTGTTTCCTCTCGCAAAAGAATTTGAGGCTCGGTCTCTCATGTCGGCACCGCTTGTCGTCTCCAATGAAGTGATTGGAGCAGTAACCTTTCTGCATGACTCGAAGGAAGATTTCTTCAACCAGGATCTCGCGGCCAAAGCGACGATCCTGGCGAGTCAGCTTGGAACCTTTGTGGAGGCCGCGAGGCTGAGCGAAGTCTCGCGTGAGGAGCATCGGCGAGCCGAGATTCTAGCCGACGTCGCGAATGCGCTACACGGCAGTCCCGATGTTGGGGCGGTGATTGAAGCCTTGGCAGACCGACTGCGGCTGCTGTTACGAACCAAACTGGTTTGCGTGCTGTTGCGACGGGAAGGTCCGTTTGAATTGAAGGCGGTGTCGGCGGAGAATCCGCAACTCGCGACATCGGCGCGGGCACGGCATGATCGGCAGACGCTCCGGTTTGCGGCTGACCTCGCACAAAGGGCCGTAGCGGCGGGCGAGCCCCTGACCTTATCCATTGGAGCTGATGTTCATTCGCTGGGAAATCTCGTTTCACCGGGAATGTTGATTGCCGCTCCCTTCCGGACGGCGCGAACGCAGGGCGCGATCCTCATCTATCCGCGGCAGGATGGAAACTTCACAGCAGAAGAACGGGCTCTGGTGGCGGCGATTGCGGGATTTGGTGCGGTAGCCGTCGCCCATGCGGAACTGCATGCAACGGCTCATGCACAAGCTCAGGAATTACATCAACTTCTGGAGATTTCCTCAGAGCTTAATTCCACCGACAATCTGGATCATTTTCTGCAGACGTTTGTGATCCGGGCGGCGGGTTTTCTTGGCTTTGGGCGGTGCTTCATCGCGCTCATCGAAAATGACCATTTCCAAGTGCGGTACGGCGTCGAAAACGGCGAACCGCGCCGCGTCGACGATCTTTTCCCGGAAGGAGTCGCCACCAAGGCGCTACGTTCCAACGAAGTTTTCTGGACGGATGAGGCGAGCCGAACTCCGGGAACGAATCTGGATGCCGTATCGAAATACAAAGTCCATCAATTCCTGGCCGTTCCACTCCAGGGAGCGGGAGGCGGGTTATTGGGAATGTTCGGCCTGCTGGATCGGGTGGACGGGACGGGAATTTCTCAGGAGGACATCCGCAGGGCGCGAGCGCTGTCCAACCAGGCAGCGGTTATGCTCGAAGTTGCGCACAGTCTGCATGTGTCGGAGCAGCATCGGCGGCGGGCGGAAGTTCTGATTGATCTGGCACGAGAAATTGATGGTGCCTTGCGGCTGCCTGAGTTTGCGCAGAGATTTGTTTGCCGCACGGCGGAAGTGACTCGATCACGGGCGGCACTGTTGGCCATTCCGCACGAAGGGCGCTGGCAGGTGGCGGCACTGCATCAACAGCGGCTTGCGCTTGCGGCAGCGCCGGTTGAATTAGAGAGTTCTCATCAGCCTGACGAGAAACCAGCGCCAACCTCCCCCACGGAGAACAAGGGATTGGATCAGTGCGCTGGGGAACATACCGAGCGCGAATCTCCGCTGGACCGTGACGTCGAGCGCACCCTGGGAATGGCACTGGCGGACTTCGTGGCACGGCATCCGGAGAATGTCACATCGGACTCCGGGGAAAGAGTACTGGGATCGGAAGCAGCAGCAGCTTTGCGCTGGGAACGCTGCACCGTGGTACGACTATCGCGTGTGAACGGAGAGATAGCGGGATTGCTCTGTTTATCGGAGAGTGCATCCTCTTCGAAGCAACAGGACATGACTTTCCTGGAAACCATGACTGGTCACGCCGCGATGGCGCTCGAAAATGCGCGGCTGTTCACCAAGATCGAGCAATCAAACCGGCATTGGACTGAAATCTTCGATGCGATCTCGGACTTCATTGTGGTGCACGATCAGTCGGACAGAGTGCTGCGCGTAAACCGATCTCTGGCTGCGATGATCGGCGTCGCTCCAGCGGAGTTGATCGGCATCAACATGCGGGCGCTGATAGCGTTGACGAACGATTCGGCGTCATATTCCTGCCCGTTTTGCCGATCGCTAGGAGATGAATCGGGGGAGTTTGCGCACCCAGTATTTGACCGGACGTATCTGATTTCAACCTCGCGCGTGCACGGAGCCACGGGCGAAGGCATGCAGACGATCCATGTATTGAAAGACATTTCGGATCGCAGCGAGGCCGAGCGCCGGTATCGAGAACTGTTCGACAACATCCAGGAAGGACTGTTCTTCAGCACGCCAGGCGGGCGTTTTGTGGAAGTAAACGACGCCATGGTGCGCATGCTGGGATACACGAGCCGCGAGGAAATCCTACAGATCGATATTCCAACACAGCTCTATATGACTCCGGAACAGCGGCAACATCATGCGCGCCTGATGGAGGAGCAAGGACACCTGCGTAACTTTGAAGCCACCCTGCGACGGAAAGATGGATCGCCGATTCACGTCCTAATTAATGCCTTCGGACTTTACGACGGCACAGGACGGCTGCTGCAGATTCGCGGGCTGATGCTGGATGTGACGGGGCTTCGTACGTATCAGTCGGAACTGCATCGCGAGCGCGATTTTTCGGGAAAGATTCTGAGCAATACGCAAAGCCTGATTCTGGTGGCGGATACGGCCGGATTGATCAGTTATGCAAACCGCCGCTGGTATGACGCGGGGTTTGAGCAGCGGGAATTGCTCGGGCGTCCGTTGCTGGAACTAGCGGCCCCTGGTTTTACCCGGCCTCTCGCTGAAGCAGTACAAAGCACATTACGCGGGCAGCAAGTCGACAATCTTGAACTCGAGATTGTGCGGCGTAATGGGCCGTCGGGAAAGTTCTCGGCCAATCTCAGCCCGATGCGCGATGAGCACGGATCAGTGACCAGCATCGTGGCTGTGCTCACCGACATAACCGACTCTGCAGTGCTGCGCGACAAGTTGGTGCATGCCGAGAAAATGGCTGCAGTCGGACAACTGGTGTCGGGCGTGGCGCACGAGGTGAACAATCCGCTCACGGCAATCCTAGGTTTCGCCGATCTACTCATGGAGAACCCCGATCTGCCGGAAACCGCGAGGAAGGACCTGCGAGTGATTCTGCAGGAGGCGCAGCGGACCAAGCAGATCGTGCAGAACCTGCTGAGTTTTGCGCGGCAGATGCCTCCGCAACGGAATCCGGTGCAGTTGAATTTGATTTTGCGGCGGACGATTCAACTGCGCTCGTACGATTTCAACAGCCATGGCGTGGAGGTCATCGAGCACCTGGATGAGGGACTGCCCGATATAGTGGGCGACGCGCACCAACTGCAGCAGGTGTTTCTAAACATTCTGAATAACGCTTACGATGCCGTGCGCGAGGTGGAACGCCCGGCTCGCATTGAGATTATGTCGACCAAGACCGGGGATTCGGTGGAGGTTTCATTCGCCGATAACGGGAACGGCATCTCGCATCCGGACAGGATTTTCGACCCATTCTTTACGACCAAAGAAGTCGGGAAAGGGACCGGTCTGGGTCTCAGCATCTGCTACGGCATTGTGAAAGAACACGGCGGAGAGATTCTCTGCCACAACAATATCGGCGGCACGGGAGCGACGTTTATTGTGCGCTTGCCGGCCGCCCCGCACGTAGTGTCGATTAGTTTGGCCGCAGGAGTGAACCAAGCATGAGCCTTCCGGTGATGAAGTCTCAACCTCTACCTGTGTTGCTCATCGAGGATGAACCCGCAGTGATGGCGTACGTGCAGGCCGCATTGGAGCGCAGTGGATATCCAGTGGTGTGCTGCGAATCGGGTGTAGATGCGCTGCAACTACTCGAGAACGGATCTTTCTTGGGAGTTGTTTCCGATATGCGTACTCCGGGTGGGGTGGATGGCGGCCAGGTGCATGCCTGGATTGCGCAGCACCGTCCGGATCTGGCGAATTGTCTCGTGTTCATTACGGGCGACATCGCGAACGAAGAAACAGTGGCGACTCTACGGAAGACCGGGGCCCCGTGCGTAGAAAAACCGTTTCGCGTCCAGCAGTTTATCGACGTTATCGCGAAAACTTTTGGGAAGGCTGAGTGAATAACGCGAGTAAAGAAGATCTCCGCATTCGTCTGCTGATCGTGGATGATGAGCAGACGATTCGTAAGCTGTGCGCGACTGTCGGCGAGGCGCTGGGGTTTGTATGCCTGGAGGCCGAGAGCGGCGAGTCAGCGCTGGCGCTTTTGGAAGAACAGTCCGTCCACATGATTCTGACGGATTTGGTGATGCCCCACATGTCAGGGCTCGAGTTCCTGGAGAAAGTGAAAAAGCTCTTGCCAAGGACCGAAGTGGCGCTGATGACCGGCCACGGCTCGATTGAGACGGCCGTGCAGGCGATGAAGCTGGGGGCGTATGACTACATCACAAAGCCTTTCTCTCCGCTCGAGGAGTTGCGGCTGTTTTTGCGGAGGATGGCGGAGAAAGTCCGGTTGGTGGAAGAGAACGAGTTTTTGCGGCAGAGGACGGATTCAGAAACAGCAGTCCACGGGATTGTGGGCTCGTCGGTGCGGATTCAGGAAGTGCTACGCATGGTGGCACGGCTGAAGGATACGCGCACGCCCGTACTGATTTATGGGGAGAGCGGAACGGGGAAAGAACTGGTGGCACGGGCCATGCATTTCCGGGGAGCGTTTGCGGGCCGCCCATTTGTGGCTGTTGATTGCGGGTCTCTCGTTCCGACGTTGATTGAAAGCGAGTTGTTCGGCTATGAGAAAGGAGCGTTTACCGGAGCGTTGAAATCGAAGCAGGGACTTTTTCAGGCGGCCGATGGCGGAACGATTTTTCTAGATGAGGTCGGCGAACTGCCGCTGGAATTACAGGCCAAGTTGCTGCGCGTGCTGCAAGAAAAGGAAGTGCGCCCGGTAGGCAGCAATCAGCGGGTTAAAGTCGATGTGCGTGTTATGGCCGCGACAAACCGGGATCTCGAAGCAGCGTACAAAAATGGCACGTTCCGCAAGGACCTTTACTTCCGTCTGAACGTAGTGACCTTGTTCGTGCCGGCGTTGCGCGAGCGGCGCAGCGATATTCCCCTGCTCGTGCATTGGTTCCTGGAGCGGTACGCGCCCGGAGACGAGTTGCATGTGGCCAGTGCAGCGATGAAGGCGCTGATGCAGTACGAGTGGCCGGGCAATGTCAGAGAGCTTGAGAACTGTGTGGAGAGAGCTGTGGCTCTGGGTAATGGACGGACGATTGATCTGGGCGATTTGCCGCCTGCCATTGCCTCGGGCGCCGAAATGGTTCCGGGGCCTGTGATTCAAGCGGCAGCAACTAATCGATCGGTGCTCGACCCTGATCTTGTAGGCGAGACTGCCGTCGCAGTGTCCGCGCGCGAACCGATGTCGACAACGGATCTGGAAGATATTGAGCGGGCGACCATTCAGCGCGTATTCGAGCAGGTCAAGGGTGACAAAGCCCTGGCACGACGGATGCTCGGCATCAGCCGCGCGACCCTTTACCGAAAGTTGAAACGGTACAACATCGGAGGGGGGGCGGGGACGTCGACCACTACTCTTCAGTAGGCCTCTTCTGCACTTCCAGTGCGGATCGATCCTCGTGGTAAGATCGCCAGAGCGCGCAGGGCGCATCCGGTCCGCGGGAAGGACAGAAGTCCACCTGGTTGTGAAAACCTGAATTTTGCGAACTGACTTTCGCCCACCACATGCGGATCCGGGCAACGAAAGGAGGTTCGTCATGCCAGTCAACCCGCTTCCGCAAAATCCCAGCCTGACTCACCTGAAGTATCAAGCAAGGGACCTGCTCAAAGAACATGCGGCACGCGATCCGAGAGCGGCGCAACGGATTCGGGAGTTTCATCCGCGATTCAACCGAGCACAAGATACTGAAATCTTCGAGACTCGGCTCAACCTGAGCGACGCGCAGCTGACCATTGCGCGTGAGCACGGATTTCCCAGTTGGCCAAGGCTTAAGCAGCACATTGAAAAACCGACATTGGCCGACCGATTGGATCTGCCTCATCATCAGCGAATCGAAGACGCCCGGTTCCGTCGAGCTGTGGAACTTCTGGACGCTGGGGACGCCGCCGGGTTACGTGCGCACCTGACGCGACATCCGAAGTTGGTGCACGAGCGTGTTCTCTTCGAGGGAGGCAATTATTTTCGCAATCCGACGCTGCTCGAGTTTGTGGCGGAAAACCCAATGCGTCACGGAAAGCTTCCGGAGAACATTGTCGATGTGGCAAGAGTCATCATTGATGCAGGTGCTGAACGAGCAGCGCTGAACGAGACTTTGGGCCTTGTGTCCACCGGCATGGTACCGCGCCAGTGTCGCGTGCAGATATCGCTGGTCGACTTGCTATGTGCTCGTGGCGCCGACCCGAACGGTGCGCTGCATGCCGCGGCTCTGCATGGGGAGTTTGAAGCGGTAGAGGCGTTGCTCAGATGCGGCGGGAAGCTTGATCTGCCGATTGCGGCGGCACTTGGACGCACCGTGCAAGCACGGGAACTGCTTCCAACCGCTGATAGCCACCAGCGCCATCTGGCGCTTACTTCGGCGGCAATGTTCGGGCACGCGAAGATTGTCCGAATGTTGCTGGAAGCAGGAGAAGACCCAGACCGCTACAATCCGATCAGTGCACATTCGCACTCAACCCCGTTGCACCAGGCCGCGCTTGCTGGACATGAAAATGTAGTTCGACTGTTCGTGGAGCGTGGCGCGCGACTCGACATCAAAGACATTCTTTGGCAGGGGACTCCAGCCGACTGGGCACGGCACGGGGGCAAGACAGAGGTTGAGGGCTACCTGCGAGAAGCGGAAAAAAGAAGGTCAGCCTAGTTTATTCAGCGGCCGCGAGTGATCTTGAGCAGCAGTACTTTGACACGCAGGTAAATGCAGATGGCTCGATCGGTGGCGGCAGTGGTGTAGGCTCGAAAGGACTCTGAACAGCACCGAGCGATTGTTTGCTTTATCGCGATGCAACGGATTGAGACGCACGTCTCAGCCTGAGATTTGAAAGTTACCTGCTGGGTGCGGAAGTGAAATCAGTCATATCTAACTCGCTGAAAACCCATTCACGCCAGTACTAGACCTTTCGTTCGCGGAGATGGTTCTCATGTTGCTCCATCTGTATGCGAACCGCGGAAAACTGGCTCCCCAGAGCTCTTCCAAACCCGGGAGAGGGGGAGCCCGACCGCATTTCGGAAGGTAAAGCGCGTTTTTTAAGTCGTTTCTAACTCTTTGCAAAGCATTCGCGGGCGGGGCGCCCGCGCAAATTCATCCGAGGACAGGAACTGCTTGGCGCATCATGGGACAGCCATGGCACGTAGCGGGCAGAATGCCAGCCCGGTCGCGGAATTAGCACGTTACTTTCCCGACGCTACATCGATGCGCGTGCCCGTGCAACTTGCTCGAGTGATTGAAACTGGTGCGCCCACCGACTTCAGCGAGAGCACCGTCATCGAGTTTGGCACGCCGCGCGAGGTCCTTTTCGCTTCGAAGACTCCGCTGGAGTTCGACGATCTTTTGCGAGTCCGCAATTCCGATGGTTCGCTCGATGAAGAAGTCAGAGTTGTAGCCGTGCAGTATAAACCTGGCAAGACACTCGTGGCCGCGCGCTTCCGGCGCAACGTGCCGAACTGGATCGTGAAACCATGACCCCATCCACACCCGTGCAGGACCTGGCAACACAATGGAGCTACGCACGAAAACTGTATCCGATCTACTTTGAGCTGGCACGTGAGTTCGCCATTGACGTGAAGCCATGTGCCGATCTTGAGGCGATGGTCGACACTCCCGGAAAAGAAACGGTCGAGCAAGCAAACCAGTGGATTGAGCACATGGACAACTCGATCCAGGTGCACCAACTCCGGCAATTCCTGCAGACGAGTTCCCTGGCGAATCAGGAGGGGACTATCAACCTGCTGCAGCACTATCTGGCAAAACAGCCAAAAACCGACGCGATCCGAGACAAGATTGATTTCCTGCTGGTGCAGTACTTCAGCCAGATTGCACCGGCTGGACTGAACGATACCGAAGTGGACCTCGCATTCGTCGCACAGACGATGGAGCCGGTGCTCGGACAGGTGGAGTTGAAACCTCCCGTGTGGCTGAACGCCCTCGACCGCGTACTGGATTCAGCCCGCAAGTGCAAGTCACTCGATGAATTGCTGCATGGGGGAATCCTCGAACAAGGGCGGAAAGCGAAGGGGCTGGCCGGAGACTTGTTCTATCTGCCCGTGGCGCTTGCGGCATTCACTCGATTTGGATATCTGATGCGGCGCGCGTTCTTCCGCCTGATGCTGGGCGATCTGAATCTGATTCTCGACGGCTTGACGGAACTTGAGGATCGGGGCGTTACGACTCTCGACTGCCGGCGCGCACAGTTTTCGGCGCAGGAACCGATTGTCCGGTTGCGCATGATCTGCCAGTCGTGGAAGGTGATGTTCCAGGCGGAGTACTCGTCAGGATCGCCGTTGCGCATGCTCGTGGATTTGCGGGCGTCGGTGGAGCACGCATTAGGGCGTGGAAAAGGATCGGACGGAGATGCGAAGGGCAAGCCCGCTGCGGCTGCAAAGCCAGCGGCCGGAAAACCAGCGGTTAGCGCGAAGCCTGCGACGCCTGCCTCACCAACGGCAACAGCGAAGACGGCTGCGGCAAAACCTGCAACTGCCGCCAAACCAGTGGCAAAGGCAGCAGCCGCTGGTGGACATAGTGCAGCACTGAAGCCTGCCGCGAAACCTGCCCCACGGGCTGCAGACGCGCCGGAATTTGAAGTATCCAGTGCTCCCGGTTGGGATCCGGATGTGGCGCAGCAACCCAAGAAGAAGTAACGGCAGATTTCAGCAGGGCCGACGCGCTGGCATTGAGACTAGATCGCTTCGAGACTAGGAAGAGAAACGTGGTGGAAACACCCACAGTACTGATCATCTCCGATGAAGCGGATTTTTCGCGGCGGGTTACCGCGCGCTGGCAGATGGAGAGGAACGTTCCAACGTTCACGCTGCTGAGCGGAGAGCTGTGGCCGCGTTTTGCGGTGGATGTTTTCGACGTCGCTATCGTCGGGCAGTTGCGGAGAGATCTGCTTTCCGTGGTGCTTGAGCCCCTGCATTCGACGGGCCAGCCGGTATTTTGCGTCTGTCAGGATTCAGCGACGGCGCAACTGGTGCGGGATCGCTGGCCGCGGGTTTCAATTCTGCGGCCGAGCGAGCACTGGCTGGAGACGCTGGTGCTGGCCGCGGCCGAGGCGGTGCACCGCTCCCGCGCCGAAAACCGAGCTCGGATGGCCGAGCTATCATGCGCGACGCTGGAGCGGCAAGCGACGCTGGGGCGCTACATGCTCGAGATGCGGCACAACATGAACAATGCATTGACCTCGGTGCTGGGAAATTCCGATCTGCTGTTGCTGGAGCCGGGAAGTCTGTCGGCACAGACGCGGGCACAAATCGAGACGATCCGAAACATGACGCTGCGCATTCACGAAATAATGCAGCGCTTTTCGTCGTTAGAGAAAGAAATGAACGTTGTCGCGCAACAGGCGGGGTCAGGACTCGTACAAAAGCTTACGCTGTGTCGAGTTCGGGTAATTGAAGATGAGTATTGAGCCTCCCCAGGGAAAGGTGCCGTTTGCAATACGGCGCAGGAATTTTACGAACTATGCGGGGAAGGATTTGTATGCATAGATTAATGGCGGGCGTCACCATTCTCGAGCATGAACTGTCTGAGCTGCGCCTGTTGGTGGAGCGGCAGACGGGGGTATTGCTGGACTGTCCGAACAGCGCCCTGGCGGCGCATGTGGCCGAGTACCTGGAGAAACACGAATTGGAATCGCCGGCCGCATTGCTGGAGCGGATGCGGGCGTGCGATCTCGATCCTGCCACTCTGGCGGAGTTTCTCGACGGCGTAATGAACGTGAAGACAGGATTCTTCCGGCATCCCGGAGCGATGCATGCGCTGGCGCAGTATGTAGTGCCGCAACTCTATGCTCGCAAGAATGACGACGGGGCGTGCACGCTGCGCATCTGGAGCGCAGGATGCGGCACGGGAGAAGAAGCCTATTCCATCGCCATGGCTCTGTGCGAGGCAATGCCGAATGAAAACGGCAACGGGTCGAGCAACGGAAACGGGAAGGAATCCAAAAATGCAAACCGGAACGGGGGAATTGCAGAAGGCTCCGCAATCTCCTTGCCCGGAAAAGAATGGTCGATTCACATTGTCGGAAGCGATCTTCTCGCGTCGTCAATTCAAGTGGCGGAGCGTGGACTTTATCCGCAGTCGGCGCTGACGGGCTTACCCCCCGCAATGATTCGCGCGTGCTTCTCAAAGATTGGAAATGCGAATGGCAACGGTACTTCGGAAGGGTCGCAGAACGGGTCGAGCAATGGATCGAACGGGAACGGACATCTGCTGGTGAAGCCGCGCCTACGCAGCCTGGTGACGTTCAACACCATGAACCTCACCAAGCCGGTTTACATTGGCCGCTTCGACTGCATCTTCTGCATGGATGTTCTTCCACAACTATCCCGCGCACAACGACTGGCACTGATGGAACGCCTGCATCTCTATCTTGAGCCGGGCGGGTATCTTTTCCTGAGTCAGACGGAAAAGCTCTGCGCGCCCAATCTAAACTTCCGCCAGGAAACGTATGACGGGTACACGATGCATCGCAAGCCGATGGCGGCTAGCGCGGCCTACGGACGATAAGGGAGAATCTCACCACAGAGGGCACAGAGGAACACCAGAAACGTCTTCGGTCTTGCACTTGCCCCGTCAAGCAAACAGGAATTCTTTGGTTCTTAACTCCTTGATCGTATCTCTCAGTTTCGCTGCCTTTTCGAATTCAAACCGCTTCGCGGCCTCTCGCATATCGCTTTCTAGCTTCGCGATATACGCGTCGACTTCTTCCTGTGACTTGAATTCCGGGATACCTTCCGACTCTCCTGCGGTTAAATCGGTGTAGTCGGCGGCTACGATGGCTGCCAGGCTCATATCCAGCGGCCGGACGATCGATTCTGGAGTGATGCCGTGTTCTTCGTTGTAGGCGGTTTGGATGGCGCGGCGGCGCTGGGTTTCGTCCATGGCACGCTTCATGGAATCGGTCATACGGTCGGCGTAGAGAATCGCGCGGCCGTTCAGGTGGCGGGCGCAGCGACCGATGGTTTGAATGAGCGATCCGCTGGAACGGAGGAATCCTTCTTTGTCGGCATCGAGAATGGCTACGAGCGAGACTTCCGGAAGATCGAGACCTTCGCGCAGGAGATTGATGCCGATCAGGACATCGAACTCTCCTTTGCGCAGATCTCGGAGAATCTTGACGCGCTCAAGAGTTTCAATCTCGGAGTGCATGTAGCGGCACTTCACGCCGACTTCGGCGTAGTACTCGGCGAGATCTTCGGCCATACGTTTCGTGAGGGTTGTCACCAGTACGCGCTCACCTTTCTCTACACGCGCGCGAATTTCATGCAGCAGATCGTCGATCTGCCCTTTCACCGGACGCACCTCAACTGGCGGATCGATCAATCCCGTCGGCCGAATAATCTGCTCTACCACAACGCCCGCCGACTTCGTTAGCTCGTACGGCCCCGGGGTTGCTGAGACATACACCAACTGATTCGTACGGTGCTCGAATTCCTCAAACGTCAACGGACGGTTGTCGAGCGCCGACGGCATGCGGAATCCGTATTCGACTAGAACCTCTTTGCGCGATCGATCGCCGGCGTACATGCCACGAAGCTGCGGCACCGTCTGGTGAGATTCGTCGATAAACATCAGGTAATCGCGCGGGAAATAATCGAGCAACGTTGGCGGAGGCTCGCCGGGGAGGCGTCCGGTAAAGTGCCGCGAGTAGTTCTCGATCCCGTGGCAGTAGCCCATGGCCTTGATCATTTCTAGATCGAACATCGTGCGTTGGTGAATGCGTTGCGACTCGACGAGTCTTCCCTGCTTTTCGAGTTCGACCTCCCACCATGCCAGCTCTTTCTTGATCGACTGGACTGCGGAGGCACGGGTTTCATCTTTCATCACGTAGTGCGTCTTCGGATAGATCGGCAGACGCATGTACTTCTGCTTAACCGTACCGAAAAGTGGATCGATCTGCGAAAGAGCTTCGATCTGGTCTCCCCACATCTCGATGCGGTAGGCCAAGTCGTCATAGGTGGGGAAGACTTCGATTACATCGCCTCGGACGCGGAAGGTGCCGCGGCGGAATTCGCCGTTGGTGCGTTCGTAAAGGATGTCGACCAGCTTGCGCGTGATGTCTTCACGCTTGACCTTCTGTCCTTTTTCAACAAAAAGCATCATGCCGTAATAGGCTTCGGGCGAGCCGAGGCCGTAGATGCAGCTCACGGAGGCAACGATCAAGGCGTCGCGGCGCTCGAAGAGCGAGCGGGTGGCCGAGAGGCGCAGCTTGTCGAGTTCGTCGTTGATGGTCGCTTCCTTTTCGATGTAGAGATCAGCGGCGGGAACGTAGGCTTCGGGCTGATAGTAGTCGTAATAAGAAACGAAATATTCGACCGCATTGTGCGGGAAGAAACTCTTGAATTCGTGATAGAGCTGAGCGGCCAGGGTCTTGTTGTGGGCCATCACCAGCGTCGGACGGTTGATCGCCTCGATCACCTTTGCCATGGTGAAGGTCTTGCCCGAGCCCGTGACCCCGAGCAACACCTGATGCTGCTCGCGGTCAAAGACACCGCGGGTAAGGGCCTCGATGGCTGCGGCTTGATCACCTTGCGGCTTGTAATTGGAGACGAGTTTGAAATCCATAAGAAGCGGCTCTCGGGCTTCGGGCCTCAGGCTTCAGGTCTTCAGTTTTGCTTTTGGCTCTTGGCTTTGCCTCTTTGCTTTTGGCTTTTAGCCTTGGACCAGAGCATTCGCCTCGCGCGAAGTAGAGTCGAGAACAGGCGCAGTGGCTTTAGTCTCCCGGTGGCTGCTGACGAAAGCTTTCGCATCGTCGCCTCAGTCCGGTTTGGCTTGGCTCTGTTTCCTGTTCCCGCTCGTCGAACCGGACAGGCGGATTTCCCGCATCCGGCTCTCGGAAAAGACCCACCATGTTCCGTGTGACGCCGTCTGCAACTTCT
>Ga0126371_10002687_pt1 | contig 15357 bp, 8 predicted proteins | sample PanSoiMetaPlot_4_FD_110145 | JGI IMG/M metagenome (GOLD analysis project Ga0126371, IMG submission 110145) | Tropical forest soil microbial communities from Panama - MetaG Plot_4 | ecosystem: Environmental > Terrestrial > Soil > Tropical forest > Bulk soil | place: Panama | collected 2016-02-17 | reverse complement strand
GTCAAGTCGCTCCCCGATCAGGTTCGCGCCGGTTTTTACGCGGCAGAGGACGGAAAGTTCGCGACCCGGCTCGACGACCATTTGAGCTTATCGATACGCAAGGGCCTATCCGCCAACTATTACACTGGCGGGAAGGACGGCGGCGACCTGCAGTCCATCAAGGCGCAACTGCTCGACGACGCGATGTGGACCGACGCTCAGATCAGCCGCCTCCGGGTGCTGATCCAGATGGCGCGCGCCGCCGACGAGGCGGCCTGGGTGTTCGAGCAGTCGCGTTCGCGCTACATCAGTTCGGCGACGCTGCGCGCCCAATACGCCGATCCCGAATTCTTCCGTCGCGTCGTTCAGGACTACAAGCTGTACGTGCCCGCGGGCTTTGTTCGCCCCGACGGGACCAGCGACAAGAAGGGTCGCGAGCAGTACGAACCCGAGCATCTTCAGGGCAAGCCGTTCGGCAGCGGCGTTGCTACGGTGATCCGCGCCATCGGGTTTTTGTTCAGCCACGCCGGACGTATCCAGATTTTCCGGGAATCGATTGGCGGCGAGGGCTTCGACTTCCATGAGATCCAGGGCGTCCTCGGCGGCGATCTGGCCGGCATCGAGTTCGCCGAAACGGCAAATGTACTGGACGCAAATACCGCCGAGCTTCCGGACAACTCGCTACGTTGGGATCTCGACCACGGCATCCTCGAATTCAGGGCGGCCCTACTGGCAATCGAGTCTGTCAACTATCCGCTTGCTAACCTGAAGTTCCAGACCGGTCCGATTCGGGCTCATAATCTCAATTTGCATCTCGAATATCCGGATAAGGACGGGGCACGCAACGCGACGACATTGCGTCTGCGGGTCGACCGTCTGGACCTCTCGGACGTGCTGCTGATCTGGCCAGACCGGATGACCGGGTACGAGCAGATCTCGGTCTCGGAACTGCATATCGACCTGCTGCCGGGAACACCGCCAGCACCGCTGCCGGCGCCCGACGAGAGCATTGCCTGGGGGACGGTGTTCCTGACTCCGCTCTACAATGTCGCCAAGATCGGCGGGTTCAGCCCATTCGGCATCACCATCGCCGAAAGCCGCACGGCGGACTTGAAACAAGGCCTCTTCGAGGCCAATACGCCGCTCGACCTGACGGCGACCGTCGGATCGCTTAAATTCAAGGGCCTGACCACCAGCTCCGGTCAATTCGTCCAGCAGATCGAGATCGACAATATCGCGCTGCGCAGTCGCAATCAGCGCAACCAAGGACTTTACCGCGACGGCTTGGTGCAAGAGCGCGACCGCTTATGGAAGCGTATCCACGAATTACGAAACACCCCGGCAGCGGTGCCGGTCCGCCAGCCGCGTCATCATGTGGAATTCGATACCGTCGGCTCGCTGTTGCGCGAGCTGACCTCTGACGAGGCGGAGATCAAGACGCTCGACGCAGCGCAGGCCGAATTAAAGGGGCTCGAAGACAAGGCGGCCGCAGGTACGCTCGCGGCTGACGAACAGCAGCGCCTCGACCGCGACCGGGAATATCTGGCGGGCGTCGACAAGGGCGGCTTTGCCCTGGACGTTGGCCACATCGAAGCAAAGGGGATCGCCGGCCGCCTGACGATGGGCGATGTGTCGCTCGACGATGTCCATGCCTATGGCCATTCGCCGGGAGCGGTTCTCGGGACACTGCTCGACTCGACGACCTTCAATCGAATGCTGCGCGGCCCGGACTACCGCGGCACCTTGCTCGGCGTCGAGAAGGAGGGGGTGCCGTTCGCGTTCGCAAAGCTCGGCGATATCGAGCTCAATGCCATCAATGTGCAAGGCGACATTCCGACGCCGGAAGCTGCGACGAAGGAATATGAGGACACAAAGAAGGCGGCCGACGCGGCGCCGTTCGATCCGCGCCTCGCGGACGCCGCCGAGCGGCTGCGGCGGCGCAGCGAAAATGCGGCGATCTATTGGCGGCTCATTCGCCAGCCGGAGATCGGCCCTGTTGAGCGTGACGAATTCAATCGGGCTCGCGCCGCTCTGCTCGAGGACAGGGCGTTCCATCTCGACCAATTTACCGCGACCGACGCTTCGGTCGAGTTCACCCATGGCGGCACAGGATCAGGGATCGACCTCGCGGCGAGGTCCCTCTCCGCACACGGCATCGAGACCCGCAGTCTCGAGATCAAGGACGTCATCGGCCGCAACGTCCACATCGGCGCTTCCGCGGGCGGACTGGACGGCCTGATTGCGCTGGGCAAAACCCAAAAACAAATCAGCGCCGATACGCTGCAAGTCTCCGGTATCACGCATAAGAATTCCGGCATCAGCGTGCAGGATGTCATTGTCGACTCGCTGAAAGCCGGTACCGCGGGCGGTGGCGCGAACACCGACATCGCCGCCGCCAAGATCACCGTGACAGGGGTCAATTGGGCGCTGAGCCAGCGGCTCCTCGAATATCAGCTGAAGAAATTACAGGCAGAGCCCGAGGACCAGTGGACCAAAGCGGAGCGTACGCAGGTCAAGGACATCGAGACGTTGCTCGATCAGTTGCAGACCGCCACCGACCAGCTCCAGGAGGCGACGCAGCACCTTGCCGACCCGAAACTCGCGCCCGACGAAAAACCCAAATGGGAAGCGCGGAAGGTGGACGCCGAGCAGATGCTCGCCTTCTGGCAAAAGAAGGTCGAGCTGAAGCGCCTGACCGTCAGCGATCTCAATGTCGACATCGCCGGGCTCGGCGATGTCCTCGCCGACGATTTCAGCTTCGATACAGCGATAAAGCGCGGAATCACCGTGACCGGCCAGGGGCCCGACAAGCAGATTACCAGCGGGGTCACCGCCGAGGGCGCGTGGATGCGCCTCAGCGCCGGCGGGACCAAGGACACGCCGGCGGGAACCCAAATCACCGCCGGCAGCCAGGTCGGCGTCGAAGAGCTGAAGACCGGTCCGATCAAGGGCAGCCTCACTTACGCCGAGGACCACATCAGTCTCGACGGATTCGAGATCGGCTTCGTCGCGCTGCGCAGTTTTCATTACGCAGGCGGCAACACGGCGATCTGGGCCGAGGGCACGAGTCGGGTCGAGATGCTGTCGCTGAACGCACGGATCGAAACGCCGCTGGTCGACGCGAAGGCTCCCGAAGGAGACCGGCATGTCACTTCGGTGCATATCGACCATTTCGGAATCGCCAAGCTCACCGGCCAAAACATCCACTACCGCAACTACGCCTCGGGCCTGCGGGTGACGCTGGCCGCGGGCAGCCTGATCGATGTCCATGCCGACGGCGTCGATGTCGATTTCGGCAACACTGAGAGCGACCCGCTCTTGATCAAAGGCGGCACTGCCGGGTTCGCCAAGGCAGAGGGGTTGCGCGCGGTCGCCACCACCGCCGGCGGGCTCTCGGTCGCCGGTATGCTGAACACGCAGGCGCTGGCCGCCCATTTTGCCTACGACGGCACCATCACCGCGGATCTGCACGAGATCGAGGCCGACGCCCATGTGACACAGAAGGATCTCGACACGCGGATCAACGCGCGCGCCCGCAACCTTCACCTTGAGCTGCTTCCCGGCGCGAAGGGGTACTCGGACGCGACCCAGCGCTTCCGGCTGGAAGGCGCACAGATCAAGGCTAGCGGTCAGATCGGCAAGGTCTCCGACACCGGCGCCGGACCCGACCCGACCCGGTTCGCGGCGAATATCACCGATCTCAACACTGGCGACATCGAGCGCACCCCCGATGGCACGATCAACGCGCCCAATATCGGGATCGGTGAGGTTGCCCTGAAACAGTTCCACCTCGATACCCCTAAGCTCAGTGTCGATGTCCCGCAAGGCGCCGATGTGCTGCTCACCGCGGTGCAGGCCAACCTTACCGCCGAGGCGAACACAAAGCCGGAGGACAAGCGCGGCAAGAACGAGTTGCCGTTCTCGCGCATCGTCGTCCACGATTTCTACGTCCCGATCGTCACCCTGCACGAGATGTCAATCTCACTGCACGATCCGGATAAGGGCGATTTGATCGTTTCGCTGCCGCACAACCGAATCAGCTGGATGAAGGAGTTGCGCGTCAGGCCCGAAAAGGGCTCGGACGGCTTTGTCATCAAGCCGAACGATGGATGGCAGATGTTTGGTCGGGTCGGCATCGACGAAACACATCTACTCGGCGTCGGTGCCGACTTACGCTCGGCGCTGATCGGCTCGGTGGATGTCGATGTGACCAACTTCAGCGTCGGCTTTTTCGGCGCCGACGAAACCAGGTTCGGGTTCGACGACTTAGTCGCCCAGTATCTGATCGGAAGGCTCAAGGAACCGGGCAGCCAGACTTACGACGCGAAGACCGGAACCGCCGACCCCGCCGCCGACACGATCGTCTCGAAGCTGAAGCGGGCCGGCTTCACGCTGAATTGGAGCCAGTGGACCAACGCCCCAAAGGCCCATCTGCACGGCTTCAAATACAGCACCAAGACAGGCGCCACGCTCGAGGAACTGGATATTTCCGGGCTGCGCTACGAGGACCCCGACCGCGGTCTCAGGCTCGATATCGCAAAAGCGGTATTGCCAACGGGCAAGGACGGCAAACCGGCGCTCGAATATACCAGCGCCGGCAAGCTGATCATTCCTATGGCGGAAATCGACCAAGCCGCCTTTGAAATCGCCGATGTCATGAAAATCGGTGGCAGCGGCAAGCCCGATGCGCAGCCTGACGACGGGCTCAGCTACACGCCGGATTTGAAAGCCCTCGAGCTGCTCAGCGGCCACGTCAATTTCACGGTCGAGCCATTCGTGCGGACCGGCGTCTCGGTGAAGCAGACGGCGGAGTCGCTGGTTGTCGACGGACCCTACCACGTCCGGATCAACATCCAGCGCGGCGGCCAGGTCTCGGTCGCGGTCAACAATCTCGCCAGGGTCGCCGCCGAAATCAAAGTCCAGGACGGAGAGGTCTACGTGCGTTCCGGAGGAGGAGTTCGGTTTTTGCCCGGCTTCGTGAATATCAAGGTCAAGAGCATCAAGCCGGACATGAAGGGCCTCACCGGCAAGGAGGCGGAGCTCGCGCGCAGCGGGTTCGTCAACGTCAAAGCCTTGTTCGGAAAGGATGACGACAACGGCGATAAGGACGATGACGACAAGCCGTCCGGTTCGTTGCTCAGCAGCTTCTTCTTCGGTGATGTCAACATTCACCTCGAATTGCCAGGCAGCGGCACGATCAACCTCGGCAGTGCCGGCTCGCTCACACTTGGCGGCGGCGACTCTCCTGGTTTCGTGCTGGAGGTGACATCCTCGACGGTTCCAGCGATCAAGGCGGCGGTGCCAAAGCTCACCGCCAATATCGCCAGCCTCAACCTTAAGCTCGATACCGCCGGCACGACGCTGAAGACTGGGACGATCAAAATCGACGCCGTCCGCGACACGATTCTCCGCTTCGAGGATCGTGGCGTCGGGCCGGTCTACACCGACGACCAGGGACACAAGACGCAGAACGAGCTGCCGACGCCGTCCCTGCTCAGCGGCACGCTCACCAAAGCAACCGTCCAGGACATCGAGGTGCAGACCGTGTCCGAGAAAAAGAGCAGCAAATGAGCTGGCGCGATCTCCTCGCTCCGTCACACCGGGCCGCCCCGAGGTGGACCCCGAGCGCGGCGCAGGAGCGCGAAGCGCGCGACGCGGCGGCCGGCGCGCCCGCGCTCTTGCGCGCCGCCCCCAATGCCGACTTCGCCGGTATGCGGCTTCATGCCGGTGCCCAGGCGGCCGAGATGGTGGAATCCCTCGGCGCCCGTGCCTTCACTTACGGCAACGACGTCTTTCTCGGCAGCGGGCACAGCGCGGCCGAGAACGGCGAGTTGGTCGCTCACGAGGCGGTGCATGTCGCCCAGCAGGCCGCGGCGGGCAGCCCTGCCCTGCAGTTTTCGCCCAAGGACGAGAACACCAAGGCGGGGCCGGGCGCGAACCCGCCCAACGAGGAATTCATCACCGATCCAGACAATTGGGGCGCCGAGGACGACCACGTTCTGTTCAAGCAGGACGATATCGCCGCGCTCGACGATGCCGAACTCCAGTCCTTCGCCGGCAAGCAGACCGAACCGGTCGAGGTGCAGTTGCACGGCTACGCAAGCGAGGAGGGCGGCGGCAAATACAATCTGAACCTCTCCGCCCAGCGCGCTGTCGCGGTCCGCCACCGGCTGCTGGAGCTGCTCCCGGCCGGGTCGCGGGTCGTGGTCTTCGCCCATGGCGAGAGCAGGCATTTCGGCGCGGCCGAGGCAAACCGACGAGTCGGCATCTCGCTGATCGGACCCGAGCGCGAAGCCTTGGTGCTGCGAACCCAGTTTGGGCGGCCACCGCGCCGCTCATTGCCGCGGCCGGATGTGACGCCGCCGATCCTAGATCCGACCAAAGTCATCGTCGATCCGTTCCCGCCCCAGGGTCCGCAAATCGATCCAACCCAAATACTGCCGTCGTTACCGGCAGGGCCATACATCCCCTGGTATCTGCTGGACAATCCCGCGATCCTCGCGAAGAGCGCGATCCGCGGCCACCTGCCGAGCGAGACCGGAAACATCGCCGACCAATACAGATCGGCGTACCTCAAGTACCACAACCTCGGCATTCCCGACGAATTGCACCTTGGCCTGTTCGATTTCGGCGCCGGCGAACTAGCCAACAAGGAAGTCAAGAACGCGATCGAAGCCTATTGGCAGCGCAACGATCCAAACCTGATCGACCGGTCGAACGACGAGGTCGGCGCCCATGTCTTCACCTACGACATCCTCGATTTCTTCCGCGACAAGCCGAAAAAGCCGAAGGCGGATCGGTGAGCATGAGCGCCTTCCCCGGATCACCTCGTTTGCTGCGCGGTGGCTTGGTGCTGATCGACCCCGACACCGCGGCGGTGCTGCGCATCATTGCACTGCAGTATAATCCCGACTCACTGACCCGTAGCTTGCAGATCAAGGGCACCAGCGGGGAGACCGGCGATCACGTCGAAGCGTTGCGGCTAAAGGGGCCGCCGGTCGAAACGATCAAGGTCGAGGCCGAAATCGACGCCACTGACCAGCTCGAAGCCGCCGATGCGCAAACCATTCAGGTCGGGCTTCACCCGCAGCTCGCAGCGATCGAGATGATGGTCTACCCATCGAGCGCACACCTGTTCACCAACAACATGGAGGCACGGAGCGGATCGCTCGAGATCGCCCCGGAGCCGGCGCCGCTGCCGTTGTTCGTGTTCGGTCCAAAGCGGATTGTGCCGGTACGAATAACCGAGCTCAGCATCACCGAGGAAGCGTTCGACACCGCGCTCAATCCGATCAGGGCGAAAATCGCTCTGTCGATGCGGGTTCTCAGCGTCGACGACCTCGGATTCGACGCAAAGGGCGGCGGCCTGTTTATGAGCTACCTACAGGCTAAGGAGGAGCTTGGCCAGCAGGCCGGGAGCGGCAGCTTCACCGTTCTCGGTATCAGCGGCATTTCCGGCTAGGCACGCGGGAGAGCGCTATGGCCAACTTCAACTTCCCGCCCACCAGCCGCTACTACAACGCCCTGGTGCTGTCGATTGTCGGCGCCGACGGCCGCGAAATCAAATACCTGTCGCGCCGCTTTGTACCGAAATCGGACCATTTCGTGCTGCTGCATACGCATGCGGTTACGGAAGGCGAGCGGCTCGACCTGATCGCCGCCCGCGAGCTTGGCGACTCGCAGGCATTTTGGCGGATCTGCGACGCTAACGACGCAATGCGGCCGGACGATCTGACGGTGGTTCCAGGCCGGCTGTTGCGCATCACGATGCCCCAAGGCATCCCGCCCACGACGGGATCATGACGCGATGTTGAAGGGCATCCAGCTCAGCGTGCTGATCGGACCGGCGGTGCCACTGGTGCCGCCGAAGGAAGTGACGGACGCATTGCTCAGCGTGCAGGTCACGAGCAGCAAGAGCAAGGCGGGCTTTCAGTTGACCTTCGGGGTCAGCAAGAACTCGTTGCTGCTGACGACACTGCTGCCAGCCGGTTACTTCGATCCGATATCGACCCGGGTGCTGCTAATGGTGACGCTCGGCGGCTTTCCACACGTACTGATGGACGGTGTCGTCACACAGCAGGAGATGACGCCGTCGAGCGACCCCGGCCAATCGACACTGACGATCACTGGTGAGGATCTCAGCGTGCTGATGGATTTGGTCGAGATCACGCGGCCGTGGCCCGGCGGCGACAGCACGGTCCAGGCATACGGCGTATTGGCGCCTTATGCAGCGCTCGGCGTGACCCCGGTCGTGATTCCATCGCTGTTCACCGATTTTTTGCCCCCGACCGACGGCTACAAATCGCAGTACAAGACCGACCTCCAGCATCTCAAGATGCTCGCCGACCGCAACGGCTACGTCTTTTACGTCGAGCCCGGTCCGCTGCCTGGCCAGAGCATCGCCTATATGGGACCGGATATCCGCATCCCGGTGCCGCAGCCGGCGCTCAGCGTCAACATGGACGCGCACACAAATGTCGAATCCCTGAGCTTCTCGCTCGATGGGATGGCCAAGGAGGTTGTCGTGGTGACCGTATTCGACCCGATCACCGGCAACATCCCGATCCCAATCCCGGTCCCGAACATCAGCGCATTCCAACCCCCACTCGGAGTGCGGCCGACACCGCCGGCGAAGATTAAACTCGCCCGCGACCTTGACAATTTGAAGACTCCCGAACTGCTGAACCGCGTCATCGGGATGCTGCTGAAGGGCTCGCAGAACGCGATCACCGCGACCGGCACGCTCGACGTGTTGCGCTACGGAAACGTACTGCGTTCGCGCATGCTGGTCGGGGTGCGGGGTGCCGGGCTCGCCTATGACGGGCTCTACTACGTCGACAGCGTCACGCACAACATCAAGCGCGGTGAATACAAGCAGAGTTTCCAACTGAGTCGTGACGGGTTGATCTCCATCACGCCGAAAGTGCCGGTATGAACAACACTGCGGAACGCGACACCTATCCCGGGCTCTACCGCGGCACCGTGACAGTGAACGTCGATCCCCTGATGAAAGGTCGGCTGCAGCTCGAAGTGCCGGGCGTGCTGGGCTTTTCGCCGACAAGCTGGGCTGAACCGAGCGTTCAGCTGGCCGGACCGAGCGGTCCGCCGATGGGCGCCTACATGGTGCCGCCAATTGGAACCGGCGTCTGGGTCATGTTCGAGCACGGCGACCCCGACAAGCCGGTGTGGATCGGCTGCCGCTGGGGGTTGCCGTCCGGCATTCCGCCAGTTGCGAAGCTCGGCAACCCGGCCGACCCCAACATCGTCATCCAATCGCTGCTGCAGCACAGCCTGATGATCAGCGATATGGCGCCGTCGCCGGCAACCGGCGGGATCATTCTGCGCAGCGCCACCGGCGCTATGATCGTCGTCAACGACTCCGGAATTTACATATCAAACGGCAAGGGGGCGATCATCACAATGATTGGTCCGACCATAAACATCAATTCCGGTGCTATGACCATTACCTGAGGGAAGCGAGAAGAAATGGCAGTAACGGGTGGGGAGAGCGCGCAATGCCGGGACTGGTGATGCATTTTTCGATGGGGTGCCAGTGCTCTCACGCAGCGTCGGCTACAGTCGCACCCGGCCAGTCGCGCGTCTTTGTGAATTCCCAGCCGGCGGCGACAATGGCGGGAAACATCTCCATTGCCGGCTGTCCGTTTCAAGTGCCGGTCGGCGCCGGCACCAAGCCGCAGCCCTGCGTCACGGTGCGCTGGACGATGCCGTCGGCGCGCGTTCGTATCCTCGGTCAGCCGCTGATGCTGGTCCCGGCGCCGGGACCAGGACCCGGCATCTGCCTCAGCGCGGAGCAGATTCCGGCGGGGCCACCGGTGGTAACCGCGGTGCAGACACGCGTCTTTGCCCTTTAGGGAGAGAGAAGGACCGCCATGGATGTCGGCTTCCCCTATCGTTTCGACACGCTCGGCCGGACCTTCTCGCCGAGCCGCGACGACCACATCCGCGACATGATCGAGCAGCTGATCTTCACCAATGCCGGCGAGCGGGTAAATCGCCCTGACCTCGGCAGCGGCTTGCAGCAGATGGTGTTTGCGCCAAACAGCCCCGAGCTGGCGGCGACACTGCAATTTACCCTGCAGGGCGCACTGCAATTCTGGCTCGGCGACGTCATCGAGGTGCGCGATCTCGAAGTGACATCGGAGGATTCAAAGCTGACTGTCTCGATCACCTATCTGGTGCGCGCCAGCGGACAGGTGCAAACCGCTCAGTTCGACTTGAGCCAATAGCAGCGTAAGCGAGATCGGCGATGATGATGAACCCGTGCTGCATCCAGGACGACCGTCGCGACGCGGTGCGCAGGCGCGAGGGCTGGAACGGTCTCGATTATGTCGAGCTTGCCGCAGACGGAAAGACGTTGCAGGCCTTTTTTCTGGGCAAGTTGCCGGCTGAACTCGGAGGCGCGTCGACGGCCCCGATCCCGCATCTGCAAATCGAGGGTGGCGACGTCATCACCGGGATCAAGATCACCGCCACGCAACCGGTGATCGACCCTGATCCCGAGCATGACGACATGCTGCTGATCACCCTCGACCGGATCGGCGATTTCTCGACCTATACGCTGCGGCTGACCGGGGTGACCGATCTCGATCCATTGTACGATCGCGCGGAGTTTACGTTCAGACCGGATTGCCCGAGGGATATCGACTGCGCCCCGGTCTGCGACTGCCCGCCGCCGGTACCGGATGACGCACAGATCGACTATCTCGCCAAGGATTACGCGAGCTTTCGTCAGCTACTCCTCGACCGCATGGCCTTGCTCGTTCCGGACTGGCAGGAAGCCCACGCACCGGATGTCGGAGTCCTGCTGGTCGAGCTGCTGGCCTACACCGGAGACTATTTGAGCTACTATCAGGATGCGGTTGGCACGGAAGCCTATCTCGAAACCGCGCGTCAGCGTATCTCGATCCGCCGCCATGCGAGGTTGGTCGACTACCGATTGCACGAGGGTTGCAACGCCCGCGCCTTTGTCTGCGTCTCGGTTGACACCGACATCGAGCTCGACCCGATGCAAGTCAGCTTCATCACTGGGCTCAACAGCGCTCAAGGAGACCCGCGCACCGTTATCACATGGAATGACCTCGCCGCCGTTCTCTCCGACACCTATCGCGTGTTTGAGCCGCTGTACCGCGGCACCGGGCAGAAGATCGCATTGCGCGCCAGTCACAGCGAGATCCGCTTTTATACCTTCGGGCGCCGGCTGTGCTGCCTCGCGCAGGGCAGCACCGGGGCGGCGTTGCTCGATACCGGGCTCGCTCTCGCTGCTGGCGATGTGCTGATCCTGGAGGAGGTTCGCGGCGCGCGGACCGGTCTGCCGGAAGACGCCGATCCGACCCGCCGACACGCAGTCCGATTGACCGCGGTCACCGCCAACGAGGATCCGATCGTTCGCGGCTCGGACGATACGCCGACCCGGTATATCATGGTCGAGTGGAGCCGGGCCGACGCGCTGCCCTTTCCGCTATGCCTGTCGGCGATCGGCGAGGCGCCTGATTGCCGCTACATTGACGACATCTCGGTCGCGCACGGCAACGTCATCCTGGTTGATCATGGCCAGACGCAACCGTCCGAAGACCTCGGCGCAGTGCCGCTTTTGACGCTCGAGGCGCCGTGCGATTGCGCAGACTTGCCCGGTATGATCGCGCAGACGCCGGGACTTTACCGCCCGGCCCTGAGCGGCCACCCGCTGACCTGGCGCCAACCGCCGGCAAGCGAGGTCACCGTCCCGGCCACGATGCTGGTGTCGCAGACCGCGCACGCGGCCCTGCCGCAGATCTGGCTGAGCAGCCAACCGCCGGCGAAATGGATGGTTCGTAACGACCTGATCGAGAGCGGTCCAGATGACGCCAATTTTGTCGTCGAGGTCGACAATGGAGGAATTTCCCATCTGCGTTTTGGCGACGGCGATCTCAGTCTGATGCCGGCGGCGCAAACCGCCTTTAGCGCCACCTATCGGGTCGGCAACGGGGCTGCCGGCAATGTCGGCGCCGAGGCGATTTGTCGGCTGGTTCTGACCGGGGGCAGTTTGAGCGGTGTTTCGATCGCGTTGCGCAACCCGCTTCCGGCGGTCGGCGGCACCGAGCCCGAGAGTGTCGACCAGGCGATCCTGCTCGCCCCCAACATGTTCCGCACCCGGCTGGAGCGCGCGGTTACCGCCGACGACTACGCCGTGATCGCCGCTCGCGACCAACGCCTACAGCGCGCCGCGGCGGCGCTCGTATGGACCGGCAGCTGGTACGAGGCGGATGTCTCGGTCGACCCGCTCGGCGGCGAGCACGCGCCGCCCTGCCTGCTTGCCGAGATCGAACGACACCTCTGGCGCTACCGGCGGATCGGCCATGACCTGTCTCTGCGACCCGCCGAGTATGTCTCGATCGACCTGGGGATCGCCGTGTGCGTGCTGCAGCATTATCGCCGCGCCGAGGTCAAAGCAGCACTGCTCGACGCGTTCAGCAACCGGGTCCTTGCCGACGGCAGCCTGGGCTTTTTTCATCCCAACCGTCTGACCTTTGGCGAGGGCGTATTCCTGTCGCTGATTGTCGCCGTCGCCCAGGCGGTGCCCGGCGTCCAATATGCCGAGGTCACCCGTTTGCAGCGCCGCTTCGAGGCGCCCAACCACGAGATCGAAAACGGCCTGCTGCCGCTGCAGTCGTGGCAGATCGCGCGGCTCGACAACGACCCGGATCACCCGGAATTCGGGCGGCTCGACATCCAGGTGCGGGGAGGCCGCTGAGATGGAGGCAAAGCCTTGCGGTTGCACGACCGCCACTTGCTTCTGCTGCACCGGTCCCCAACCGCTGACGCCGGCGGTGGTGTGGAATCGCCCGGGGCGGCCGCTGTTGCGCGATCGCGTCGGCACGCACGAGTCGTTTCTCGCGACGATGAAGGATCGCCTTGCATCGCTGACATTCGAGGCAGTCGGACCCGATGGCCAGACCCTGCAGAGCTATCGGCCGCTCACCGGATTGACCGCGCGCGACACCTCCGACTTTTCGATCGCCCTGCTCGATGGCTGGGCCACCATCGGCGATGTGCTGACCTTCTACCAGGAGCGCATTACCAACGAGGGTTACCTGCGCACCGCGACCGAGCGGCGCTCGGTCGTCGAACTGTCACGGCTGGTCGGCTATGTGCCGCGCCCCGGGGTCGCAGCCAGCGTATTCCTGTCTTACACGATGGACGATAGCCAGACCGACAGCTCGCTGGTCCCCGCCGGTACCGCCGCGCAGAGCACGCCGGGTCCGGGCGAGCAGCCGCAAACCTTCGAGACCTCCGAGGATCTCGAGGCGCGCGCCGGCTGGAACAATCTGCCGGTGCGCCTGAGCCGGCCGCAGAACATCACCTTTGCAAACGCCCTTGCGGTCGACACACTTTATCTCAGCGGTAGCGTCTCATTGACGACCGGCGACTTGCTGCTGCTGTCGTTCGGCAAGAACGGCCAGCCCTCGGTCGTGCGCACCGTGGCCAGTGTCGTCGCGCAGAGCGACAAGAACCGTACCTTGGCAATGCTGCAACCGGTGCCGGCCAACGTGCAGACCGCGACCGCCGCGCTCGTCCAGTTCGTCACCGCCGGAAACGCGGTATTGGAGCAGCACCCGGACGGCGCTGGCGGTCGTATGGTCGCGCGCGCCGAGACGATCCTGGAGGAAACCTATCTCGGGCTTCCGGCCGTGCCGACGCAGTGGCCGCAACAATTGAGCGAGGCAGCCGACGACAGCCCTTCGGCGGCAATCGAAACATTGTACCAAGCATTCGTCGCGGCGATCGGCGACGGCAATGGCCCGCCACCACCGCCCCCACCCATCACCGACCCCTCGATTTTTGTCAGTGGCCTTTTGAAGCCGCGAATCCCGCAGGCCTTGAACGCATTGCGCTTGCCGCGCAGCCTCGCCCAGGAATTTGCCGCCGGCCGCGACACCACCCCGCAAATGCTGATCCGGTTTGCGCCGACACTGCGCGACAGCTTCTATGAGGCGTGGGAAAACGCCGAAGTCAACGCGACCCAGATGCCGCTGCAATCGGTTTCGGTATTCCGAATAAATGCATCGTTGTTCGGATCCGCGGTACCGCGGATGGCGACCTACAACGATCACAATCAGCTCAATACCCCCGACCAATGGAAAGAGTGGACGGTTGACGATACCGAGGAGGCAAGCACGCTGTTCCTCGACCAGGTCCATGACAGCGTGCTCACGGGCAGCTTCGTGCTGATCCAAAACACCAACACCCAGTTTGCTGCGAGGCGCATGGTGCGGCAGGTGGTCGGCGCCCAGGCGGCACCGCGCACGGCGTATGCGACAAGCGGCAAGACGACGGTGCTGACGACCGACCAGCCCTGGTGGGGCGAAGAGGCCGGTATCGGCATCACCATGGCCTCGCTTCGCGCCACGCTCGTCTACGGCCAAAGCGAGCCTCTGGTTCTGGCCGAGCAACAGATCGTCGATCCGGTCGACACGCAGGAGATCGAGCTCGCCAGCCTCTTCACGGAGCTGAAATCCGGCCGTTGGATCGTGCTGTCCGGCGAGCGCGCCGATATCGAGGGGGTTTCCGGGGTGACCGTTGCCGAGGTGATGATGGTATCCGGGCTGCGGCACGGGTTCGACCCGACGCTGCCGGGCGACAAGACCCACACCACGCTCGTATTGGCGACGCCGCCGGCCTTCTCCTACAAGCGCGAAACGCTGTCGATTTACGCAAATGTCGTAAAGGCGACGCATGGCGGCACGATCGTCACAAGCGCCGGCGGCGCTTCGCGCAGCGAGATTCTGGGCTCGGGCGATGGGACAGCGGTGTTTCAAAGCTTCAACTTGCGCCAGCCGCCGTTGACCTACGTCTCCGCGCCGACGCCGTCCGGGGTCGCCAGTACGCTGCAGGTCACCGTTAATGACATTACCTGGCATCAGGTTCCGACATTGGCCGGACAGGGTGCAAAGGCGAGGGTGTTCGTCACCCAGATCGCCGATGACGGCACCACCTCGGTTACCTTCGGCGACGGCGTCACCGGCTCGCGTACCCCAACCGGCGTCAATAACCTGCAGGCCAGCTACCGCCAGGGTATCGGCACCCCGGGCGACGTCGCAGCCGGGCAAATCAACCTCCTGCTGTCGCGCCCGCTCGGCGTCCGCAGTGTCGTAAACCCGCTGGCCGCCTCCGGCGGCGCCGATCGCGAGCCGCGCGATGCTATGCGCGCGAACGTGCCGCTCGCGGTCGGCGCCCTCGACCGGCTCGTGTCGTTGCAGGATTACGCCGATTTCGCCCTGACCTTTGCAGGCATCGGCAAGGCGACGGCGCGGAAGCTCAGCGACGGCCGCCGCGAGCTCGTTCACCTGACGGTGGCCGGCGCCGACGACGTTCTGATCG
>Ga0126371_10002686_pt1 | contig 15360 bp, 9 predicted proteins | sample PanSoiMetaPlot_4_FD_110145 | JGI IMG/M metagenome (GOLD analysis project Ga0126371, IMG submission 110145) | Tropical forest soil microbial communities from Panama - MetaG Plot_4 | ecosystem: Environmental > Terrestrial > Soil > Tropical forest > Bulk soil | place: Panama | collected 2016-02-17 | reverse complement strand
CGCCGATCCAGTTCAATCAGGCCATGAGCGCCGCTGGCAAGGCCGCACCAGTCCCGATCTCACCCGGTAGCCAGCAGGTCAGCGTGTCGGTCACCGTCGTGTACGCCGCCTAGGTCGCTCCGCCGGCATTTGCCGCAATGCAATAGTGAATTTGTAACAGCACAAATGCAGTCAGTGGCAGTATTACCCCTCGACGTCCCGCCGACTGTTATGCTCGCCGCATGCATACGGACCGTCCAGCAACAAGCTGGTGGCGCCGCCTCTAGGCGGTGCCAGGTTCGCGCGCTCAGCAGACCACCACGAAGGCGACCGCCCGGAACGGCGGCCGCCTTTGCTGTTCGGTTGCCGGGTCGGGGGCATGACACCCGCGAGGCCCACATGGATCAGACCAGTTACACCACCGCCAGCGGCGTGCGCGTGCTACAGACGGCGGAGCCGTTCGACACGGCCGAGCTCGATGAGATCACGAGGCAGGTCGAACGTCGGCCGGGTGGGGTCCTCAGTTCTGGCATGGAGTATCCGGGCCGCTACAGCCGGTGGCATCTGGCCTACATTGACCCGCCCATCGAGATAGTCGCGCGCGGCCGGCTGATCAGGGCGGCCGCGTTGAACGAGCGAGGCGAGGTGCTGCTTCCGACGATCGCGGCGGCAATGCAGCGCGCCGCCGGCCACATCGCCGAGCCGCCGCACACTGACCTGCACCATGGACATTTCGAGGGGGCACCGGGGTGTCCGCCGGGTGTAGAGGTAGTGATCCCGGAGAGCCACGAGGTCTTCACTGAGGAGCAGCGGACCCGCCGGCCCAGTGTTTTCTCAGCCCTGCGCGAGATCATTGCCGCATTCGCCGGCCCGGATCAGCACCTCGGCCTGTACGGAGCCTTCGGCTATGACCTCGCGTTCCAGTTCGAGCCGGTCCGCCAGCGGCACCGCCGAGAAGGCGCCGACCGCGATCTCGTGCTGCACCTGCCCGACCTCGTCTATGTCGTGGACCGCAAGCGCGAGACCGCGACCCGGTTCAGCTACGACTTCGAAACCGAATCCGGGAACACCGTCGGCCTCGCCCGGGCAAGCATCGAAACGTCGGACGGCCCCGTTCCCGTGCCGAACAGTCTGCCGGCCGACCCGCAGCCTGGCACCTACGCCAGCGTGGTCGAACTCGCGAGGGCGAGATTCGCGCGCGGCGATCTCTTCGAGGTTGTGCCAAGCCACCGGTTCTACGCGCCGTGCCCGTCGCCTGCGGCCTTCTTCGAGCGGCTACGCGAGCGGAATCCGGCCCCCTATGAGTTTTTCTTCAACCTCGGCGGGGCCGAGTACCTTGTTGGCGCGTCACCGGAGATGTACGTGCGTGTCACCGGCGACAGGGTAGAGACCTGCCCGATCGCGGGCACGATCGCGCGTGGCGACGGCGCGATGGCGGACGCGGAGGCCATCCGTGCGCTGCTGACCTCGCCCAAGGAGGAATCAGAGCTGACGATGTGCACCGACGTGGATCGCAACGACAAGTCGCGCATCTGCGTGCCAGGCAGCGTCAAGGTCATCGGGCGGCGGCAGATCGAGATCTACAGCCGGCTGATTCACACCGTCGACCACGTTGAAGGGAGGCTGCGTCCCGGCTTCGATGCCTTGGACGCCTTCCTCACCCACATGTGGGCGGTCACGATCACGGGCGCGCCGAAGAACTGGGCCATGCAGTTCATCGAGGATCACGAGGACGCACCGCGCCGCTGGTATGGCGGAGCGGTGGGCATGATCGGCTTCGATGGCGGCATGAACACTGGCCTGACCTTGCGCACGGCACACATCAGCGGGGGCGTCGCCGCCATCCGCGTCGGCGCCACGCTCTTGTACGACTCCGATCCGGCCGACGAGGAACGCGAGACCGTGCTCAAGGCGCGGGCGTTGCTTGAGACCCTTGCCGAGGCCGAGATTGACACTTCGCCGGCCGACGTCAGCGTCGCGGCGGCGCCTCAGCAGCCGGGCGCCGGGATGCGCGTGCTGCTCGTTGACCATCAGGACTCGTTCGTGCACACGCTGGCTGGTTATTTCCGGGAGGAGGGCGCCGATGTCATCACCATGCGGGCTGGCTTCGACGCCGGCTTCCTGGACGAGTTCGCGCCGGACCTCGTCGTGCTGTCGCCAGGACCTGGCCGCCCTGCTGACTTCGAGTGCGACAAGCTGCTGACCGCTCTCGACGAGCGCGGATTGCCAGTATTTGGCGTGTGCCTCGGATTGCAGGCGATGGTCGAGCACGCAGGCGGTGCGCTCGGCCTGCTTGCCACGCCCGTCCACGGTAAGCCGAGCCAGGTCCGCGTGCTCGGCGGGTCGCTGCTGGCCGGCCTGCCGGGTGAGTTCACCGCGGCCCGTTACCACTCGCTGCACGCCCGGCCAGAGCAGGTGACTGGCGGATTCGAGGTCACCGCCGTTACCGGCGACGGGGTCGTGATGGCTATCGAGGACACTGATCGGGCGCGATGGGGCGTGCAGTTTCACCCGGAGTCGATCCTGACAACCGCCGGCGGCGCCGGACACCTTGTCATCGCTAACGTGCTGCGGCTGTGCCGCGAACGCGTCAAGCCCGGTTGTCGCAAAAACGCGTGAAGCCTCACTGTCACAGATAGGTCACACCAGCTCTGGTGGGCTGCCCTCATCGATCCGTCCCGGCCCTGCCCGGTGAGTCGTGACAAGGACAGCCCATGCGCTCTGGCTGGCAAGAGTGGGTCCGCGAGTCTCGCGCCTTCCCCGCACCGGGCGGGCCGGTCCGGCACACGTCGCGTGCGGTTGACGCCGCGCCAGGTCGCTTCGACTGGCTGACCGACGACCTCGACAGCGCGGCAATACCGCCCGGTAACCGATTTTTTCGAAATTCGGACGGCGTGCCGGCCGTGTCAATGCCGGGGTTGACTGGGCGATTTGCCGCAGAATGGTGCCCGTCAGGAACATCGCCGCGTACGAACTCTTTGCTGCGCGAGCGGGGGAGAACGGACGGAGGTGTGATGGTTCGCAGGGCACTCCTCGATCGCGACGATGTGCTCTCCGCCGACGATGAGGCACTGCCCGCAAGCCAGCCATTTCCGACGCCTAGACCGGTGAAGGCGCACTGGCACGGTGCTGGCGGTCGATGGCTCATCTGGATCGGGCGCACCGTCGCCTGGGCGGTCATTCTCCTGATCGGTTATCGAGGCATTCTCGCGATCATCGACGGACGGATGTCACCCACGTCACCCACCTCGGCCAGCCCGCCGGTGGCTGCCGGCAGCTCGCAGTTCCCCGTGACCATGGCCGAGGCGTATGCCACGCAGTTCGGCAACGTATACCTGAACTTCAGTCCGGCCGGAGCCGCGCGGCGCAGCCGTGAACTCGCCGGCTTCCTGCCGTCGGGGGCAGACCCTCAACTTGGCTGGAACGGAGTCGGCACGCAGCGCCTGCTGGCCTCGCAGGTGGCTGGCGTGTCGGTCACCGGCAGCCATTCGGCTGTCGTGACCCTGCTCGCGCAGCTCAGTAGCGGCCGCATGATCGAGCTGGGCGTTCCGATCTACGCCGCTAACGGCGGCATGATCGTTTCGGGTAATCCAGCCCTGCTACCCGGGCCGTCCAAGGTGATGCCGCCTGCCGCCGTCCACGGCGGCGATCAGGCGACGGCGGCGGTCCTGCAGCGTCAACTCCCGGCGTTCTTCGAGGCCTTTGCCAGCGGTGACCGTACGACGCTCGCCAGGTACACGTCGCCGGGGGCGCAGATTAGCGGCCTGGACGGCGCCGTCACGTTCGGCGCGATCAACAGCGTGTACGCGCCAGCAGGCGGCTCGAGCCGGTCGATCTCGGTGACCGTGACCTGGCAGCTACCGACGCTGGCGACTGGAAACGCGGTTCAGCCGGTTGGCGCGGCACCGGCCGCACTGCAGATGACCTATCAACTGACGGTCATCCGTCAGCAAGGCAGCTGGGACGTGGCATCCATCGGTGTGTCAGCCTCGCCTCTGCAGGGGCCGCCATGACTCGACGGAATTCGAAGCCAGTACCCGCCCCCGACGGCCGCGCTCACTCACCACCGGAGATTCGATGTCGGCTCACCTGCTTATCACTGCGCAACCATTGGCGCTGAGCACGTCTGGCCTTGTCTCCTATTTGCAGGGACTTTTCGGCCCGATCTTTCTCGGGATCGTCGGCATCGTCGCGATCTTCTTCCTGTTCACGCGCGAGATCATTCGCTTTGTGCAATTCATCGTGCTCGCGATCGCCATAGCGGTCATCTTCTACACCCCGAGCATTGTGCAGACGATCGCGTCCGGCATTGCGAATGCGCTCGGCGTGCACTGAGGCAGCCGAGCTTTCAGCCAGTCACACCTAGCTGACGGGAAGGAGGCGGCACGTGGAACTCCCGACGTATACCAACATCTGGAAGATCGAGAAGCGCCTGTACAAGCTCTACGACTTCCGGTTGCCGATGCCGCTGCCCGTCGGTCAGGTGACGGCGTTCCTGGCTATCGCGATCCCGTACATGCTGGTCTTGACGATGGTCGGCATGCCGTTCAGTCACACGTGGGTCTGGCTATACGTCCTGCCGCCTGGCTTGCTGGCATGGCTGATCACCAGGCCGGTGCTCGAGGGCAAGCGACTTCCTGAGCTGGTGGCGTCGCAGTTGCGTTATTTGTTCGAGCCGCACACTTGGTGCAGGTTGGCGCCACTGGCCGAAAGAGATCAGATTCTTGTTTGGGCCACCGTTTGGCGCAGCGCCGCCGCTGGCGCACGGCCTCGCTCGGCAACGTCTGAAGAGGGCGCCGACCGCCCGAGGCCAGCCGCCGTCGATGCCGACGATCCGGCGAGCGCGTCGCCGTGGACCAAGCCGCTTCGCCAGTCGGACACGGCAACGCGTGTGCACGCGCGCGCTCGCGCTGGGACGCCAGCGCCCGCCGAATCGGAAGTTGTCGTTGGCCCGGTAGGCGCCGGTATGGCGGCCTTCGCTGCCCGGCCGGTATGGCCGATTAAGCCAGCGATCGCAGCGCAAGCCCCGGTTCCGCAGGACCCGGTTGCGCAGGAGCCGGTTGCGCAGGAGCCGGTTGCGCAGGAGCCGGTTGCGCAGGAGCCGGTTGCGCAGGAGCCGACCGCCCAGGACCCGGCTGTGCAGAAACTGGCGGTCAGGGAAGCGGTCCACAAGCCGGCCGCCGTCGTGTCCGCAACACAGAACTCGGCTGCACAGACGTCGGCGAGCCGGCCGCCGGCCCCGAGCGAACCTGCCGGTCAGGCGCCCACCGAACTGCCGCGCGTGCCGCCGAGCCCGGCCACCCGGTCGAGTCCGCCCGTGCGACCGAGCCTGACAGTACGGGCTGGCGGTGACGTGGCGCGCTCCTTGCCCCCCGTGGAGCGCGCACTGCGTCAGGCGCCAGAAGACCGGCCACACGGCTGGCACGAGCGGGTGGTCGTCGTGCCCGGCGGCCACCGTCCCGGCAAGCCCGATCAGCTCCAGCGTCATCAGGCGCGAGCGAGACTCCAACTCCCTGGACCGGCGCGCATCGTCGTACTCGGCTGTGCGGCTGGCGCTGGCCAGACGACGACCACGCTTGTGACCGGCCAGCTGCTGGCCAGCATCCGCGGTGAAGCCGTCGCCGTGCTGGACATTGGGTCCGGCCCGGGCTCGCTGACGCAACAGGCGCGGCGGATCCCGCAGCTGCTGCCAGGCCACCGCGATCGCTCTGGCGCGGCACCAGGATCGGGACGAGAACGCGGCTTGCAAGTCGTCACCGCCGAGGCACCAGCAGACGAGCCTGCGGACGCCGGAAGGCTCATCGACGCAGTGGTCAACCGCTACCGGATCACCATCGCCGACCCCGCCGCCCCGCACGTGCCGCGCGCGGTGCAGGCAGCTGACCAGCTCGTCCTGGTCGCGCCAGCGAGTGCCGAGGCCGCCGCGGCACTCGCGATGACGCTGGAGTGGCTTGAGGCGCACGGCAACGCCGATCTCGCGCGTAGCGCTGTGACGGTGCTCAACGGAGTCAAAGCGACTACCGCAGCGCACGTTGACAAGGCGGCAGGGGTAGCCGCCGGTCGGTGCCGTGCCATCGTCCGGGTGCCGTGGGATGACAGGCTGGCCGTCGGTAGCGCGGTCGGGATCGCGACCATCCAGGCGTTCACGGCGCTCGGTGGCGTCCTCATCGCGGGCCTTGCCCGCCATGCCAGTACGGACGCACGAACCCCGGCCGGTCGCCGATGAGCGTCCGCACAGCCGCCCGAGCCAGGCTCTCAGTCCGGTACTTCGACGACAGGATTGTGCTCACCGAGACGCACGCCTGGGCGTATTACCGGGTGCCCACGGTGTCGTACGAGTTCACCTCGCCGGTCGAGCGCGAGGCGCTCGCAACGAGCGTCACCGTCGCGCTCGCCGGGATCCGGATGGCCGACGCCGAGGTGCACCTGCGCATCGCCCAGCGCCCGTATCCGGCGGCAGAGTGGGCGACCAAGCTGGATGCCACCTCCGACGGCGGCCCTGGGTGGCTTGGCTACCTAGAGGAGATGTACCGCCACGTCTGGGCCAAGGACTTCTGGACCAAAGAGGTCTATGTGGGCGTGCGCCTCGGCCAGCGGAGCATGCGCGCACAGCTGTCAGGCGGACTGCTGACTCAGCTCACGAATTCATACCGCGCGGCGGAGCAAGTGCTCGGCATGACCGATGAAGCTGTGCCGGCGGCCGAGATCACCAGGTGGACTGAGCAGGCAGAACGGCTCGGCCGGGCACTCGCGGCGAGTGCGCTCGGTGCGACGCATGCGACGTCGGACGACGTGGCGTGGCTGTTCCGGCACGCGCTCGCTGGCGCCGTCGGCGAGCCCTCGCCGTCCGCCGCCCGCCGTCGCACGTGGGGCGCGGGGGAGATCGAGTCGCTGCTGGAAGGCCAGGTCGACAATGGCCGAACGGTGCTGCGACTGTCGCAGTCGACGGGCGAATTCTGGGCGGCGTTCCTGTCCTTTGCCCGGTTCCCTGACGTTATGTATTTCCCGGAAGGTGAGCCGTGGCTGCACTACGCTGACGCGCTTCCGTTCCCGGTCGAAGCCAGCCTTCGCATGAAGCTCATTGCGCCAGCCAGAGCGAGCAAGGACGTCAGCAGGCGACTTGCGCACGCCAGGGACATGGATGCGCACATTAGGGAGGCCGGTGCCGACCTGCCGATCGCTCTGGTTGAGCAGATCGAGGCGGCCAGGCTGCTCGAGCACGGAATCACCAAGGAGCGGCTCCCGTTCGTCTACGGCTGGCACCGGCTGATGGTCACCGCGCCCGATCGCGACATGTGCGTGCGGCGTTCCGAAGCCCTCATCGAGCACTACCGGGACGTGGGCATCGACGTCGTCAACTCGACGGGCGACCAGTTCTCCCTGCTGTGCGAGTCGCTGCCTGGTGACCGCGTCCGGCTGACGTCCTACCTTCAGCGCCAGCCGCTATACACGGTCGCTGGCGGCATGCCGACGGCGACCGTCGACCTTGGCGACAGGATCACGCCAGACGCCGGCTGGGTCGGTCCGTATATCGGCGAGACGCTGGGCCGTGCGCGATCTGTCGTGCACTTCGACCCGCTGGTCGCGGCGGCGCGGAACCGGCCGACCGCGGTGGCTATCACGGGTGAGCCAGGCGGCGGCAAGACGACGCTGGCGCTACTCATGATCCTCCAGCTTGGGTTGCGGGGCGTGACCGTCGCGGTCATCGACCCGAAGGGTGACGCCGAGTCGCTGGCCGGCTGGCTTGCGCGGCGTGGGCGGCCGGCGCGCGTCGTGCCGCTCGGCAGCGCCGCGCCCGGCCTGCTCGATCCGTTCTCGTTCGGTGACGACCTGGCCGAGCGACGGACGATGGCCACCGAGACGCTTCGGTTGCTGCTGCCACGCATGAGTGAGGAACGCGAGAGCGCGATGATCCAGGCTGTCGCGGCGGTCGCTACCAGCGAGCAGCCCAGCCTCGGCAAGGTAGTTAGCCATCTCGAAGAGTCCGATGACCCAGCGTCGGCCAACCTTGGCGCGGTCCTACGGTCCATGTCGGAGATGCGCCTCGCGCGGCTGTGCTTCGCGCCGTCGGGCGGCGAGCGGATCGAGGCGGCGGGCTGGACGACGGTGTTCACCCTTGGCGGGCTCACGCTCCCGGACACCGCGGCCGGCCGGGACGACTACTCCTACGAGCAGCGCCTGTCGGTGGCGCTGCTGTATCTGGTGTCACAGTTCGCCCGGCGGCTGCTGAACGGCATGGACCGGCGAGCGCCGAAGGCCATTTTCCTCGATGAAGCGTGGGCGGTCACCTCGACGCCGCAGGGCGCGAAGCTGATCCCGGAGGTCTCCCGGATGGGCAGGTCTCGCAACACCGCGCTGATCATGGTGTCGCAGAACGCCGGTGACCTGCTCAACGAGCAAGTCACGAACTGCATATCAAGCGTGTTCGCGTTCCGCTCTACGGAGCAGACCGAAGTCGCCAACGTCATGGCATTGCTCGGGCTTGAACCGTCAAACGACCACAAGGCAGCGTTGCGCGCGCTCGGCAACGGCCAGTGCATCTTCCGCGACCTTGACGGCCGCGCTGGCCGCATCGCCGTCGACCTCATCACCGACGAACTGCGCCAGAGCCTCGATACCAATCCGACCCGGTCGCGGACGGGTGACACGCCCGTCGACGAGGCCTCCGAGCAGCCTGCCCAGCGCGGGGCCGATTGAAGGCGGTCAGCCGTGCCGCGACAATTACGCCTCCGACAGGCGCCTGCTGGACAGGCGCCTGGCCGATCGGCGCCTCGCGCGCGAGCGCCGCAGCAACCAATGCGCCAACCGGTCCGCCGCGCACCGGTCCGCCGCCGCCGGGAGCCCGCCCAGATGCGAAGACGCCGCGCGCTGCCTTTCGCGGCCATCGTGCTGGCCACGCTGGTTGCGGTCCTCGCCGGGCCGGGATCTACGCACCAGGCGAATGCCGCATCGGCCGCGAGCGCGCACGCCGCTAGCACTGCGCACGCCCCTAGCACTGCACACGCCGCTCGGTCTGCGCAGGCCGCCGGAGCCGTGCGGGCCGCCGGTGCCATACGAGCCGCCGGAACGGCGCAGCGTGCCGCAGCCATGCACACAACTCGGGTCCTGAGCGCGAGCGCGACGACCACGGCTGAGATCACGGCTGCGACGGGCGGGCTGTGCTCGGTTCCCGGCGTCGGCGACATCGGCGGGCTTCTCGGGTTCTGCGCCGCTGGTAGTTCCGGCGTGCTTGGCACGCTCAACAACGTCTGCCAGCCGTCGCTGCCGAGTCCTGAGCCGGCCGGCGCCGGGATCAACGCGATGGTGGCGCCGCCGTCGACCGGCAAGCGGCCCGCGACGCTGTATGACGAGTATGGGGTCGCTGGCGACTACTGGGCGGCGACCAACCTGCAGTGCTCGGATATGACGTCGCTGATCGGCAACAACGTCGCCGGCATGGTCTTCGACGGTGCGAAGTCCATCGACCGGGTCACGATCACGGTTTACCAGGCTGCTGCGGGCGAAGGCATCCTCAGCTGGCTCCAGCGCGTGACGGACACCCTAATCACGAGCCTCGGGAAGGCGATCTACTTCCCCTACCTAGCCGTGGTTGTCATCCTGGCGGCGATCTGGCTGGCTTGGCAGGGACTGATCCGGAAGCGGGCCACGCGGACGATCGAAGGCACGGTTTGGATGGTCGCAGCGTGCGCCGCAGCCATCTTCCTGATCGGCAAGCCGGCTGATGTGACGGGCGTCGGACGCGGGGTCTCTGATGGCGTGTCCCAGGCTCTCAACGCCGCATTCGCCAAGCTCCCCAGTCCGGGCCCGACCAGCTGCGTGCCCCTGCAGAAGAGCGATCCCCAGACTCAGCCGTCGACATACAGCTACACCTCGGGGAGCAGTGTCGTCGACCAGAACGCAGACGAGCTGTGGACCGTACTGGTCTGCAAGCCATGGCTAGTCGGGGAGTTCGGCACGTCTGTGTACGGGGCCGGCGGCGGCCGGCCGACGGCGGTGAACACCTACGGCCGGGCCCTGCTCTGGTCGCAGGCCATCGCGGTGAATGAGAAGGCCACGCCCGCTGTGATCCAGGCAAAGCAGGACGCTTACGCGGGCATCGCGAGCAGCATCCAGACCAACGATCCAGCCGATTATGCGCTGTTCCAGGGGAAGCAGTGGACAACGCGTCTGGAGGTGGCGTTCGCCGCTCTCTTTGCCGCCGTCGTCGCGGGTGTCCTCGTGCTGTTGATCTCGGTGACCCTGATCCTGCTCAAACTCAGCTTCCTGCTATTGCTAATTGTCGGGCCGTTCTTCCTGCTCGTTGGCGCGCACCCTGGATTTGGCCGAGTGGTGGCCATGCGCTGGGTCGAATTGCTGATCGGCGTACTACTGAAGCAGGCAGCTCTCGCGCTCGTGCTCAGCGTCCTGCTGTACTGTTACGCGCTGATCATGGGCGCGAGCGACGCCGTATTGCCGTGGGTGCTAAAGATCCTGATGATCGCTCTTGTCACAGTAGCCGCGTTCATCTATCGCAAGCCCTTCCAGCACCTGTTCTCGGCTGTCGGCTACGGGATGATCGGTTCGCAGGACCGCGCCGAAGCCGACCTGGCGAGGGCTGCGGCGACCGCGCGCGCCAACACCGTCGCTGCGGCGACGGTTGCTGCGCCCGGGTTTGCCGGCTACCGGGCAGCACGCTGGGCACGCCGCAACCCCGGTCAGGCTGCGAGCCTCGCGATGACAGCCACGTCCGGCGGGACGGCTGCGGCGGTGGCCGCCGGTTTGCAATCCAGCGAGGTCGCGTCCGGTGCAGCTGCCGACGCCGGCGATGGAGCGGCTGGCGCACCCGGGACCGCAACATCCGGGACCGTCGCAGCCGGTACTCACGGCGTGGACGGAACGGGGCGCATGGCGCTGGCCGCCCGAGCGAGAGCGGGGGCTGCATCGGCGCCGCCATTGGCCGAGGCGCCGCCTCTCAACCTGCCGGCTCGGACCGGATCGAGCCCTGCCGCTGGGGCCGCGGCCGTCGGTAGTTCTGCTGGGTCAGGCGGCTCGGTACCTGCCGGATCGCCCGGAGCCTGGCCGATCGGCCGCGGTGTCGGGCCGACGACCCGGGCATCGCTGCGCCCACCCGCGGCCGCGCCGCCCCGGTCGGCAGGCGCTGGATCCGGCATCTCTGGTGCGATCCAGCCGGGCCGGGTGCGGCAAGGCGCTAGCCAGGGAAGCCAACCGCAGCGAGTCCGGGCCCAGGCACCAGCGCAGGGTCAGCCGGCCCGCCCGCGCGCCCGCGCTGCGGCTCCCCAAGCGCAACGGGCACAGCCGCGAGCAGCTCAATCGCAGCAGGCCCGACGCGCCCTAGCACAGCCGCAACAGCCGCAGGACGGGCAACAGTCAGCGCGTAGCCGGGCGGTGCCGGATGAGCCGGTGCCCTGGCAAGGTCAGCCGATGCGCGGGCCACTGGCGGGGCCAGCCGAACCGAGGCGGAACGGCCCGTTCTGGTTGCGTCCGCTGCGGCGGAAGTAGGGACCGATGGAGTTCAGCCCGGCAGCGCGACGGCTTCTTTTCGGCCTCATCGTCTGCGCGCTGGCTGGCCTCGGCGCGTACCTGATCGGACCAGCCGCGCACGGCGCCGGCAGTTCCACGCGTCAGGGCGGCTCGGCGTCGAAATCGGCCAATGGTGGCACAGCCGCGATCGTGAACGCCGCGGCACGCGGCCGGTCTGACATCTACCAGTGGCTGCCGTTCACGCCAACGGGGCTCAACGCGGCAGCCTCGGTCGTCGTGAAGTTCGGCGACGCGTACGGCAGCTACTCCTACGGCCAGAGTGCGACTGCCTACGTCGCGCCGATTGTTCCGATCACGGCGCCTCAGCTGGTCAGCCAGATTGAGGCCGCGTACTCAGTGCCGGGAGTGGCCGCGACGCGTCTCACCGCACAGCAAGTTGCCGTGGGAACGGCGACGATCGGCTCGATCCGCGCCTTCGGCCCCAGCAGCATCACCTTCCTGGTTCAGGTCAGTCAGCAGCTCACCGATACGGCAGGACGCCGTCAGCAGAGCACTGTCTACGCCGTAACAGTGACTGGATCGGGCACGAGCTGGCAGGTCACCGACATCGAGCTGGCCACAGCGGGCAACTCGTGATCGGCTTCCCGGCGCCGTCGTGGAGGCGAAGCGCGCAACCGTCGCGCGGCGGACCGTCGCGTGGCGTGGTCTTCGCGCTGGTGTGCGCGGGCGCACTCCTGCTGATGGCCGGACTCCTGACGCCGGTCGTGATGTTTGCAAGCAGTGGCCTGCTGGCCGAAAGCGGCACGTCGTGCACCTCTGCGCACAGCAATGCGGCTGCAGCCCAGCCGCCGGCGAGTCAGGCGGCGCGGAACGCAATCCCGGCCAACTACCTGGCCCTGTTCCAGTCAATCGGCACCCAGTACAAGGTGCCGTGGGTGGTACTCGCCGGCATCAGCAAGGTCGAAAGCGACGATGGCCAGACGACACTGCCGGGCGTGCACAGCGGGGCCAATGCCTTCGGGGCCGCGGGGCCGATGCAGATCGGGATCGGCGGCGCGGCCGGTGATCAGTGGGGCGGGGCACCAGTACATCCTGCGTCTGAGCAGGTGACTGGCGTCGCCACCGACGCCAACGGTGACGGGACGGCGAGCGTCTATGATCCGGCCGACGCCATCGCGGGTGCCGCGAAGTACCTGCTCGCGCACGGCATACTGAACAACGTCGATCAAGCGATCTTCGCGTACAACCACCTGGACTCGTACGTTCAAGCGGTGCTGTCCTGGGCGCATTTGTACGCGAGCGGGGGTTACACCGTCAGTCAGGCCCAACTCGCCAGCACGCCCCAGTGCGTGTCGGGCGTGACACTGACGTCTGCAACGTCAACCTCGGTTGCGACCGCGATTGCCTATGCCGAGCATCAGGTGGGCAAGCCGTATCTGTGGGGTGGCACCGGGCCGGACGCGTTTGACTGCTCTGGCCTGATGATGATGGCCTACCGCACCGCAGGCATCGACATCCCGCGTACCTCGCAGCAGCAGTGGCTCTGGGGACCGCGCGTCAGCCCGAGCCAGGTCCAGCCAGGCGACCTGGTGTTCTTCGCAGGCTCTGACGGGACGCCGACGTCACCTGGCCATGTCGGCCTCGTGATTGGCGGCGGCCTCATGATCGAGGCATACGCGACCGGGTTCCCGATCAGGATCGCGCCGTACCGGGACCGCAACCCGATTGGCTTCACACAGCCCTGGACCCACGCAGGTGCAGTAACGCTCAGGGGTAGTTGATCGGGCTGCCGAGACCAGTGACGAGGTCGTATCCGGTGCCGGCGGTGCAGTCGGTGCCGCAGGTCCCGTTTGTTCCGCTGGCGACGTCACGAAGGTTGGTCGAGAAGCCTCCTGTGTAGATCCTCGTATCTCCCTGTAGAGACGTCTTCCCCGCGGCAGCGCCGGCCGCCAGGATCCCGGCCCAGTTCGGCGCGCCGACGCTTGTGCCACCCACCGTGAACCAGCCGGACTGCCCCTGATCCGAAGTGCTGTCGAAGATCGAGACGCCGGTGTTCGGGTTGGCGTCGAACGACACATCAGGGATGCCTCGCCGGCCGCCGGTGAGTGCGGAGATCGAGGACGCGCCGGAAATCGGCCCGGTGTAGCTCATCTGGAAGCCGGGAATCGACTCGTCGGCCGACGCCCCGCCGCCCGAGCCGGACCAGGCGGTCTCGCTGGCGAAGCTGCACGAGGTGCCGCCGCACCCGTTCAGCGTCGTGCCGCCGACCGCGATAACTTTCGGCGACGCGGCAGGGTATTCGGTGCCATGCCCACTGTCGCCCGATGACGCCGTGTAGAAGGTACCCGTGTGCGTGAAGTCGGTGTCCAGCGACGTCTCACTGGTTGACTCACCGCCGCCCCAGCTCATTGAGACCTCTGTCGCGCCCAGGCTGTTAGCGAAAGTGACCGCATGGAACAGGTTCGTGTTGCTGTTGGTTTTCGCCTCCACGAGCACGATCTTGGCTGCAGGCGCCTCCGCGTGCGCCCACTCGATATCCAGCGACTCCTCGAGCACCCAGCCGCTGTTGACCTTGGGCGTGCCCTGCGGGTCGGCCTGCTCGAAGCACGGGCCTGGCTGCGTCAGCGATATGCAAGTGGCCAGCTTCGCGTAACCGTACTGGGCGTTGAACGTGTTGAGGTCTGACAGCGCGTGCCGGTCATGGAAGGCATCCACGATCGCGATAATCTGGCCCGCGCCCGCTGCGGATGACGGAGAAAGGCCGGACAGGTTATACGCTGACGCGACAGCGCCAGGCGGGAGCCCAGTGGGACGCGTGCTACTGATCTTGGGTCGTCCATCGCGCAGATGACCGATCACCTTCACTCGCAGCGGCGGGGTCGAGTATCCGCTTGCACGGCCGGCCTGGTGCTGCCCCGCGGTTTGCGCCGCCGCAGTGCCAACTCCAGCTGATACCGCGATGACGAGCGCAATCGCGGCTCCCAGCGTTCTCAAACCTCTGACCCGTGCAGCCCGTCCCATCCAAGTTCTCCTTCGAAATTCGGCAGCTTGGCCCGGCCCTCGTGGGCGAATCATCGCGGTTGCCTTTTTAGGCCGTCAAGACCCGACGCGGAGTAGGTCGTCTCGCAGTCGGCAGTAACGTGACCATGATCGGCAGACGGTCCCGGACCGGTCACAATGCGGATGGCGCCATCTCATGGCCGCCCACGCGCCAGCAGGGTGTTGGGCCACCGGCACCCGAGGGTCGGTGCGGCTCAGTCTGGGTATTCGTCCTTGCGCCAGATGCGAGCCAAGCTGGGGCTCTCCTTCGGCGTCCGCTCGAGCAGGAACGAGTGATAGGGCGCGACGAAGGGGTCTGGTGCCATGACCGTATAGGTGTGGTAGACGGTGCCGTTCTCGCGTGCGAAGGCGATCCACCCAGGGCCCTCGAGCAGGCCATCCGTCAGCTCGGCTCCGATCTGCCCGGACCATTCCTGAAGCTCCTCGGATGGCTCCTCGATCATCGCCTTAACCTCGGGGATCTGCTGCGTCTGCTCCTCGGTCATCGCGAGCCCGAAGTCAAACGGGAAGTCGGTGGCGAAGGTCGAGACGTACGGGAACTGCCAGCCCATCCGCTGCTTGTAGGCGAGCAGTCGGTCGATCGGCGCGCGCGAGGTACAGATCAGGGTCACGTCGCGGTGGTTCAGGTGAACCAGTGTGCCGCTGAGCTCGTCGCCGAGGCTGGTACACCCGGGACACGCGCCGCGTGAGTAGGCGGGCCCGAACATGATGTTGTAAGCGAGGAGCTGCGAGCGGCCCTCGAACAGCTCCGCGAGGCTCTTCTGACCGTCCTCGGTGTCGAACTGGTAGTCCTTCTCAACCGCGACCCACGGAAGCTCGCGCCGCGTTCGTTGGATCTCG
>Ga0126371_10002685_pt1 | contig 15361 bp, 7 predicted proteins | sample PanSoiMetaPlot_4_FD_110145 | JGI IMG/M metagenome (GOLD analysis project Ga0126371, IMG submission 110145) | Tropical forest soil microbial communities from Panama - MetaG Plot_4 | ecosystem: Environmental > Terrestrial > Soil > Tropical forest > Bulk soil | place: Panama | collected 2016-02-17 | reverse complement strand
TCTATTCGATCCATGACGGCCTTACGCTGAACGTCCTCGGCTTCTTCTGGACGCCCGAGTTCATCGCGAAGTGGCAATCAAGTTAGAGGGGCATGTCGTCACTGGCATTCCCGGCCGGGATGGCGCAGGAAGAGCCCTCGATCCGTCGAGGAGAAGATTCGATGCACCGTCGCCGCGTACTCCTGGCCGCCCTTGCGCTGCTCGCCGCCGCGCCCGTCGCGCGTGCGGCCGACGCCTGGCCGAGCCGGCCGATCCATTTCGTCATCCCGTTCCCGCCAGGCGGCAGCAACGATGTGGTCGGGCGCGTGTTCGCGGCGGCGATCGGCGAGCGGCTGGGCCAGACGCTGGTGGTCGAGAACCGCGGCGGCGCCGGCGGCGTGGTCGGCACCGAGCTGGTCGCGAAGGCCGCGCCCGACGGCTACACGCTGCTCGTGATCTCGCTCGCGCACGCGGTCAATCCGTGGCTCTACAAGCTCAAATACGATCCGATCAAATCCTTCGTGCCGATCGGCATCATGGGGAGCGGCACCAACGTGCTGGTGGTCAATCCGACGCTGCCGGTTCATTCGGTGCGGGAGCTGGTCGCGCTCGCCAAGGCGAAGCCGGGCGAGCTCAACTACGCGTCGGCCGGCATCGGCAGCTTCCAGCATCTCGGCGGCGAGCTGTTCAAGCTCGACGCCGGCGTCGACATCGTGCATGTGCCGTTCCGCGGCGGCGGGCCCGCCATGCTCGACGTGCTCGCCGGCAATACCAAGATCATGTTCTCCTCGCTGGTGCAGACCACGCCCTATATCCGTAACGGCCAGCTGCGCGCGCTCGGCACCGGCGGCACCAAGCGCAGCCCGGTGCTGCCCGAGGTGCCGACCATCGCGGAAGCGGGGGTGCCCGACTATCAGGCCACCAACTGGTGGGGCATCATTGCACCCGCCGGCACGCCGGCCGAGATCGTCGCCAAGGTGCACGCGGCGCTCGCCGCGGCGCAGGATTCGCCCGACACGCAGAAGCGCCTCGAATCGGAAGGCGCCGACGTGGTGCGCATGAGCTCCGCCGAGTTCGGCGCCTTCATGCAGAGCGAAATGAAAAAATGGGGCGAGGTCGTCCAGAAGGGCGGCATCAAGGCTCAATAGAATGAGTTGTCATTGCGAGGGCGCGAAGCGCCCGAAGCAATCGCGATCGGTGTACTCACGCATTTGCCGATCGAGATTGCTTCGTCGGGCTTCGCCCTCCTCGCAATGACGGTGAACAGAGGAGATTTGCCATGCCACCCGATCGTCCACGCCGACCAGGCGACCCGCGCGCGGCGGCGGAAGCCGCCTTCAAGGCGGCGACCACCAAGCCGCCGGAGCAGATCCCGGGCGAGCGCAAGCCGTCGCCGCCGGGTGCGAAGGAGATGGTCTCGCTCCGCATCGACCGCGACGTGCTCGATTTCTTCCAGGAAGAGGGCCCCGGCTGGCAGGACCGCATCAACGCGGCGCTGCGCAAGGCGACGGGATTGTGAACCGTAGGTGGGTTGGGCGCGAGGCGCCGTAACCCACCCTACGACCTCACGCCCGGCAGAGCGCGATGTGCATGCGCCGCAACTCGGCGAGCGCCTCGGTGGTCTCGCGCAGCTGCTGCTCGAGGTGCGCGATCTGCTCGACGCATTTCTCGCGCGTGAGCTTGAGCGCCTGCGGCGATCCCTGGCCTTCCTCGGCCGCGATCATCTGCCCGATCTCGGCGATCGTGAAGCCGAGCTTGCGGCCCTTGAGAATCAGCGCGACGTGCTGCTGGTCGGCCTGCGAGTAGATGCGGCCGCGGCCCTCGCGCGCCGGCTTGAGCAGGCGCTTGCTTTCGTAGAAACGCAACGCGCGCGGCGTCACGCCGAACTTCTCGGCCATCTGGCTGATGGTGAGGCCGCGGCCCTGATCGCCCGATGCGGAGGGGTTGGCGTCGACCCACGCCACGTCGCCGCCGGCCGCCGGAACCGGCGCTACAAGTACAGGTTTCATCTAGTTCTCGCCTATAGGTTGTCGGAATGCTGCGAAAAGCCCGACTGTCGGTCGGACCCTGAGTCGCTCGCGGTGCCGATGTTGTTTCAGTTATCGAAAACCAACATAGCGCAAGGGCAGGGTGGTTGACTGTTAAATTCGTTTACGTGCAAATACTTAGAATCGTATATCAAGCTCAATATATATCGCCTCGGCAGGGGCCGGGTGGTTTGCTCCTACCGGCCACGGCAGCGCCATGCCAAGCCCTTGCGAGCCAAGCGAATCGTCACCGTTCCGGCCGTGCGGTCCGTAGCGCCGGCGCCACAGCCCGCCACTAAAATTTTTGTCGCCGATGACGGGCCCGTGGAATCGGGTTCCGGCGGGAAGACTAAGGTGCCGATCCACCACATTTTTTTGTCGTGAAGCCGCGGCCCTTTACCCAGGCACCGTCCGGGGGCGGCCCTGGAGCCAATTAACCTTTGGTAAATAAACGGTTAAGGTGCGTTGACACCCCGGGAACTCATCGGTTGAATCATGCCGATTGCAGTGGGGAGAGGCTGATTGTGAGCGCCCGCGCGCTATTCGTTGCGGCGCTTGCGGCGACGCTTGTTCCTTGGAACGCGTCAGCGCAAGCAATCCGTGGCGGCGACCTGCCGGGGCGGGAGCGTGAACGATTCGTCGAGCCGCCGCCGCCGCTGGCGCAACCGGGCGGGCCCGCGATCGTGCTGCCGAGCACGGCGCCGCCGAGCGGAGCCGAGAAGCTCAACGTCAATATCCGCGGCATCTGCATCAAGGGCGCGACGGTCTACACCCAGGAAGAGCTCGCGCCGCTCTACGCCGACATGATCGGCCATGACGTGCCGGTCATCGCGCTCTACGACCTCGCCAAGCGCATCACGGCGAAATACGGCAATGACGGCTACGTGCTCTCGCGCGCGATCGTGCCGCCGCAGGCGTTCTCGCCGCATGGCGCGCGACCGTGCCTGAAGATCATCGAGGGCTATATCGACGCCGTCGAATGGCCGGCGGCAGTCGCCTCGTACCGCGACTTCTTCACCGAATACACCGCCAAGATCACGGCGCAGCGCCCCGCCAACATCCGCACCATCGAGCGCTACCTGCTGCTCGCGGGCGACCTGCCGGGGCTGCACTTCAACGCGAGCCTCAAGCCCTCGAAGACGCACGAGGGCGCCTCGACTCTCGTGGTCGAGGTGGTGGTGAAGCCGCTCGACCTCTATGGCCGCCTGGACAATCGCGGCACGCCCTCGCGTGGCCCGACCGAGTACCTGCTCGGCGCCACCTTCAACAACCTGCTGCACCAGCACGAGCAGCTCACGCTCAACTGGGCCAATACGCTGCCGCATACCCAGGAGCTGGAGTATTTCGCCGCCAACTATCGCCAGGTGCTCACCGCCGAGGGCCTCTTCGCCTTCGTCAACGCGAGCTACGGCTTCGGCCATCCCGGCACCGAGGTCCTGCAGGCGCTCGACTTCCGCACCAAGAGCACCCTGGTCGAGGCGGGGCTCGCGAGCCCGGTGATCCGCTCGCGCGAGAAGAACCTGACGCTGTCGGGCCTCATGTTCATGAGCGACAACGTGAGCGACACCAACGTGCTCGCGCCGTTCCAGGAGGACCGCCTGCGCGGCTTCCGCTTCAAGGCGGACGCCGACTGGGCCGACCGCTTCCTCGGCATCAACCAGGTCAACGTCACCTTCAGCCAGGGCATTCAGGGGCTGGGCAGCACCAACAATGCGGACCTGTCGGCAGGGGCCGTCAATTCGCCGCCGCCGTCGCGCCTCTCCGGCCGCGTCGACTTCAACAAGATCGAGGCGACGGTGAGCCGCACGCAGCCGATCTGGGGCCCGTTCTCGGCGTTCGGCTCGATCTACGGCCAATACGCGTTCACGCCGCTCCTGGTGCCGGAGCAATGCGGCTATGGCGGCCGCTTCTTCGGCCGCGCCTACGATCCCTCCGAACTGCTCGGCGACCACTGCCTCGAGGGCGTGGTCGAATTTCGCTACGACGTGCCGAAATTCGCGCCCTCGATCGACCAGGTGCAGCTCTACACCTTCACCGATTACGGCCGGCTGTGGCTGCTCGCGCCCGCGTCCAACGCGCTTTCCTTCGGCACGCCGGGCAATTTCGTCGCGGCCTCGGCCGGCCTCGGCGCGCGCCTTGCGGTGCTCGGCCAGTACACCGCGGACCTGTCGGTCGCCAAAGCGATCGAAGGCACGCGTGACGACACCCGCTTCTTCTTCATCCTCGCGGCGAAATATTAGGAGCGAGGGCATGACGCGAACGCGCAAGATCATGCTCGGTGGCGGCGGTGGAGCGAACCTGCTGCGCCGCCTGGTCGCCCATCCGCTCGAGTGCACGCTCGCGCTCGTGCTTGCCTCGACGCCGCTGGGCGGCGCCTTCGCCAATCCGCTCAATGGCCAGGTGGCGGCCGGCTCGGCGACGATCCAGGGGCAGGGCACCGCCACCGTCACGGTGACCCAGTCGAGCCAGAGCACCATCATCAACTGGAATACGTTCAACATCGCGTCCGGCGAGCTGACGAAATTCATTCAGCCCAACGCCAATGCGGTGGCCCTCAACCGTGTCACCGGCGGGCTCGGCCCCTCGCAGATCTACGGCACCATCCAGGCCAACGGAAAGATCTTCCTGGTCAATCCCGACGGCATCCTGTTCGGCATGGGCGCGCGGGTCGACACCGCCGGCTTCCTGGCCACCACCAACAACATTCGCGACGCGGACTTCATGTCGGGCAACTACAGATTCAACATTCCGGGCCGGCTCGACGCCTCGATCGTCAATCTCGGCCGCATCACGGCGACGGACGGCGGCTTTGCGGCCCTGGTCGCACCCGGCGTGCGCAACAACGGCGTGATCACCGCCAATCTCGGCCATGTCGCGCTCGCATCCGGCAACGGCTTCACGCTCGACTTCTACGGCGACAAGCTTGTCACCCTGCAGGTCGGCGACAGCATCGCCAACCAGGTGATCGACGTCGCGACCGGCGAGCCGCTGAGCGCGCTGGTCAAGAACGAGGGCAGGCTGCGCGCGAACGGCGGCACGGTTGCGCTCACCGCCGCGGCGGCGCGCCACGTGGTCGACGCGGTGATCAACAACACCGGCGTGATCGAGGCGAATTCGGTCGGCACCAGGAACGGCATGATCGTGCTCGGCGCCGCGACCGCGGCGACGAAGCCTGCCGACACGCCGACCCAGAACGTAATCGTCTCCGGCACGCTGTCGACCAAGGGCAGGAAAGACGGCGAGAAGGGCGGCACGGTCGTCATCAGGGGCGAGGCGGTCACGCTGAGCCATGCGAAGTTCCGCGGCTCGGGCACCGCCGGCGGCGGCACCGCGCGGATTCGCGGCGACGACATCACGGTCGCCGAAGGCGGGCTGAAGTGGAGCGGATTTGACAAGTTCACGCTCAGCTCGTTCGGGAATATCAACGTCAATGCGCCGATCGTGGGCACGGGCGGCGGCGCGCTCACGCTGCGCGCGGACAATACGGGCACCGGCGTCGGCACCGTGCGCTTCGGCGAAGGCGGCTCGATCGCGACGTCGGGCGCGGTGTCGATCTTCTACAATCCGGTCGGCAACGACAGCACGAGCGTCAATGCGCAGAGCTACACGACGCCGACCGACTACACGCCGTACGTGACCGGCGGCGGCCCGCTCACCGCCTACATGCTGGTAAACACCGTCTACGATCTGCAGAACATGCAGAACAATCTGGGCGGCGCCTATGCGCTCGGCCGCAGCATCGACGCCAGCGTGACGGCGACCTGGAATGACGGCCAAGGCTTTGTCCCGATCGGGCCGGGCGGTCTCGCCGCCACCTCGGTCAGCGTTGCGAACATCATCACCGGCTTCAGCGCATTTACCGGCATCTTCGATGGCCAGAACGTCAACGGGCACGGCCCGACGATCAGCAACCTGACCATCGCGCCGACGTCGCCCGGTTCGTCCGCCAACATCGGCCTCTTCGGCGTCAACGCGGGCGTCATCCGCAACATCACTCTCACCAACGTCTCAGTGACGGCGAACCCGAACATCGCGTCGCACCTGGAGGACGAGGTCCTGCCGGGAAGCCAGAATATCGGCCTCCTCGCCGGCGCCAATATCGGATTCATCGACAATGCGCACGTCAGCGGCCGGATCGACGGGAGACATGTCGGCGGCGCGAACGTCGGCGGGCTGGTCGGCTTCAACGCCGATGTTATCGAAAAGGAGCATTCGATACCGCTGAACACGATCCAGAACTCGTCGGCTGCCGTCGATGTGACGGTTGGCGGCCAACAGTTCTGTGCCGGGGGGACTTGCTTCAATCTCGGCAATGCTGCCGGCGGATTCGTCGGCTTCAATGAGGGAGTCATTCTGAATTCAACCGCGACCGGCAACGTCAGCAGCATTTCGACGGATTCGGGTGCCTCGGTCGGCGGATTTGCCGGCATAAATCTCGGATCCATTTCCGATTCCTCGGCATGGGGGACGGTGAACGTCACGAGCCCGGGGGCCTTCGTGGGAGGTCTCGTCGGCTTCAATGAAGGCGGCAGCATCACCGGCTCCTACGCAGCGAGCGTCGTCAGTGCCTCCGGCAATGATGCGATCGCTGGTGGGCTCGTCGGTTACAACACCCAATTCGCCACCATTACCCAGTCGTACGCCATCGGATCAGTCAGTGTAGGCGGCTCCGGCACTGCTGGCGGACTGGTGGGACAGAATGGTGGCACGATCAACGAAAGTTATGCGTCCGGCCCCGTAATCGGCGGGCAAGGCAGCACGCTCGGCGGATTGGTCGGACTGAACCATGCCTCGACTTTCGGCGGGTTTGATGAAGGGCCGAGAGTTGTGGCCGGCACCGTTACTAATTCGTTCTGGGATACGCAAACCACCGGGCAGCTGCACAGCGATGGAAGTCTCGATAGTTTCGGCATCACTACGGCCCAATTCGGCAACACGTCGACCTTCACCGCGGCCGGCTGGACCTTCGGCGCCGCGCCGGGCGCCTCCGGCTGGGTCGTCGTCGACAACAACGGCAGCCTCAACAATGCAGGCGGCGCGGCCGGCGCGACGCGGCCAATGCTGCTCTCCGAATGGTCGCGCACGGTCACCAACGCGCATCAGCTCGAGCTGATCGATCTCGACCTCAACGCGCATTACCGGCTGGCGAACAACATCGATCTCGGCGCCACCCTCGCCAATCGGTCCGACGTGTTCGGACCGAACGGCGCGGCCGGGTTCGTGCCGATCGGCCAGTTCGGCAGCGGCACATTCAACGGGAGCTTCAACGGTCAGGGCCACACCATCTCCGGCTTGGCTATGGCCCCGGTCGACTTGAGCACGGGCGAGATCGCGGTCGGCCTGTTCGGCATCAACGACGGGACGATCCGCAACCTGCATTTGACCGATGTCTCCATCACGGCCAGTCCCAACTTCCCCGAACCGCAGCTCGTCGGTGGGCTCGCGGGCGCGAACTTCGGGACCATCGACAACGTGACGGTGAGCGGCGTCATCGACAGCCAAAACGTCAACGGTATCGTCCTGGTGGGCGGGCTGGTCGGCAGCAATTTGGGAAGCTTCACCTCCCTTGTCGATGATCGCTCGGTGGTGCTCCCCGGAATCATCCGGAACTCCTCGGCAAATGTCGCGATCACGCTCGGCAACGGCTGCGATGGCGCTACCGCCTGCGGCATGTTCAGCGCCGCTGGCGGCCTGGCGGGAGCAAACTCGGGGACCATCCGGGATTCGTCCGCGAGCGGGAATATCGTCGTCACCGGCACGAACAGCATTGCGGGCGGCTTGGTTGGCGAGAACCTGCCGCCGGAGTTCGGCGGAACCGGGGGGATCTTCAATTCGTTCGCGACCGGCAACGTCTCCAGCCCGGCGATCGATGTCGTGCTGGGCGGCCTCGTCGGCGTCAACAACCAGAATGCGGTGATCAGCAATTCCCACGCGACCGGGACCGTCAGCGCGACCGCGACCATCAGTGAAATCTCCACGGGCTGTGGCGGGTTCGGTTCGTGTCAGTTTGTCGTCGCCGGCGGCCTCGTCGGGCAGAACTTCGGCCTGATCGAAGGGCACAGGCTGCCGTCGTCCGACGATGCCCGGTGCGGGGCGGGCTTTGCCTGCGCCAGCGGATCCGTCAACGTCGGCGCCGGCGGCGTCGCCGGTGGTCTGGTCGGATGGAATTTCGGCGACATCCGCAACGCATTCGCGGTCGGCGACAGCGTCCATGTCGGGACGCAAGGCGTCGCGGGCGGGCTTGCTGGGTTCAATGTCGGCGACATCCGCCACAGCTTCGCGACCGTGACCGTGACCGGCGAAGCCGGCCAAGTGAACGCCCAAGACTCCTTCGAGCACGCGACTTTCCTCGGCGGGCTGGTCGGCGACAACCAGGGCACCATCGCTCACTCGTACGCCAGGGGTAACGTCGGAACGATCGGCCTCGACAATCTCGAAGTCGGCGGTCTCGTCGCCCACAACACCGGCGCGATCCAGTATTCGCACGCGACCGGCGACGTCCGCGCCGGCAATTTCAGCTCGGCCGGCGGGTTGGTGGGCGAAAACAATCCGGGTGGCGAGTGCGACGGCTGCACGCCCGGCCTGGCGACGATCAGCCATTCCCATGCGACCGGCAACATCGTCGTCGGCTCGAACGGCGTCGCGGGCGGGCTTGTGGCGATCAATCAGGGCACGATCGAGCATAGCCGCGCGGTCGGAAACGTCGCCGGCGACGACAACAGCATCCTCGGTGGGCTCGCGGGCGTCAACGACCTCGCCGGACTGATCAAGTACTCGATGGCTGGAGGATCGGTGACGAGCACGGGCCCGAACAGCGTGGCGGGTGGCCTGGTCGGGCTGAATGGCGGCGACATCCGGAGCTCGCAATCGAGCGCCCCGGTGAGCGCCGACGCCAATAGCTATGTCGGCGGCCTGGCCGGCATCAATATCGGGACGATCATCGACTCGCATGTCATCGATGCGCCTTCGATCGTGGTCAGCGGCACCGGCAATATCGTCGGCGGCTTCGTCGGCGCCAATATGGGCCTGATCGATCCGTCGACGACGGACGCCATTCCGCAGGCAGGGCCCGGCAACACCGTGGGCACCTTCGCGGGCGCAAATCTCACGTTCAGCCCCACGATCTTCAGCGGTCTCACGGTGCCGCCGCCGAGCTTCCCGGCTGGCAGCATATCGAGCGACTCGCAGAACACGAATGCGGCGCCAAATCAGCCGCCATTCACCGGCACCACGACGGCATCGAACAATCCCCAGACTCCGGGAATCATCAATTCCTGCACCGACGCGCTCTGCCAGATCTTCCAGACCGGCTTCCTGACCTCGTCCCAACCGCCGTCGCCGCCATCGCCGCCATCGCCGCCGCAACCCTGCGACGCCGGTCAGACAGGATGCGGTCAGCCGCCGCAGAACATCTCGCCGATCAATGCGCCGCCGCCGCCACAGCTGGTCATTGCGCTCCCGACCTACACGGACATCGTCAATCAGCAGTTGACCGTCGTGAACCTGACCACGGGAGGCAGCGGTACCGGCGGCGGCGCCAATGGCAACGGAAACGGCGCCAACGGCAACGGCAACAACAACGGCACCAACAGCGGGACCGGCAACAACAAGAGCCCCGGGCCGCCGCCAGGGCCGGGCCTCGGCCGCACCCTCGACGAGCAGCGCTTCAGCGGCGTTCCGCCGATCGGCGAGACGCGCTTCCGCAGCGGCGAGGTGGTGGTGCAGATCTCCAACACCGTGCCGCTGTCGACGGTGCTTCAGATCGCCAAGCAGCTCGGCATCACCCTGATCTCGTCGCAGAGCGTCGACCTCACCGGCCGCGTGATCTACCGCTTCAGCGCCGCCAACGGAAAGGACATCCGCATCCTCATCCGCACGCTGGAGAAGAACAATCTGATCGCTTCGGTGGGGCCGAACTACGTCTTCCACTTCGGCCAGGCCGCGGCCGAACCGGCGCCGGCCGAGCCCGCGGCTCCGCCGGCGCTCGCGTCCGAGCCCGACCTCGCCAATTCCAACACCGCCGCGCTCGAGGCCCTGCCGGCGGGCGACGCCGCGCAATACGTCATCGACAAGATGCATCTCGTCCAGATCCACAACATGGCCCGCGGCCGCGGCGTGGTGGTCGCGGTGATCGACTCGGAAATCGACGTGAACCACCCCGATCTCAGGGGCATGATCATCGACCGCTTCGATGCGACGCAGAGCGCGGGCAGCCATCCGCATCCGCACGGCACCGGCATGGCGGGCGCGATCGCGGCGCACAAGCGACTGCTCGGCGTGGCGCCCGGCGTGCGTCTCATCGCCGTCAAGGCGTTCGACGACCAGGCGGCGACCGCCGAGGCGACGAGCTTCCAGATCCTGAAAGGGCTCGACTACGCCATCGAGCACAAGGCGCGCATCATCAACATGAGCTTCGCGGGTCCGCGCGATCCGATGATGGAGCGCACGCTCAAGCTCGCGCACGACCGGGGCATCATCCTGGTCGCGGCGGCCGGCAATGCCGGGCCGAAGTCGCCGCCGCTCTATCCGGGCGCCGATCCCGTGGTCATCGCGGTCACGGCGAGCGACTACAGCGACAAGCCGTTCGCCATGGCGAACCGCGGCAGGTACATCGCGGTCGGGGCACCCGGCGTCGACGTCATGGTGCCGGCGCCCGGCAACACCTATCAGCTGACCACCGGGACCTCGGTCGCGACCGCGCACGTCAGCGGCGTCGCGGCGCTGCTGGTCGAGCGCAAGCCGACGATCACGCCCGACGAGGTGCGCGCCATCCTGATACGCACCGCCACGCCCTTCTCGGGGCGCCCGAAGGGCGAGGAGGACGGCGCCGGCCTCGTCGACCCGGCCGCCGCGCTGCAGGCACTGGGCCCGAGCCAGGCCGCGCAGGTCGCGCCGCGGGCGAGCGCCCCGGCGATGCATTGACGGTCTCCGTCGTCATGGCCGGGCATAGCCGTTCGAAGAACGGCGTCGCTTCGCTCGCCTATGCCCCGGCCATCCACGTCTTGCTTGCTGCATGAGACGTGAACATCCCCAGCCCATACGACATCCTCATCGTCGGCTACGGCCCGGTCGGCGCGACCCTTGCCGGGCTGCTCGCGCGGCGCGGCCTGCGCGTCGGGGTGGTCGAGCAGGCCGCCGGCATCTACGACAAGCCGCGCGCCATCGCGCTCGACCACGAGGTAATGCGCATCTTCCAGGCCTGCGGGGTCGCGCACGAGGTCGCGCCGTTCACGGCGCCGCATCCCGGCACGCACTATCTCGGCGCCGACGGCGAGGTGATCCGCATCTACGACCCGCAGCCGCCGCCGTACCCGCTCGGCTGGGTGCCGAGCGGGACCTTCGTGCAGCCCGAGGTCGAGGCGCTGCTGCGCGCCGGCGTCGCACGCTCGGCGCACACCGACGTTATGCTCGCGACGCAGGTCGTCGCCCTGGCCGTGCACGAGGACCACGTCGACGTGACGTTGCGCGCGGCCGACGGCGCACCGGCGCGCGTCGTCACGGCGCGCTACGTCGTCGGCTGCGACGGCGCCAACAGCTTCGTGCGCCGCGCGCTCGGCATCGGCCACCAGGATCTCGCCTTCGACGAATGGTGGATGGTGGTCGACGCGCGGCTGATCCACGAGGTCGAGCTGCCGGCGAAATGCATCCAGTATTGCTGGCCGGTCCGGCCCGCGACCTTCATCCGCGGGCCGGGAAGCCTGCGCCGCTGGGAGATCAAGCTCCTGCCCGGAGAGGATCCGGATGTTTTCGGCATGCGCGAGAACGTCGTGCGCCAGCTCGCCCGCTTCGTCGATCCGGACGCGATCGAGATCTGGCGCGCGGCGGTCTACCGCTTCCATGCGCTCGTCGCCGATCGCTGGCGTGCGGGCCGCGTCTTCCTCGCCGGCGACGCCTGCCACCAGACGCCGCCGTTCATGGGGCAGGGCATGTGCGCCGGCATCCGCGACGCCGCCAATCTCGCCTGGAAGCTCGCCCTGGTGCTGCGCGCGGGCGCGAGCGATGCCCTGCTCGACACCTACGAGGCCGAGCGCAAGCCGCATGTCGAGGCGCTGATCAACTTCGCCATCCGGGCCGGCGAGGTGATCGGCGAGCTCGACCCGGACAAGGCCCGCGCGCGCGATGCCGCGATGCGCGAGCTGCTCGCGAGCGGCCGGGCCGAGACCATCCGCCAGCGCTACGTCCCCGACCTCACGACCGGCGTGCTCGATCCGGCCTCCGGCGCGATCGCCGGCGCGCTGTTCGTGCAGCCGCGGGTCGGCGAGACCGGGGAGGGGACATTGCTCGACGATGTGGTCGGGCCGAATTTTCTGCTGGCGACCACGGGCGAGGAGGCACAGGGTTGGCTTACGCCGGCGTCGCTCGATGCGTGGGATAGGCTTGGCGGTGAGCGCATTGTGATCGGGGAAGGCGTGACGGCGCGCGACGACGGTGTCCGGCGTCTGCACGAGCGCGATCATCTCTTCGGCGATTGGATGGCGCAACACGGCGCCGCCGCGGTCGTGGCGCGGCCGGATCGCTACGTATACGGCGTCGCGCGCGACGCGGAAGAGCTGAATCGAATGATCGAAGGGATTGGGCGGCAGATTTTTGCGTAGGGTGGGCAAAGGCGCGGAACGCGCCGTGCCCACGCGGTCGAGGCGCAACGGTGGGCACGCTTCGCTTTGCCCACCCTACGGTCCCGCGTCACTTCACCGGCGGCTTCGCTGCGAACTTCGAGCCGCGCACGCACATGCGGCCACGCGGGTCCTGCCACAGCTTCTCGGTCGCGTGCAGATGGCCGAGCGCACGCGCGATGGTGCGGAAGTCGTATTGCGCAAAACGCTCGGCCACGTCGGTGTAGTAGAGCGGCGCCTGGCCGATCGTCTCGAGGATTTTCGCGGCCAGCGCCTCGACGTCCCGCGGATCGCCGGCTTTGCCCGCCGCATCCGCCTTGCCGTTGACGTAGTCGTCGATCTTCGCGCGATCCGCATACGCATAGGTGATGCGCTCGTAGTGCTCGCGCGGGATGCCCTCCGGAATGGTCGCGTCGATGCCGACCTTGGCGCCGGTCGGCACCACGCCGAATCCCTGCGGCAGGCTCGGGTCGAGCGGCTTTGCCCGCGCATTGCCGACGATCATCACGTCGCGGTCGCCCTGCACGCGGGTCGCGATCGCCCACTCGACGTCGGTCGGGTCGAACACGTCGATGTCGTCGTCGACCACGACCACGTGCTTGAGGTCCATCACGGAGAGCGCCGCGAGCAGCGCGTTCTTCGCCTCGCCGGGCTGCTTCTTGATCGAGATCACCGCGTGCCAGAACGCGCAGCCGCCGAGCGTGACGTTGATGTCCTTGACCTGCACGCCCGCGGTCTTGAGCGCCTGGCGGATCGCCGCATAGCGGGTCGGTGCCGCGATCCATGTGTTCTCCCACGGCATATGGAGACTGTAGTAGATCGCGTCCTTGCGCATCGTGATCGCCTTGATGCGCACCAGCGGGTTCCAGTGCAGCCCGCCCATCAGGCGGGTGAACTCGCCGAAGCGGCCCTCCGGCCAGGTCCAGCCGACGGGGAGGATCTCGCCCTCGAGCACGATCTCGGCGTCCGCGATATAGGGCAGGTCGATGGTCTTGCACGGGGCGAGCTCTACGGCTGAGCCGCGGATGCCGCCGGCGATCGCCATCTCATCGACGCCGAGCGGCGCGCGGTAGCCCGAGCCGGCCATCTCGATCGGATGGGTGCCGAGCGAGATCGAGATCGGCAGCGGCTCCTTGCGCTCGAACGCGCGCTGGGCGAACAGCCGCATGTTGTTCGGCGTGACAATGTCGATGCCGGTGAGGTTCTTCTCCTTGACGATGAAGCGGTACATGCCGCTGTTCATGCCGAGCTCGGGATCGCGCGCGATCACGACGCCCGCCGTGATCATCGGGCCGCCATCGTAGATCGAGGACATCGGGATGGGCAGGCGATAGAGGTCGACCTCGTCGCCGGTGAGCGTGACCTCGTGGGTCGGCGAGGTTTTCACGTGCTTCGGCGCGATCGGGCGGTCGATCGCGGCCTTGAGCCTGTCCTCGATCTCCCGATAGGTCTCGCAGCCCAGGCCCATGATGGCGCGCTCGCGCGAGCGGATGATGCCCGAAACCACCGGCACGTCGTAGCCGATCACCTTGTGGAAGAAGAGGGCGGTCTTCGCCTGGTCGACCAGCGTCGCGATATGGCGGATGTCGACCGGCTGGTGCAGGTCGACGAGCTCGCCGGCCTGGCGCAGACGATCGAGAAACTGGCGGAAGTTTTCCTGCATGGGGGCAACCTGAACGCGGTAAGGGATGCGGCTTGCGGGGACATAAGCAGCAAGACGCATGGAGCGCAACGGAGGCGCGTTACCCCTGCAGGGGGAGGGTCGCCGAACGAAGCGAGCCGGGGTGGGGTGTGGAAGCGCCGCCACCCCACCCCGGACCGCCCCCCCTGCAGGGGAGGGTGAAAAGGGTCAGGGCTTTGCAAGCCGGGCGGATGCCTTTAAACGAAAGGAGGACGCGAGGAGAATCGAGCCCGTGGCGAAGACGATGAAAGCGCTGGTGCTGCGCCGGCACGGCGATCTGCAGGATCTGGAGATCGTCAACGATTATCCGGTGCCGCAGGCGACCGACGGCCACGTCGTGATCCGCGTGAAGGCCTCCTCGTTCAACTACCACGACGTGTTCACGGTGCGCGGCATGCCGGGCATCAAGGTGCCGCTGCCGGTCATCATCGGCCTCGATCTCGCGGGCGAGGTCGCGCATGTGGGCGCCGGCGCCAACGGCTGGAAGCCGGGCGACCGGGTGCTGGTCAACCCGGTCAACAAGAAGAAGGGCCTGATGGGCGAGATGCTCGACGGCGGCATGGCGGAGTACTGCCTGGTCGCCGCCGACCAACTCGTCGCCATGCCGGACGGCGTCTCGTACGCCGAGGCGGCGGCGCTGCCGGTCGCCTACGGCACCGCGCACCGCATGCTGATCACCCACAAGACGGTCAAGGCGGGCGACCGCGTGCTCATCCTCGGCGCGAGCGGCGGGGTCGGCACCGGCTGCGTGATCCTGGCAAAGCTTCTCGGCGCCGAGGTCATCGCCTGCGCATCGAGCGAGGAGAAGATGGCGCGGCTGAAGGCGCTCGGCGCCGACGAGACCATCGACTACACCAAGGTCGATTTCTCCAAGTGGGCGGTCGAGAAATACGGCAAGCCGCAGCGCCGCTCCTACGAGGGCGGCGTCGACGTGGTGATCAATTTCACCGGGGGCGACACCTGGCTGCCGTCGCTGCGCTGCATCAAGCGCGGCGGCAAGCTCCTGGTGTGCGGCGCGACCGCCGGCCACGATCCCAAGGAGGACCTGCGCTACATCTGGA
>Ga0126371_10002683_pt1 | contig 15368 bp, 13 predicted proteins | sample PanSoiMetaPlot_4_FD_110145 | JGI IMG/M metagenome (GOLD analysis project Ga0126371, IMG submission 110145) | Tropical forest soil microbial communities from Panama - MetaG Plot_4 | ecosystem: Environmental > Terrestrial > Soil > Tropical forest > Bulk soil | place: Panama | collected 2016-02-17 | reverse complement strand
TCGAATCAAATCCGCCTGGCCCATCGCTGGCTGGCGCGCCGCGCCAGTTCGCCACCGCGCTCGCGCTCGCGCCCGGAATGCAAGGCACCGCAGTCACTGTTTTGCGACCGAGCGGAAAAGCGCGCTTCGCCGATCACGTCGTCGATGTCGTTACCGAAGGCGAATTCATCGCCCAGCAAACACCCATCACCGTCATCCAAACCGACGGAATGCGAGTCGTGGTGAAAAGCGCTGCGCAGGCCTAACGAGATCTTCGTCCTAGCCGCCGCGGAAGTCGCGCTTCGACTATCGGATTGTCGCTCTGCGAAGGGGTTTCGAGGAAAGCGCTTCGAGGAAGCGCCAGAGACGGAGACTTCGCAACTGCCTCCCGAGCGCAATTAAGACAACTTGTCGCAAACGACCTAACAAGTTATTTACCCGCCGGCGACGACGCGGATGAATTCGATGCGGTCGCCTTCGGCCAGCGGTCGCTCCGACCATTCGTGTCTGTGCACGGCCAGGCCGTTGTGCTCCACCAAAATGGATTGCGGCGATAATTGGTAACAATCAACTAGCTCGGCGAGCGTTTTGGCTTCGCGGGTATCGACGGATTCGCCGTTGAGTGAAATCTTCATCTCTGCATCGCCGCAGATATCGGCGGTCATAGACCGCCGCTACAGAGTGAAATATTCATGCGCCGCAAAGAGCCTGGTCCCAATCCTTCCACACAGGTTCGAGTCCGCGACGGCGAAGGACTGCGGCGATTTCGGCCGGGGAACGTTCGTCGCTGATCTCAAATTGGCCGGTGGCGAGTTGGTCTTCGCCATCCTGATATTCCGGCGCGACGATGCGCCCGCGCACGGTGCGATGCAGATGTTCGCGGCCTTTCCGTGTGTACCCGCCAGGCTCGGTGTGACTGCCAGCGCTCATCATCGTTACCCCAATCAAAGCAAGCGCATCCCGCAGCGCCGCGCATTCGCGTGTGCTCAGCACGATGCCGAGCTGAGGGAAAGTAATTCGCAATGCGCACACCAACTGCGCCAGCTCGCGATCGGTCATCGAGAAGAGCGGACGAAAGCCACCGGCGGCGGGACGCAACCGCGGCAAACTCACGGTGATTTGCGCCTGCCAGCAGTGCTTGAACAAATGTTCCAAGTGCGCAGCGAGCGCGATTGCTTCATCTTGCCAGCGCGATAAACCAATGAGCGCGCCGATGCCGATGCGGCGAAAACCAGCCGCATACCCGCGCTCCGCGCAATCGAGTCGAAAATTGAAATCGCCTTTCGGCCCGGCGGTGTGCATTTCAGCATAGACACCGCGATTGTACGTCTCCTGATAAACCACGAGCCCTTCTGCGCCGGCATCGACGATCGTCAGGTAATCGTCCATCTCCATCGGACCCACCTCGATGGAAATCGACGAAAAATCCTGGGCGATGGCGCGTACGCATTCGGTCAAGTAGTCGCGGCTCACAAATTTTGGATGCTCACCGGCGACGAGAAGGATTTGCCGAAATCCCTGACGCGCCAGATGCTGCGCCTCGGCAACCACTTCATCCACATCGAGTGTAACGCGGAGGATCGGATTATCGCGGGAGAAACCGCAATATCGGCAATTGTTGATGCATTCGTTGGAAAGATACAGCGGCGCGAAGAGCCGCATCGTGCGTCCAAAATTTTGCAGTGTCAGGGAGCGCGAAGCCTGCGCCATCGCTTCGAGTTCCTGATCGGATTTTGGGACTATCAGTTGCTCAAAACGGTGAACCAGCTCCGATTTCCTCCAAGCCAAATTGTCCAGGGTTTCGACGAACGACATCACGACAATTTCGTGCGCATACCGGCGTTCGCAAACGCCAAGCGCAAAGGGTTGGACAATATGCCAAGAATTCGTCGGACTGGAGACCGCCGCTCCTTGCCTATGCGTATAAAAAAAGCGGCGTCGGTTGTTGCGGACGCCGCTGTAACAAATGCTATTACTTCTGCCTAGAAAGCGAAGTTCACGCCGGTGCGGACCATGCCAAAGTTGTTATGGGATCCGTCCACAAAATTCCAACTGAAATCGCTGACCCAGCCAATGTGCGGGGTGAAACGCACTTCCATGCCGCCGCCGACCTGGCCAATTGCCTTGGTTTCGGAACCGGTGTGCTCGGTGTGGATAGGACCCTCCGTGAACACGACGTTGTCTTGCTCGCCGCCGCCAAAGATGCCGCCACCGCCACCGAAGATGTACGGTGCGAACCGCGTGCAAGGAATCGGATAACGCAATGTGAAGGTGCCTAACACAGCGCCTACAGCGCGGCTCTCGTTGCCCTTCGTAACAATAATTGCGGGCCCGACTTCCGTAACATCTTCGAACGACCGTCTGGCGTCCACGGCCCAGCCTTCAATCCCCACACCGAAGTAACGCATGAAAAAGTATTTAAAATCGAGACCACCGCCCCAGGCATGGTCGCCCTCAAGGTAACGATCATCTGCCCAATTATTTCCAGTGAAAACATAGGTTCCCCACAGACTGAGATTAAACTCGTTATCGGCGTACCACTGCGGACACGGAGGCGGCGCCACCTGCTTCATTTCTTTTCCCGAATAGGTCTCTCCGGCAAACGCGACCGAAGCGATCACCCAAAATCCTAACAGGCATAACACCGCTCTGTTCATCATTTCTCCTTTTGGTTAAGATTTCGTTCTACCCCTCCAAACAGTTGGAGCGTCCCCTAAGCACGAAATTCGCTCCCCGTCTGGATGCCTCAAGTTTGAGCCGAGCCACCAGAGATTGCAAGCCTTTTTAAGCTCTGCTGGGGCGCTTAGGCTTTCAGTTCTACCCTCGTATTCGCGTCTGTAATGACAAACTTCTCGTGGTGAAACGTCGGGTCGCCACGAAACATCAGGCGACCCGCGTACCGGCGCTCGAGTTCCACCAGTAGTTCTTCGTCTTCCTCCTTCAATCGCTTCAATACGTCGGGGTTCAGGATGACCCGAAATTCGTGGATGCTGTCCTGGTATTTGCGCATGACAGTGTTGAGAGTCCGATGCAGTTCCACGCTGGTGGTCATCGAGGTTTTCACAACGCCGCGCCCGCCGCAATAGGGGCAATTCTGGTAAATTGTCTCGCTCAGGCTTTCTTGTGCACGCTGGCGAGTCATTTCCATCAGGCCAAGCTGTGAAATGGGGAGCACATGGGTTCTGGCTTTGTCGCGGGTGAGCCGTTCCTTCATCAAGCTGTAAACTGCCTGCTGATCTTTACGGCTCTTCATGTCGATGAAGTCGCTGATGATCAAACCGCCGATATTGCGTAACCGGAGCTGGCGGGCGATTTCATCCGCCGCCTCCAAGTTCGTCTGCAAAATTGTTTTCTCCACATCCCGCCCGCCTTTGTTGCGGCCTGTATTTACATCAATCGCTACCAGCGCTTCGGTCTCGTCTATCACGATATAACCGCCACACTTCAACCAAACTTGCCGGTGAAAAGCGTCGTCGATTTGTTTTTGCACGCCATAGGTCTCGAAAATTGGCGCCGTACTGTCGTAGAAATGGACCCGATTTCTCGCGCGCCGGGAAATCTGGCCAATCATTTCGGCCATTCGTTCCGTTGACGTGTGATCGTCGCAAACGACCTCGTCAATTTCTTCGGTGAGAAAATCGCGCACCGTTCGCTCAACCAGGTCAGGCTCCTCAAAAAGGCGGCAAGGGGCCGGGTTCTCACGAATGGCCTGCTCGACTTTGGCCCACTGATCGAGAAGGAAGCGCAAGTCGCGCACGAAGTATCTGGCGCGCTGGCCCTCACCTACGGTGCGAATGATGACGCCCACCCCTTCCGGCATGTCCAGCTCACGCACAATCTTGCGTAGTCGCTCGCGTTCTTTGGGGCTCTCGATTTTTCGCGAGATGCCGCTGCGATCACTAAACGGCATCAGAACCAGGTATCGACCGGCAAAACTCAGATTGGTCGTCACCCTCGGCCCCTTCGTCCCAATTGGCCCTTTGGTGACCTGCACAATTACATCCGAGCCCACTGGATAAATGCTCGGTATGTCTTTTACCGTGATTCGTTTCCGGGGCCGTTTGTTGGTGCGCCGATCGATTTCTTCAATGCCACTGTCCAACGCAGCAGGAATGGCATCCCAAAAATGTAGGAATGCATTTTTTTCGAAGCCGATGTCAACAAACATCGCCTTCAAACCCATTTCGATGTTTTTGACTTTCCCCTTGTAAATACTGCCGACGATGTTCCGCGAGGTTTTACGTTCGACGCTGTATTCCTCGAGTCGGCCGTTCTCGAGCAACGCGACGCGAGACTCGAGTTTTTCTACACTGAGTATGAGCTTGTTCCCCGTTTTGCGGGAACCAAGCCCCAAAATCTTTCTTACCTTGTCTATCATAAAATTGAAGAGGTTGACCGATCAGCAGCGAAATCGCCGGCACGTTCTGCGACAGCATTTCTGATCGAAAGTTCATCGTGCTCCACGCTGGCGAGCTGGCACTGGCGTTGGTGCCGGCTGCCGTCGGACTCCAAAAAGTCGTTCGAAAAAGTTACGAGGTTGCGGCGCGGCAACGGGAACGGCGCGCGCCACAGGAGCCGCCCGCCGTCCTCTCACTTGCCCTTGAGAATCTGCTTCTGGTTCCACATCAGGCGATGCGTTTGAGCTTGCCATCTCTACAGTGGCAGCCTGCGATTGGTCCGCACCTTCTTCGTCGTCGCCTCCGAGATTGCCTCCCGAGCCGGAATAACTCACCGCTTTGATCAATTGCAGGGGATTGGCGTGATGTGCGGGTGCGAGCCAGGCGACCTGCATATCGAACTTGCCGTCATCCTCCGCAAGCGTGCGTTCGAGAATGCGTGTAGCGATCGGGCCCGCGACTTCGCCGCCGTGCCCCGAGGCGCCCTGCACCATCACCACGACGACGTATTTCGGATGGTCAAATGGCGCGAAACAAGCAAACCACGCAACGTTTTCCTCGTGGCCGCGTTCACTCGCCTGCGCGGTGCCCGTCTTCCCGGCCACGACCCAATCTTTCAAACGCGCTCGACCGCCGGTGCCGCCGTCTTCATTAACGACCTTCCAAAAGCCTTTGCGAACGAGCTCGATCTGATCCGGCGAGATTTCCTGCCTTAAATCCGATCGCACGCGCGGCGCCGGCGCTGCTGGGTTGCCTTGCTCATCGAGCTCCGGCGAGCCGTCTTGCTTCAAGACTCTATCAATCAGGCGTGGGTAATAGCACACGCCGCCGTTTGCAATCGCCGCGTAGGCCATCGCCAGTTGTAGCGGCGAAACCAGCGTATAGCCCTGGCCGATCGAAACGTTTGCCGTTTGCGCCTGTGACCATCGCTCTTGTGGATGATGAATTTGCATCCACTCCGGTCCTGGCATATTGCCGCTCTGTTCGCCGCTGAGTTGCAGACCTGATTCCTCGCCAATGCCCAACATCTTGCCAATGTGGTCAATCGACTGAATCCCTGCGGCATTGCCGTACTGATAAAAGTAGGAGTCGCATGAAACTTTAATCGCATCGGCAAGTCCGATGTTTCCGTGCGTGTAATGCTTTGCGGCCACCCAGCACGCGAAGAAGTGGTCGCCGTAGCTCACACCGCCGCCACAGCTGTAATGTGCGTTTGCGAGATTCTTCGTGCCTCGCAGACCGGCTAGTCCCGTGATGAGCTTGAATGTTGATCCGGGCGGCAATGCGCTGATCGCACGGTTGATCAGCGGATCGCCTTCATCTTTCTGCAATGCTTTCCAATCCTTCGCTTTGATGCTGGGGATAAAGGTGTTTGGGTCGAATGACGGCACGGAAGCCATCGCCAGAACGTTGCCATTGTTTGGATCGACCACGACCGCTCCGGCCCGGCTCACGGCACGCAGCGCTTCCTCTGTAATCGACTGAATGCGCGCATCGATGGTCAGGAAAACGTTGGCACCTTGCTGCGGCGGATCTTCCCGTAGCGCCCCCTCGATTGTCCCCTTGGCATTCTTGCGCAAATAACGCACGCCGGGTTTTCCGCGCAGATATTCGTCCATCTTTTTTTCGATGTTCGATTTTCCTTCGACGTCCTGCTGATAAAAGGTGAACTTCCTTGCCTCCTCTTTATCGATGTCGTCGGGCATGCCGACATAACCAAGGATATGGGCCGCCAGCGCGCCATAAACGTAAGAGCGCACCGGTTTGATCGCGATATCGACTCCCGGTAGTCCCACATCGTGCTCCGAAAATTTTGCCATGGTGGGAAAATCGATGTCTTTGATATAAGAGAAGGGAACTTCCGTATCGTTGCGAAAATGCCGCTCCAGTTTGGAGGCATTGTAGTCGCGCGCCAGATCAAGGTCGTTAAGGCGCGGGACGATGCCGCCATTAACAATCTTGATGATGTCCGGCTCCTTCTGATCTTTCGGCATGCCTTGGATGATCGCTCGATATTCGGTCAACGGCGGCGGCCCAAAGCGTTCGCGATAACCTTTGACCATTTCCGGCAAATAAAAATCAACCTCATAACTGGCGCGGTTTTGGACAAGGGTCACGCCGTTGCGATCCTTGATCTCGCCGCGCACTGAGGGGATACGCACAGTGGCTTGGGAACTGCCGCGAAGCTGGGAGGTCCATTCCGCGCCATGCGCGACCTGTATCCACCAAAGCTTGAGACCGAGAGCGCCCAAGCCCAGCAGCATTAGTAAGCCCAGAAATTGAATCCGAATGCGCGAAGTTAAACGGCTCTTCTTCATTCGAATCGCCCCCTTTCGGGACCATATGAATAAGCCGTCATCCGTCCCATCCATTGCAGAAGCCAGAACAGGATCGGTGCCACTGCCATGGCAATGAGACCGGGGCCCCCGATTTGCCACCAAATCTCACGGGTAAAAACGATGGAGCCGCGACGGAACGTAATCATCAGATATTGCGCCAAAACTATCAACGAAGTGAAAATGCCGCTCAGGATACAATGCACTTCCCAGCGGCCGCGGGCAAAGAGCGGCCTCAGGCCGTGCATTATTCCTGCCAGCACACCGTAAAGCAGTATCGACGATCCAGTTGAGATTTCAACCTTTCCACCAATCACTTGCACAGTAAGTGCATCCAGCAAAACGCCAGCGTATAATGCAAGCGCCAGCATGAGTGGAAACGGCAGGGCCATTGCTCCGTAGAAAACAATAACGGGCACGATATAGACGTGGGCGTTGTAGAGCCACGGGAGCGCCGGAATGAAAAGCTCGGCGATCTGCGCCGCCAGCACGAAGACCAACAGAAGAAAAAAGAATATCATCTTCGGCCTGTCACTACGAAGACATCCTCCAAATGCGAGAGATCGACCGCTGGTGTCAGTTGCGCTTGTCCATCCAATTCCCGAACACGAAAACTTTTCACCACGCCGATCAGCAAACCGGAAGGGAAAACGCCGCCTACTCCTGACGTATAAACTTTCTGGCCGGGTTTTAGGTCAGCCTGTTTGGTTAGGAAATTCAGGTCCAAGAGCGGGCTCAATCCCGCGGTGACCCGCTCGCCGGAAACGATCCCCTGCTCGCGGCTTCCTTCCACTGAGGCCGCGACCCGGCAATTTTCATCGGAGGCCAATAAAACAACCGAGATGTTGTTGCTTATGGTGGTTATTTTTCCTACCAGACCTTCGGCCGTTACCACAGGCATATCGATTTGGATACCGTCTCTTTTGCCACGATTGATCGTGACCGTTCGCCACCAGGTGGAAGAATCACGCGCCACAATTTCTGCCGCGATCAACTTAAAGACCGATCGCTCCCGATAATTGAGGGCGTGTCGCAAACGATTCACTTCGTGCTCGACATCGCGCAGGCCCTGGTTGGTCGCGCGCAGCTCCCGATTCTCAACCTGAAGTGCAGAGTTCTCGTGTTCTAGTTCATCGAGCGATTTCAATCCAGTGCTCACGGATGTGATCTGTTTTTTTAGTCCTGAGCCGCCGGTCAAAAATGGCGCCAGCAACTGATAGACGCCCGACTTGAATTTTTGCGTCATATCCGGGCCGAAACTGAGAAAATATCCCAGAATGGCGCCAAAAATCAGCAGGGCGATAATGTTTGTACGGCTCATTCGAATTGCGGATTGACGATTGCCAATTGCCGATTGGAGGATCGACAACTTAGGTCTCCGCGCCTAACGATCTTCCCAGTATTCGCTTTCCGGTATCCGCAATCGTTATCGCCACTGGCGATCCGATGAGGCCACCTGACGGAGAAACTTGAGTTCATTGAGGCATTTACCGGTCCCTTCCGCCACCGCGCTGAGCGGATCTTCAGCAACATGGACAGGCAAACCTGTTTCCTCACTCAAAAGTTTGTCAAAGCCGCGTAGCAACGCGCCTCCGCCTGCCAATACCAATCCCCGATCAACAAGGTCCGCTGAAAGCTCGGGCGGACAACGCTCCAGGGTAATACGAACGGAATCAACAATCGTCGAAATCGGTTCAAGCAACGCTTCGCGCACTTCCTGAGAAGTAATCATGAGCGTCTTGGGCAAACCAGCGACCAGATCGCGCCCCTTAACTTCTACGCTCGTTTCTTTTTCACTCGGATACGCCGAGCCGATCTTGATCTTAATCTCCTCGGCCGTGCGTTCGCCGACCATTAAATTATAAGCCCGCTTCATGTACTGCACGATCGCCTCGTCCAACTCATCGCCAGCAACACGCACGCTTCTGCTAAATACAATTCCGGAGAGCGAAATAAGAGCGACCTCCGTCGTGCCTCCGCCGATATCGATGATCATGTTGCCGGCAGGATCCTGCACGGGAAGTCCCACGCCGATCGCCGCCGCCATCGGCTCTTCGATCAAATAAACTTCTCGCGCGCCAGCATGGGTGGCCGATTCACGCACCGCACGCTTTTCCACTTCGGTGATGCCGGAAGGAACCGCGATAACCACCCGCGGCCTCGCGCGCACCCGGCGATTATGCACTTTACTGATGAAATGCCGCAGCATCGCCTCCGTAACTTCGAAATCGGCGATCACACCGTCCTTGAGCGGACGCACCGCGACAATATTCGCCGGCGTGCGACCGAGCATGCGCTTGGCCTCGTCACCTACCGCCAAGACCCTGTTGGTGCCGGCTTGAACCGCCACCACCGACGGTTCGCGTAGAACGATCCCCTGATCTTTTACGTAAACAAGAGTGTTCGCGGTGCCGAGATCGATCCCGATGTCGCTGGATAACCAGCCGAAAAGTCCGTTGAACATGAATTATTTATTAGCAGCAGTTTTCCAGTCCGAAGGAAGCGCGTTCGCCCGTTTGAGCGAACCTTTCGCAGGACCCTTTCCCGCGTCGCGATTCGGCCAGCCTGAACGCCGTAACATGAAACAGTGCGGAGCGCCGTCAAGGCCATTCTGCTGGCGTGATGGGCTGTTGGAATGCTGGAGTGTCGTCGAGAGGCTTGCCATTAATCCATTACTCCATTAGTCCATCACTTCATGGAAAAAGTGCTCGTCGCACCATCTATTCTTGCCGCCGATTTCTCGCGACTCGGTGACGAAATCCATCGAGTCGAAGCTGCAGGCGCCGATTGGATTCATTGCGACATCATGGACGGACATTTTGTCGATAACATTTCCTTCGGGCCGGAAATTGTCAGGATTGTACGTGGCCTAACGACTCTTCCACTCGACGTCCATCTGATGATCGAGCATGCCGATCATTACGTGCCGAGATTTGTCAAAGCTGGCGCAAACTCCATCACGGTTCATGCCGAGCCGGAAGCGAAACACGATGTCGAGAAGACGTTTAAACAGATCCGAGACACCGGTTGCCGCGCCGGGCTCACTTTGAATCCTGAAACTGCATTCGATTTGATCGAACCATTCCTCCATAAGATCGACTTATTGCTCATCATGACAGTGCACCCCGGTTTCGGCGGCCAATCATTTCGAGCTGATCAAATGCGCAAAGTTAAGCGCGCCAGGTCGCTCAATCGCAACCTCGATATTGAAGTGGATGGCGGCATTAACGCGGACACGGCCAGGCTCTCAATCGAAAACGGCGCAAACGTACTCGTCGCCGGCACCTCAATTTTTCACTCGAAGGACTATGCCAAAGCGATTCGCCAACTGCGTGGCGAATCAAGGACGTCAATGCGCGTCGGCTAACGCGCCAGCTACCACCGGCTCGGCTTCTACGGTAGTTTCCGCCATCACTTCGTCAGTCTGCGTGACGCGCACAACTTCTTCGATAGTTGTTTTGCCTTGGGCGACGCGTCGCCAGCCATCCTGCCGCAAAGTCTCCATGCCTTCGGCGACGGCGCATTGCTTGAGCTCGCCTCCGTCGCGCTTTTGCATGACCAGCTTCCTCATCGGCTCCGTAATGAGACAAATTTCATAAATCGCCGCACGACCCTGATAGCCGGTCTGGCGGCACTGATCACAACCGGCGCCACGCCGGAAGGTCGTACCTAATTCTTTTACCGGAACACCGATCTCGGCAAGATAGTCGCGCGGATAATCAACCATTTTGATACAGTCGGGACAAATCGTGCGTACCAGTCGTTGTGCGATAAACGCCTTCACGACCGAGGCGAGCAGGAAGGGTTCGACGTCCATGTCGAGCAAACGCGTGATGCCGCCTACAGCATCATTCGTGTGGAGCGTGCTGAAAACAAGGTGGCCAGTCATCGCCGCGCGAATTGCAATGTCCGCCGTTTCAATGTCGCGGATCTCACCAACCATGACCACATTTGGGTCCTGCCGTAAAATGTGACGAAGACCTTTGGCAAACGTCAAATCGATCTCCGGCTTCACATCGATTTGCGAGACACCAGCAATTCGATATTCGACTGGTTCCTCGATGGTAATGATTCGGCGCTGGACCGAATTGATGCTGCTGAGAAAGCAATAAAGCGAAGTCGATTTGCCGCAGCCGGTCGGTCCGGTGAGAAGAATAATCCCGTTCGGTTGGGCCAGGAGATGGCGAATGATCTTTTCCTGCTTCTCGCTTAGATCGAGTCGCTCGAAATTGAACTGCTGCTCGCCGCGGCTCAGCAGACGCAGGCTGATTGACTCGCCGTTGACTGTGGGAATTGTCGAGACGCGGACGTCGATCTCCTGATTGTTCGCCAGCAAATTCATTCGTCCGTCCTGAGGCAACCGGCGCTCCGCGATGTCCATGTGCGACATTACCTTCAAGCGCGAAATGATGGCCGACTGCAAGACGCGCAATTGCGGTGGCACGGCGACCTCGTGCAAAATCCCATCGATTCGATATCGAATTCGCAAATCATTTTCCAGCGGCTCGACGTGAATGTCGGTCGCACGCTCGAAAATCGCTTCGCGAATGATCTGGTTTACGAATTTCACCACGGACGCCTCGGGATCGTCGGCATTGATCTCGATGGCGGCCTCACCATCGTCCAGCACGTCCATGGACCCTCTGGTCTTGAGAATCTCGTCGAAAGTTTCCGCGCCGATGCCGTAGAGCATTTTCATCGCCCGCAAAACCTGCGCGCGCGGCACCAGCACCCATTCGGCCGGCTTTTTCAAAAGTTGCCCTGCGAGCTGGCGACCAATGGAATTGAAAAGATCATATGTCGCCAGCACGACCGAATTTTCCTTCACCTCAATGGGCAGAATGTGATGCTGAAAGACAAAACGGCTCGGCAAGATCGATAACGTCTCGCGATCGATCTTTTTCGCTTCGATAGAGACGACCGGGACACGGAAGAAATTCCCGATCGCGCCAAGGAAGCGGTTTTCGTCCACCTTGCCGGAATCGAGCACCTGGCCCACCCACGAACCGCCGTTAAGGTTTGTGGCCAGCTGCACCGCCTCTTCGTTCGAAGGCACGCCGCTTTCCAGCAGCAAATTAATCAGGGATTGGCTGGGAGCTGAGATCATTCAGAAAAGCTCAGGGCATGTGTAACGCGCGCCGCACCGGATCGGTCAGCGTTCCGGTGACGCGCATTGAGTAGTTCTTCTGCATCCGCGCGATAGCGTCCGCTACCTCTGGCGTAAACACGCCGTCAACAGGACCGCAGTAATAGCCCAGCCGGCGCAGCGCAGTTTGCATCGAACCGACATAAGCCGGATCCAAAATGAGTTGTTCTCCAACCTTAAAGTAGTAGATCCAGCGCCAGTGATATCTCGGCGCGAAATCTGTGGCATTCACATGGGGTCCCTGATGGAGAAGCCCATATTCGCTTCGTTGAGCCAATGGATCGGTCGGGCGAAAAAAAGCATGATAGAAAATGTCGAACTCATCGGCGTGCGCGATGGTGGCGCCCAACGAGCCGAGAATCAATGCGAGAGCTACTCGTTTCATAAAAGTAGAGGCGAATTAATTGCTATCTTTCGCGGCGGGAAAATCAGGCGGCGGCAAGTTTATCTGTTTGCCGGTTTCCACCTTCTGACAATCCTGACATTCGCCTTGATCGAGTTCGGGACCGAAATGCGTGGTGTCCTCCCATTTTTGGCGCAGCCGATAAGAATCCAGTTTGGTCAGGGTCACCTGCGGACACATAAGAATGATTAGCTCCTGGCGCTGCTTGCTACTTGATGTGGCACGGAACGCTGCACCGATGAGAGGAATGCGCGAGAGATAAGGAATACCCTGGGCCTGTTTGCTCTTTTGCTCTTGAATCAAACCCCCAAGGATAATGGTTGATCCGTTCGGAGCAGAAACGTTGGTACGGATGTACTTTGTGTCGATTGTGGGAACCGAATTGCCACTGATGATTTGGTTTCCGTTCGGCACAATACTGTCGAGCTTCTGCAAAATATCGAGCGACACTTCCTTCTCGGAATTAATCAGCGGCACGACCTCAAGCTGAAGCACGACATTCTTGTACTCGATGCTCGCCTGCACGGCAGCCGTTCCGTTGATCCCGAGTGTTCCAACATTACTGAGAGTGTTGACCGGAACTGGAACCTCCTGGCCGGAAGCAATAATTGCCTTTTTGTTGTTGCTCGTGAAAACCGTCGGCCGCGACATGACTTTGAACCTACCCGTGCCCTCAAGTGCATGCACAATTGCCGCCAAATAATTTCCTGCTGCAACGTAAACATTTGTGCCATTGGTTACGTTCTGAATGATCTGGCTGAAGTTAATCAGGTTCGCCGGATCGATGACGGATCCCGACCCGGTGAGGACTCCAGGTGAAATCGATGGGGCGACACTCGGCACTGGAATTAACGGATTGTTGTTCCCAAATATGGTGTTGTTGCGTGAGATGCCTACCAACTTTTTGTCGTACTTGGCGAACCAATCGACGCCGAATTCTTCGTTGTTGGTAAGTGTCAACTGGCCAATGACTGTGCTCAATGCCACCTGCGGCGCTTTGACGTCCATCTCGTCGAGGATCTTTTGCACCTTCACGACGACCTCGCGATTGCCGAGAATGATAATCGAGTTCGCGCGCTGATCGGCGATAAGTTTCGCGTTTCCGATCGTAACCGCTTTGGGCGTAGTGTCCACCGGCTGTGTGGAAAGCTCTTCGGAAATGTTGAGTGTGCCGCCGCCGGAAGTGCCCTGTTCGGTGCCGCCGGTCAAGGAACTTGTTCCGCCCGCATAACTCGACCGCTGCTGTTGTTGTCGTCCCTGCGAAGGAGAAGCGCCTGGAAGACCTCCGCCTGCGCCTGGGCCCGCGCCAGGGCCGCCCTCCGTCCCCGGTTCGGTCAACGATTGCACAAGCACCGGGAGAACGTCACCGGCCGAAACGTATTTCAAATACCGTGTGACCGGTTTCGCAAATTCAACGTTCGCATCAAATTCGTGAATCAATTGACGGATGAACGGCATGTTGATCGGCCGCGTTACAACATGAATACGGTTGGTGCGCACGTCGGGGGTCAGTTTAATTTTACCCACGATTATTGCTTCTTCGGACAATAAAGTGCCGCCACCCGCCTCGATTGGCATTGGCTGCGGCGGTGCCCCAGGCATCTTCACTGAGCGAACACCTGGCTGACCCGGCGTTTCAGTGCTCTTTTCGAAAATGTCCTTAAGCATATCGACTACTTTGCTGGCATCGGCGCGCTCGAGCTTGATGAACTCACTCACCACTTCCGCAGGCGCTACGTCCACTTGGTCAATCACGCCAGCTAGCTGCCGAATGATGTCGGCATTCTGTGTCACCAGGAGACTGGACGATTTCGGGAGGGCCAGGATGTTGATCGTGCCCGAACTCCCCTGGAAATACGCCATCAACACCTGTTGAAGCTCCTGCGGATCCGCGTACTGCAGTTTGAACAAAAAGCTGACTACCGGATTACCTGCCGGAATGTCCGCCAGGTCGGAAATAATCGGTACCGGGGCTTTCCGAGGATTCTGGCCCGCTCCCACAACCGCGGTTACGTCGCGGCCAGCGGGCACAAGCGAAATCCCGTTGAGCGCCATGCTCATCTCGATGATCTTGATTGCCTCATCGCGCGACACGTCTTTAGAGATGAAAATGTTCACCTTGCCCTGCACAAAATTGTCCATCACCAGTTTCTTGCCGGTGAGCTGTTCGTACAGATGCAAGACATCGACTATATCGCTGTTTGGAAACTGGAGCCGAACCGTCGCCGGTGCACCCGGAGGCGGATCTGCAGGTGGCGGAGCCAATATCTTGGCCGCTGGCGGCTGCTCGGGACGCTGCGGCTGGCCTTGAGCTACAACTGCGCTCACGCTGGCAAGCGCGAGCATCACGATAGTGAAAAACCGGTGCACAGTTCTATCTGGGTGGATGGGCGACCGTAATAGATTTATGAGACCCGTCAACGAATTTCCCTCGGTTGATACCATCCTTTAATGCTGGTGCTGGATGAGGCAGGGCTGGTAGCTTACCAACGATTACCAATGCTGCAAGTGATTCGCCGTTCAAGTCCCTGGCGCAAATGCGCCCTCACAATCTTTTTTTGCATCCTGATAGCGGCGATCGTCTCCGCCGCGACCACACAGACCCAAAATACGACTGCCCAGATTCGGTCTGTCCTCCGCGCGCAGCAGGACGCATGGAACCGAGGCGATATCGACGGATTTATGAACGGCTACGCGCGAGCAGCATCGACTGTCTTCGTTTCGGAAGATACAATTAGACGCGGCTGGGAAACCGTCCGCGAGCGTTACAAGAAAAGATATTCCGATCGCGCGAAGATGGGCGCGCTGACCTTTTCTGAGCTCGAGATTACGCTGCTTTCAACTGACGCGGCTGTGGTGCTGGGCCGCTGGAGTTTGAAGCGCGCAAATGATCAGCCGGATGGACGTTTCACACTCATCTTCAAACGCCTACCCGAAGGCTGGCGTATTGTGCACGATCACACCAGCGCGGCTCCGCTGCCGAAGTGACTCGTTAAAAAAGTCACAACGTTAAAGCGGCTCCCTTTTCTAACTTTGTAACCTCATAAGAAGCTTCTCGTGAATGTTATCGAAGCCGCCATTACTGAAAACCGCGACCACATCTTTCG
>Ga0126371_10002682_pt1 | contig 15371 bp, 10 predicted proteins | sample PanSoiMetaPlot_4_FD_110145 | JGI IMG/M metagenome (GOLD analysis project Ga0126371, IMG submission 110145) | Tropical forest soil microbial communities from Panama - MetaG Plot_4 | ecosystem: Environmental > Terrestrial > Soil > Tropical forest > Bulk soil | place: Panama | collected 2016-02-17 | reverse complement strand
TGTACAGACTGCCGGCCCCGACCAAGCGGATGGCGGTCGCTAGGTCGTCCACGCCTTGCGCTTTCAGAATGATTCCGCTGGCGCCCAACGCGAGCACTTCTCCCACGGCGGCGTCCTCGGGTCCATCAGCGAGCATGAGGACCTGAACTCGTTCGTCAACTTTTCGGATGCGCCGCGCCGCCTCCAGGCCATCCATGACCGGCATCTTCACGTCGAGTACCGCCACGTCGATCCGGCAGCGCCGCGCGAGGGCGACTGCTCGGCGCCCGTTCTCGGCCCACTCGACCACGCGAAATCCGCAGGTGGGCAGAACCCTTCCCAATGTTTCCAGAAGGATGCGGTGATCGTCGGCTAAGAGGAGCCGCAGAGGTGCTTCGCGTCCGTTTGGAACGAAAGCCGGGGATGACGTGCTGACGGGCATCTTTATGTGGCCTGGGCGCAGCGCTAGGGCGTTGGAGGTGCACAAAGAGGCCGCCCACCCTGGTGCATGTCAAGGCGAAACGGCAACAGCACTTCGGCCGGTGCGTCAATAGGCGAAATCATTCGGAATGTGTCCATCAGCGCGCGTTTCGATGCGGAACAGATCGAGCTGACTCAATCAGCCATCAACTGATCGGGCGGTGCCATCACTCATTGTCAACTGGAGACCGGGGCTCGAGATGGGATCACAATACGCTGACGCGTCGTAGTCCTTATCGCCCCCAGCCCGCCGCGTCGGGGCCGTAGCGATCCCTGATCTTGTCCACCATGCGCGAGAGCGTCCGGTCGCGCTCCGTCTCCACACCCTGCCGCTCGCTCTCGAACAGTGTAAGCTGATCGGGAGTCCCCTCGCGCATCAGCTGCGACAATCCAACCCCGAGCAACCGTGCGGGTACGTGTCGCGCCTTGCGGAGTACCGCGAGCAGTTCGCGCGCGGTCGCCAGCACCGCCCGGTCGGAAATGACGGGCGCCGGGAGGGTGCGGCTCGACTGCCGCATGGTGAAGTCGGCGTCCTTGATGCGGACGGTGATCGTCCGGGCCGCGAGCCCCGAGGAGCGCAAGTCCGCCGAGGCACGGTTCGCGAGCGCCACCAGCTCCCGGTCGAGCGATTCCGCGTCGTCCAGATCCTTGGCGAAGGTTTCGTCTCTCGAGATGGACTTGGCTTCACCGGAGCTGTCGACCTGGGATTCGTCCTGCCCGCGAATCCGCCGGTGCAGCCAGGCTCCGGCCCGTTCGCCGAGCCATCCCTGCAAAATCTTGAGCTCGTGCCGGAGGGCGTCGGTCACTTCACGAAGCCCGAACTTGGCAAGCTCCTCCTGGAAGCGCGGGCCTACTCCCGGGAGATCGGCCAGTGAGAACCCGCGGAGGAATTCCTCTTCCGTCCCCGGCTCCACGATGACGACCGCTTTTCCCTCCACCCCCGCCCTCGGCTTCGCCCTTCCCGCTGCGAGCTTGGCCACGAGCTTCGACGACCCGCCCCCGATCGAAACCGAGAGCTTCGTGGCGTCTTTCACCGCGGTCCGGATGCGCCGTGCGGTTTCCGAGAGGTGCTCGTTCTTGTAGAGCCGCTCGGTGCCGGACATGTCGAGGTAGAACTCGTCCGAGCTCGCGCGCTCGACGGCAGGCGTGAATCGCTCCAATGCCGTGCGGATCTCCTCCCCCTTTTCCACGCATGCTTCCCACGGCACCGGGACGATCATGGCGTCAGGGCAGAGCCGAGCCGCCCGCGCCATCGGCATGGCCGAGGAGACGCCATAGGCGCGCGCTTCGTAGGACGCGGACGTCACTACACCGCGTTTATCCGCCGATCCACCGACGATGAGAAGGGGAGATCTTCCGGCGCCGTTAGGATCAACGAGTCGGGCAACGGATACGTAGAAGGCATCCGCGTCTGCAAGAAGTATTCGGGGAACAGCCACACGGGAGTTTACAACTAGACGCGCAGACGCACAGATGGGGTCCTGGTAACAGTTGACCGTAGCCCATCTACGCGTCTGTGCGTCTAGCTTATCCGTCGGTGCGTCTAGCCTTATCTTTTTTCCATGGTCAAGCGCTGCGGTTGGAGCGAGAGCGATCCCCTGATGGTGAAATACCACGACACCGAATGGGGAGTACCCCTGCATGGCGACAAGAAACTCTTCGCCAAGCTCGTGCTCGACGGCTTCCAGGCCGGACTCTCGTGGCGGGTGATCCTGCACAAGCGCGAGGCCTTTCTCGAGGCCTTCGACGGATTCGACCCCGAGCGCATGGCCTGCTATGACGCCCGGCGCCGGGCCAAGATCCTCAAGAATCCGGGAATCGTCCGGAACCGGGCCAAGGTGGCCGCGGCCGTGACCAATGCCCGCGCCTTTCTGGCCCTGCGGGACCGGGGCGAGACCCTGGACCGGCTGCTCTGGGACTGTGTGCAGGGTGCGCCCATCAAGAACGCCCGGAAAACCCTGCGGGGGGTCCCGGCGGAGACTCGCGAATCCCGCCAGATGAGTGACATCTTGTCTGAGCGGGGCTTCAAGTTCGTGGGCCCCACCATCTGCTATGCCTTCATGCAGGCCGTCGGGATGGTGAACGACCATTTGGTGGCGTGCTTCCGTCACCGCGAGGTCTAAACTCGTATGGCGAAGAAGCGGAAGGTGCTGATCATCGACGACGACCGGGCGCTGGCCCAGCTCTTCGCGTCACACCTGCGCGGAGCCGGCTACCTGCCGTTGATCGGCGAGGACGCGATGCAGGGATTCATGTTCGCGCAGCGGGAGCTGCCGGATGTGATCCTGCTGGATGTGAGCATGCCCGCCGGAGGCGGAATGCTGGTCTTCGACCGGCTCGCCAAGTCCGCGAAGACGGCGGGCATTCCGGTCGTGGTCATCACGGCGCTGGACGATCCGAAGGTCGAGGCCGACAGCACCGCCCGCGGAGCGCGGGCGGTGCTGCACAAGCCGGTCGACAAAGACACCCTTCTCAAGCAGGTCGCGACGGTCCTCGAATCAGCGAGCTGAGACCGCAATCGCCTTGACCGCCACCGGAGCCCCCGCGAGCAGCACCGGCGTGTGATTCGTGTTCGCCACCTGATTGTACGCCGCGACATCCGTGCTCACGATCGCATTGAACGTCGCCAGGTACCCATCCAGCTGCGCCCGCTCCACCTTCCACTCGTCCAATACTTGGGGTGAAGGCGGCTGCGCGTACCCGCCGAAGATGCCGAACCCCAGGCTCTGATACTTGTCGGCGAACCGCGTGAGGTAGTGGATGTCGTCCTCAGGCGCGCCGCGCTGCTGATCGGAGTTGTAGAGTGTGTCCTTCAGCTGGCGCAGTTTCCGCGACAGCTCCCGCGACGCCCGGTTCAACGCCCCCATCGCCGCGGTGTCGCCCGCCTCGCGAACGGCGGTCTGCGCATTCCGGATCTGCGTCTCGATCGCCACCAGGTGGTTCAGCATCTCATGGAGCGCCGTCAGCTCCGACCGGAACTGGAGGCCGGCGGCGAGCTGGGCCTGGAACTTGGCCGGGTCGCCACCCTGCACCGGATCGGGCCTCACGTCGACGGTCTGTGAACCGCTCTTTCCCGCCACGCTCACCGTCAGCGTGTAGGTGCCGGGCACCACCGGCGGGCCGAACCCACCACGGCGGAACCCGCCGCCACCTTCCCCACCTTGCGGTGCCTCGATCGTCAGCGGGGCCGGACCACTCCACCGCAACGCCCAGGTCATCCGGTTCACGCCCATCTTGGTCGGCCCGGACGAGTCGACAAACACGGTATCGCCCGACGCACTCGTGACGACGAGACGGGCGCCCGAGCGCCGTCCGCCGAACCCACCGGGACCTGCACGGCCGCCACGCCCACCACCGGCACCACCGGCCTCAGGCGCGCCCGCTGGAGGAGTCGTGTCGGCCCCCGCTTTGAGGTAGTAGTCGATCACCGCGCCCTGCGGCGTCCCGCGCACCGTGAAGTTGGTCGGCGCGACGCCCGAGCGGCCCCGCGCGCGTCCCCGCAAGATGGCGGGCACCACCGGGAACAGGTGGAAGTCCTGCGCCGCCACGTCAGCCGTGAGGCCTTCGAGCGGCGTGATGTCGTCGAGCGCAAAGAGGCCGCGGCCATGCGTCGCCACCAGCAAGTCGTGGGACGCTTTGACGAACTTCACGTCATAGACCGGCGTGGTCGGGAAGTCCGCCTTCATCGCCTTCCAGGACGCGCCGCCGTCGCGCGACATCCAGAGCCCCTGATCGGTACCGAGCATCAGGAAGTTCCGGGCGTTCGGGTCCTCGCGGACCACGTGCGCCGCAGCTTCCGGAAGCCCCGCATCGATCCGGGTCCACGTCTTCCCGTAGTCGGCGGTCTTGTACGCGTATGCGTGATTGTCGTCGAACTCATGCCGGTCGTAGGTGATGTAGGCAGTCCCGGCATCGAAGGGCGAAACGCCGACCTGGTAGATCCGGCCTTCCTCATCAGCCGAGAGCCCGGGGAAGTGGCCACCCACGTTGGCCCACGTCTTCCCGCCATCCTTCGTCACCTGCACCAGGCCGTCGTCCGTGCCCACCCAGATCACGTTGGTGTCGGTCGGCGCGACGTTCACGGTCAGAATCGTGTTGTACGTCTCGGCGCCCGAGATGTCGTATTCGATGGGCCCGCCGGAATTCACCTGCTTGGACTTGTCGTTCCGCGTGAGATCGGGGCTGACTGGCGCCCAGTGCTGGCCGCCATCCGTGCTCTTGAACACCACATTCGCGCCGATGAAGACTTCGTCCGCGTTGGTGGCCGAGACCTCGATGGGCGAGGTCCAGTTGAAGCGATAGGTCAGCTCCGACGGCCTCGTTCCTTCGACGCTGGGCTCGTACGGCCTGATCCCGCGGGATTCCCCGGTCCGGAGATTCACGCGACTGATCGACCCGTTCTGCGAGTCCACATACAGGATCGTCGTGTCACTCGGCGCCGGAACGGCGTACTCCCCGTCGCCCCCGGTGACCGTGAACCATTGCGCCCCGTCACTTGCGCCCGCGGGCCCGCACCAGCCGTTGTTGTCCTGAAGGCCCCCGCAGACCATGTAGGGATCGTTGGTGGTCGCGGCGACCATGTAGAACTGCTCGATGGGCAGGTTGTTGAACCAGGTCCAATTCTTCCCGCCATCCGTCGTGGCATACGCGCCGCCGTCGTTCCCCTGGATGATCCGGTCCGCATTGGTCGGGTCGATCCAGAGCGCGTGGTGATCCACGTGCACGCCCTGGTCGATGGCGCGGGCCGTCTTCCCGCCGTCATCCGACTCGAGCAGCTCGTAGGATGAGAAGTAGAGCTTGCGGTCGTCCGCCGGAGAAACCGTCACCTGCGAGAAGTAGAACGGCCGGACGTCGAGCGCGTGGTTATCGGAGACGCTCGACCAGTGATCGCCCAGATCGCGCGATTCCCACAGCATGCCGGTCTTGGCCTCGACCAGCGCGTAGACGTGACTGGGATTGGACGCGCCGATGCCGAGCGCGATGCGGCCGTAGATGCCTTTGGGAAGTCCCTGCGACAACCGCTCCCAGGTGACGCCACCGTCCGTCGAGCGATAGATACCGCTCCCCGTCCCGCCCGAGACCAGCTCCCAGGGATGCCGGACAAATTGCCACAGGCCGGCGAAGTAGACGCGAGGGTTGCCCGGATCCATGATCAGGTCGGACGCGCCCGTGGTGTCGTTGACGAAGAGGGTCTTCTGCCAGGTCTTCCCGCCGTCGGTGGTGCGGAAGATTCCGCGGTCGGCGTTGGGGCTCCAGGCGTGCCCCAGGGCCGCCACGAGGACGATGTCGGGGTTCGCGGGATCGACCACGATCTTCGAGATCTGACCCACGTCGCCGAGTCCCATGAAGCGCCAGCTGTGACCGGCGTCGGGCGAGAACCAGACGCCATGTCCGTTGACCACGTCGTTGCGAATCGCCGCCTCACCGGTCCCCACCCAGACCAGGTTCGGGTTCGACGGAGCGAGTGCGACCGCGCCGATCGATGCGGCCGGCTGGTCCTTGAAAATCGCGTCCCAGGTGTTCCCGTTATCGGTGGTCTTCCACACCCCGCCCGCGCCGGCGCCCACGTAGTAGGACCCCGACTGCCCCGGAACACCCACTACCGTCGACACCCGCCCGCCCGCCACCGACGGTCCCAGGTTCCGGAACCGGATCGTGTTGAGGGAGTCCGCCGGCGAGGCGGCCGCTGCGGCCGAAGCCGTCGCCGTGGCATCAGCTGGGGCCTTGGCCGGTGGCTTGCGATTGGGTTTGGACTGCGCGGCGAGGGGTGCCGACACCAGCAGAAGAAGAGGAAGAACACCCGGGCGATGCATTGACGTCTCCTGGCGGGAAGGGTGAAAGAGGCGGGGCCCCCAAAAACTGCGGCGCCCCCCTCGTTACGGAAGGGGGGCGCCGCGCGTTGTCCTTTCGGCCTACGTCAGGGCTACTTGGCTCGCTCCAGGTACTTCCCCTCCCGGGGGTCGACCCGGAGGCGGTCACCGGTGGAGATGAACTCGGGCACCTGGATGGTCACGCCGTTGGAGAGCTTGGCCGGCTTCGAGCTCGCCGTCTTGGTGGCGGACTTCATCACCGGGCTGGTCTCCACTACGTCCAGCTCCATCACCGCAGGCAACCTGATCCCGATGGGCCGCCCATCCAGCCACTCCGCCTGGAAGTGCATTTCAGGCTGTAACCACTCGCCCTGGTCCCCCACCGAGCCTTCGTCCAGCGTGTACTGCTCGTAGGTCTCGGAGTCCATCACGTGCACGCCGCTGTGATCGCGGTACAGCACCTGGAACTCCTTCTGGTCGAGCCGGACTTCGTCCAGGAAGTCGGTGGCCGACACGCGCGTATCGAAGGTGTTGCCGGAGTTCAAGTTGCGCAGGCGCAGCTGCACGAACGCGCGGAGGTTTCCGGGGGTACGGTGCGTAAAATCTTCGACGCGGCACGGATTCCCGTCCATCATGATCACGTGCCCTTTACGAATGTCGGTCGCCTTCATTGCCAGGACTCCACTACTAAGAAGAAAGGACGTGCTCCAAGGGAGGGGAAAACTAAACAGATGAACAAGGGGGGCAATGGCACCTGCGCCACCACCCCCCTCACCACAACTCCGCGCCCCTTCAGTTCTTAGGTGTCTTCCACGAATCGGCTTCCTTCATGAACTCGAGTGCCTGTGCCGCCAGATCCACCGCCGGCGTTCCGGGAGCCTCGGTCAGCGCGCTCACCCGGGTGAGGTTGGTCTGCGCTTTGGTGTTCCCCGAATCGGCCGACAGCGCCGACTTGTAGGCTTCGACCGCCGCCGTGTAGTGCCCGGTCTTCTCGAGGGCGACCCCAAGGGAATTCCGGAACGTGGTCGAGTTCGACAGCTCCACGGCGCGGGACAGGGTCTTGAGCGCCTCGTCGTACTCCCCGCGCTCGATCTGCACGAGGCCGAGGTCGTTGATGGACCAGCCATCCTTGTCGTTCAACACGATGGCGTGCTGGTAGTCCGCCACCGCCGAATCGGTCTGACCCAGAAAATCATGTGCGCGACCCAGGAGCCGGTACGCCGAACCCGACGTGGAGTCGAGCGCGATCACCTGCTGGATCTCCCCGATCGCATCCTTGGCCTTCCCCTGCTCGATCAGTACCCGGGAGAGGTTGAGACGAGGCGACAGCTTGGTTGAATCTTCGGCGATGGCGGCGCGGAATTCCGTCACCGCGCTGTCCCGGTCGCCACTTCGCCAGGCGTTGAGCCCCTGTTTGTAGTGACTGACGGTGACCGCGGGGACGGCCGGCGGCGTCGGCGTCGGGGGCGTGACCGGCGTGGCCTTGGTGGTGGTGGGCAGCGATGCCGTGGTGGTGTCGGTGGACTTGTGGCCGCAGGCCACGGCGAAGGCGGCGGCACCCATCGCCAGCACGACGAGCGTGATGCCGATGACGCGACGGGTGGGGGCAGGCGAAGGCTCGAAGCCTTCGGCGAGCGTGAAGCGATACATAACGTCCTCCAGGACGGGGTTGCCGTCACTAGAGGCACGTCAGGTGCCAGGGGTCAGGTGTCAGGTATCAGGTGTCGGGGAAGGCACTTAGCGCGAGTCGCAAACGTCGCACGTGTTCTGGCGAACACATGGTCAAGCCAAACGAGGTGTCCGGAAGAACACTACTTCAGGTGATAGAGGGCGATCGCGTTGTCGCGGAGGACCTTCTTCGCCAGCACCCGGGCTTGAGGCATGGTAATGTCGCCATCCCGGACCATCGCGGTGAGCGCCATGCCGAGGGCCCGACGCGCAGTGGTGGAGGCGACCCAGGCACCCATCATCCACGTCTGCTTGGGACCTCCGTCGAACGCATCGGTCCCGAAGAGGACCTTGTCGGGCCAGCGCATGAGCCAGCCCCGGAGCACCGTCGCCAGCTCCTCGGGAGCGAGGATCAAGTCCATCATCGAGATGTCGGCGTAGACATTCGGCTTGGCCAGCATCGCTTCGGTCTCGCCGACGTGCGGCCAGCCGCCATGAATCAGCACGAAGTTCGTGCCCCGCAGAGTCGAGTCGTTGAACACGGGCTCGAGCAATCCCGGCCTCGCTCCCTCGGCGTCGTAGTAGCCACCGAAGAACTCGAGGGCGTGCAGGTGCACCGCCATACCCTGCTTGCCAGCTTCCCGCGCGACAAACCGAAAGAGCGCGTCGGAGAGAATCTTCACTTCTTCGGCGGAAGGGGTCCCACCCTTCGCGTACTGCGCGTAGATCGCCGCGGCGCGGACGGTGTCGGGCGTGGCGAAATCGAAAGCCCGGAGGTAGGCGACTTCGAACTTGATCGCTGGCGCGCCGGCGTCATGCTGGCGCCGTAGCAGCGGGAGCACGACTTCCTGCTCATACTCGTTGAGCGTCGACGGGAGCGTGCCGAGACCCAAGTCCCCTTGATACCGATGGAGGAGCCTCGCCTCGAGGGGATACAGGGCCCGGGCGTCGGGAGTTTGGCCTGCCAGTCGCGTGTCGACGGGGAAGATCAGGGGATCATCGAACGGCACCCAGTGGAACCGCGAGCTGTCGAGCCCGGCACCCATCGCGATCCGGTTCGCGAACTCCCGCTGGATCCCAGCCCGATCGAGAGCCTGCGCAGGAGTGCTGACGCCGGTTAGAGCCTTTGCAGCCTGCCCCCAGACCGGCACATCGAGGGTGAGACGCCATGGTAGAGGGAAATCGGGGATGCCGCCGAGGGGCAATGCGTCGTAGCCGGTGTCTGGAGCGCCCCCGGGAGGCACCACCGCCATGGGATGCGCGTGGTTATCGATGGCCCGGATCGAGGCGATGTATGTGGCGAGGCTCGGATCGACCGGTGATTGGGCCTCGACGGGAGCCGCCAGCAGTGACAACACAGCGAGGAGCCGCACGCGATGAGAATGCGGCTTATTGGGTGAATAGGCTAGACGCGCAGACGGAAAGGCTGGACGCACAGACGCGCAGCTGGGATACTGCAAACAGTGGACTGGAGCCCATCTGCGCGTCTACGCGTCCAGTCTTTCGTCTAGCTTTTCCGGATCCCGTGCCGCCTCAGGATCTTCAGCAAGCTGGCATGATCGGCCAGCCCCAGCTCCCGCGCAGTCTTCGTGATGTGCCACGCGTTCCGGTCGAGCGCCGTCAGCAGGATCCGTTTCTCGGCCTCTGCCCTGAGCTCCCGGAACGTCCCCGCCATCGCTCCCGTCTCGGACGCTGGAGCCTCGCGGACCTCCCGCGGAATGTCCCCGACCGAGAGCACATCGGTATCCGCCGCAATGAGCATCCGCTCGACGACATTCTTCAACTCCCGCACGTTGTTCCGCGACCAATCGGCCCGCGCCAGAACCTCCACGGCCGCCGGCTCGATGGGCTTGGGCCGCATGCCGAACCGCGAGCCCACGACTCCGATCAGATGCTCCACCAACGCCGGGATGTCCGACCGCCGCTCGGCGAGCGCCGGCACCCGGACGACGTGCACGCACAGCCGATAATACAGATCGAGCCGGAAACGGCCCGCCTGCACTTCCTGCTCCAGCTGACGATTCGTGGCGGCGACCACCCGCGCATCGACCGGGATCGTCCGGTTCCCGCCCACCCGGGTGATCTCACGTTGCTCGAGCACGCGCAGGAGCTTGGCCTGAGCCGGCAACGGCAACTCGCCCACTTCATCCAGGAATAGCGTTCCACCCGCCGCGGTCTCGAAGGCACCCTTCCGCATCGTGTGCGCGCCGGTGAACGCCCCCCGCTCGTGCCCGAACAGCTCGCTCTCCACCAGCTCTCCCGGCAGTGCGGCGCAGTTCACCGCCACCAGGAGTCCCTTCCGCGCCGACATGCGGTGGACCTCCCGGGCGACGAGCTCCTTCCCGGTTCCCGAATCACCAAGGACCAGGACAGGGCTGGGAATGGGTGCCAGCCGGTTCAGTTGCTCCCGCACTCGCGTGAGGGCCGCCGACGTCCCGACCAGGGCCCCTTCGGACGCGCGAAGCGTCGCGACCTCGCGGGTCAGGCGCTCCCGCTCGAGCACGTGCTCCACTTCCCGCACCACGCGCTCCATCGGCTCAGCCTTGTCGAGAAAGCTCCGGGCGCCGAGCTGCACCGCCTGCAGGCAGCGGTCGTAGCTCCCGGTCCCCGTGTACACGATCACCGGCACCCGCCGCCCCACCGACTTCAGCACCGCGAAGCCGTCGAGGATCGGCATCTCAAGGTCCAGGATCATCACGTCGATGGGCTCCCGCTCGATGACGTCGATCGCGGCCTGCCCTCCGGCGGCGATCAGGGTCTGGTACTTCCCCAGCCGGCGCAGATCGTAGGCGTACTGCTCCGCCATGGCCGGAACATCGTCTACCACCAGGACCGTGGTCATCGGTCACCTTCCTTCTCTGCTGCAGCTCCCGCGGTCTCTAGGCGCGGGAATTCCACCGTGAAGGAGGACCCAGCTCCCGGTGCGGTGTCCACCCGGAGCGCCCCACCCGCATCACTCACCAGCCTGCGTACGATCGTCAGCCCGAGCCCCGACCCCTGGGGCTTGGTCGAATGAAATCCCACGAGTGCCCGCTCGAGTTCTGCAGAGCTCATGCCGGCTCCCGTATCGATTACCTGCAGGCAGACGTGTTCGCCGCCCTTGGTGCGCAGCGTGACCCGGCCGCGTCCGTTCACGAGGCTCTCGCGCGCGTTACTGGCCAGATTGTCGATCACCCGCCGGAGCGCGAGGGGGTCGGCGCGCACCACGGGCGCCGGATCAGCCAGCTCGACCTGCACCGTTATCCCTTCATCTCCAGCGAGCCGCTGGGCCGCCCCTTGTACCGCCGCATTCAAGTCGCAGGGTTCAGCCGCACCCGGTACGGCGAGCCGTGCGTACTCGCCGGCGAGCGCATTCAGGTACGTGATGCTCGACTCCACCGTCCCTTGCCGGTCGGCGAACACCCGGGCGAGCTCTGCGGGACTCTCACCCGCCGCATCACTCCAATGACGGAAGACATTCCGGATCGGCGTCAGACCATTCCGGATGTCGTGATTTACCTGCCGCGCCAGGTCACCCAGTGCCGCCCGCCGCTCCGCGCGACGCGCGACCTCGGCACCCTCCTTGAGCCGGCTGGTCATCGAGCTGAGTACTCCCGCCAGCTTCCCGACTTCATCCCGGCGCCCGGTGTCGAATGCACCTTCCGGATGCTCCGGATCCAGCGCCTCGGCGCGATCCGTAAGATCGGCGAGGGGTTTGGACAGCCTCCCGGCGAGCCATAACGCGAGCGCCAGACCGGTCAGCGCCGTGGTAAGCAGGCCCAGGATGAGCCAGCGGTCCACGCTGCCCGAAATCGCCGCCAGCGGTCCGAGCGACTGCCTGACGACCAGGCTCGCAGTCGTCACCGCGTCAGCGTCCTCCGATGCCAGGAATGGCAACGGCAGGACGTGCCCGCCCGCCGCGGCGGTGTCATCCAGAACCACGGTGACATCCGTGTCGGGCGCCGAGCGGGCCATCCACTCGGAGTCGACGCCGATTCCGCCGACGAGCGGGTAGACGCGGTCACCGACGCGGAGCGAGTCGAGGCGGGCGAGGGTCACGAAGGTCGATTCCGCCGATCGCACCCTGAGGAGCATGATCGAATCGGACGTGGCCCGGAGCTGACCTTCGAGCGCCGGCTCAGGCGACCCGTAGGAGTTCCGGAAGTGACCCGACGACAGCACCGTGCCCTCGGGCGAGAGGACCTGGAGGCTCGCGAGCCCGGAGACCCGCATGGCGGTGCCGGCGAAGTCTCTGACGTAGTCCGCGCCGGAGTCGCCCGCGAGCGCCGCGCGCAGATGAGCGTCGGACGCGGCCGCGCGCCTCACTCCCGCCAGCCGGCGGGCAAGGTCGACGCTCGTTCCCGTCACGCGGGCACGGACGTGTTGGAGCGCCGCATCGGCGCGAGCGGTGAACATCGCCTGAAGCCTGCTGCCGACCGCGCCACGAACGCCCCACCCGAACACCACGAGCGGGACGAGCACGGCGGGCAGGAAGGCGGCGGCGAGCCGGGCACGGAAGGTCACCGGGCATCTCCGAGGCGCGGCGCGCCATCGCCATTCAGACGGACGGGAAGCAGACTCCGGTCGAGCACGACGCTTGCACGGACCGCGATCAAGGGCGTCGACTGACCCCACGACGGCCCGCAAGGCGTGGCAGCGCTCCGGCGCTCGATCATGGCCCACTCACTCCCGGACTCGATGGCCCGCTCCCACCCTACTGGCGAAAGGGCCACTGCGAACACGCCATGACCCAGCGCGCCACTTCCGATGAGCCTGGCGGCGAGAGCTTCCCCGGTCGGATCGCCCCGCCGATAGGCCACGCGATGCGGGCCCGAGAGCTTTGCCTGACGGCCCGTCGTTGCGGGGCACCCCTCGTTTCCAGCCGGCGTCGCATCAACGCGCACCGCCGCCACCAAATCGTCGCGGTCGACCGAAATGGGGTCGGGCGCGATCAGGACATACTCCTCGTTCCAGGCCATGGGGAGGATCGCAAACCGCGGGCGGGTTGCCGCGAGAGCGAGCGCCGCCCGGTCTCGTGTGATCACAACATCCGCGTGACTCTCGAGCGCGTCGCGCGCGTCACCAGTCCCGTGTGCGAACGTGATTCGCGGCGCCGTGCCGGGCGTCGTCGGTTGCAGCACGGCATCGTCCGCGTCGTTGGCCGCATCCGTGATCCAGCGGCTCCCGGTGCCGATGGGCCAGCCGTGGTCCGGCGCAGGCTTCGTGATCGCTGCCGACGGCGCGAGGACAGCGGGCATTGGATCAAAGCCGCTCGTCGCGACCCGAATCAGCGTGTCCCCATCCGTCGTGGTCCGCTCGGCGAGTGACGAGTCGGTGAGCCGCCACGCGGTCTTCACGTCGCCGGCGAGCACCGGCGCGCCATCCCAGAAGCGCGCGTCCTTGCGAAGCACGAACTCCATGGCGTCGCCGCTGTTTCGCCACGACGCCGCGAGTCCGGGCACCAGCGTGCCCTGACAATCGACTTTGACCAGGGTCTCGTACGCGAGCCCGAACGCGATCCGCTCCGCGGCCGAACGCGGGACCGGCGCATCCTGACTCTCGACAGGTCCGTCCTCCACCACGCGGATGGAGTCGCGCGACCGGCTCGGAGTGGCACCTGCCACGGAGGCCATGCAGTTGGCGGGAAAATGATTGGGTGCAGGCGGCGAGACCCGCATGACGGCATGCGAGCACGCAAAAATCCCCGCGACCGCGAGGGTCGCGAGGAAGGATTGAGCGATCGTCGTCTTCAGCAAGGGGACGGCTCCGGTGAGGTTCGGGGCGCAAGGTGTCATACCCCGCGCCTCCGAACTCTACCCATCCAGACGAGCCTTGCGGCCCCTGGGTTTCTGCGGGTTCAGCACTTGGCCTACCAGTTCAGCCAGTACGAAGCCTTCACCAGGAACGTGTTATCCGGGTGGAGATTGAAGAGATCCCGGTAATCGCCGTTCAACCCATCGGCGCTGGGCGTCGACGTGTAGAGCGAGCGTCCCTGCGTCCACACCACGAAGATGGTCGAGCCCGGCCGGTACTCCCACCGGACCACCAGGTTGGAGTTGAACTGCTTGAAGTCCAGGCCCCCAGGATTGAGTCTGGGCGAGGCCGACGTCGTATCTGCGAGATAGGGCTGGTACCGCCCGTCGTAGTTGGCGGCGCTCGGGTTCGCCAGCTCGCGCACGTTCGAATAGTTCCCCCGGCTCACGAAGGGCGCGATGTGCCATTGCACCGAGAGATTCGTCGTGATGGTGTAGCCCAGGTCCGCCGTGAGGCCCACGGTCCGCTGGTCCAGGTGCGCGAACGTGTAGTGCAGGACCCCCTGACTCGCCGGCCTGCCTGAATCGATCACGAAGTTGCCATACCACTGGTTGTCGGCGTGCTGCGTCGTGATGTTCGCGCCGATCGACACGTTGAAGCGGGTCGACGCATTGTACGTCAGCTGGGGCTGCAGGTTGATCGACGAATTATGCCCGCCGTCCCCGAAGAACATGTTCGAGAAGAAGGACGGAATCAGCTTGTGCCGGTCATCGCCCTGGAAACCCCACCACGGCGCCAGGTATGGATCCTGCCGCACCGCCGGACCACCACGGGCACAGCGGTCGCACCAGGTAGTGCCAAGCTGGCCATAGGTCCCGCCGGCATGGAGCCACCACATGTTCGCGAATTTCACGTGCACGTTGGTGTTCGCGGCGCGCTCGGTGGCCATCCCTGCCGCATTCCACCACTGCCACCAGTTGAAGTTCCACTGGAGCTGGTTGTAGACCTTCGTCGGCTTCCGCCAGAAGACGCCCATCCAGTTGTTCCAGCTCTGCTGGTCGGCCTGGAACATGAATCCCAAATCGTTGACCTCGAACCCCGGCGAGCGGCGCAGGTAGCTCGTCTCGCCCATGATCGAGCCGGAGATCTTGCCGAGGTGCACTTCTTCGGCGTTCCCCGAGAGCGAAGTGGCGGTCGAGTCGACGTGATACGGGCCGCCGGGGCGCTGGAAGTAGTGAACCGCATTCTCCTGCAGGGCCGTGATGTCCGTCGTCGATCCATTCACCTGGCTCAGATCTACCGACGCCGAGATCTCGTACCGGTTATTGAGGAACCGGTGACGAGCGTCGATCGCACCCACGTACGCGCTATGGGCCAGATGCGGAGAGCTGGCCGAATCGAGCTGCCGGTTCACACCGGTGAAGATGAATCCCACGCCACTGTTGCCGTTGTTCAGGTCCTGCGTCATCCGCAGTACGCCGTAGTTGGCACCTGGTTCGGTGGTCACTCCCCCCGGGCCGGTCTCATGCTGAGTCACGGCATCGATCACGCCGATGTTGAGTCCCCCGGGCAGGCGTCCGGTGAGCTTGCCGGCGCCGAGAATAGTCGTCGCACCGGTGCCATCGCCGAGTGTCGGCGTCGCGCCGATCCGGCGGGAATAGAAGAGCTCCTCGTTGCTGCAGTTCACCTGACTGCAATTGA
>Ga0126371_10002681_pt1 | contig 15375 bp, 16 predicted proteins | sample PanSoiMetaPlot_4_FD_110145 | JGI IMG/M metagenome (GOLD analysis project Ga0126371, IMG submission 110145) | Tropical forest soil microbial communities from Panama - MetaG Plot_4 | ecosystem: Environmental > Terrestrial > Soil > Tropical forest > Bulk soil | place: Panama | collected 2016-02-17 | reverse complement strand
GGCCGTTTGATGCGGGTTGAGCGAGCCTCAGAGCGGGAATCGGTAGTGGCCATGGCTCGAACAATCGGCGAGCCCGTTCGGGCACAACTACGTCAAACACTTGAGCTCGCACCCATGAAAACTGCCGTCCGCGTGGTCGGCCTGCTGAGCCGCGTCGAGCCAATTGTTGTCGAGGAGCTATTGCCGCGGCGCATGCGCGTTGGCGAAAGAAGCGCTCAGGATGAAGCGCTGCGCCAACTCTCAATTGCGGCAGCGCCGGAACGTGGCCGAACGCTGACGCGCATGATAGGCGTGCTCGATTCGATGATTGTGCCCATGGCGCTCGATGAAGTTGGGATGTGTGGGGATATCACAGTCGCGCCTGAGATACTGCGTATCGCGCAGGGGCAGTCACTGACAGACAGTTCCGACTTTATTCGTGTGAAGGCCGTCGAAGCGCTTGGTCGGCTTCGTGTTCCTGAGATGGAGGGGGCCCTGCTGAACTTTGTGGCAGCCAAAGGTATGTGGCGCTGGGCTTATCCGCACGAGATGCGGCTCGCAGCCGCTCAGGCGCTCGCGAAACTTGATGCCGAACGAGCGCCAGCTCTTCTGGTGGGTTCGGGCTTGGATGCACGGCTCTTGAGCTTGGCGCCACTCGACGCGAAACCGAACCGCGATTTCGTTCGCTATCGCCGATATGAACGCATCCGCATGGTGCGTCCAATGCCTGCCGTCATTGAATCGCACCGCGGAAGGTATCAGCCGGCGGTGCAGGTGTTGAGTTTAGAAGGCGGCCTGCTCGGCGGAAAAATTCAATTGTCTGTTGGAACAGCCGCAAAGCTCCGCATCTCAACTGGCCTGCGCCCAATTTCCTTGGATGTGCTCGTGCGCTTTGCAAAATCCAACCAGGCGGGAGTCGAAATGGTCGGAATGGAATTGGAAGACCGTTTCCGTTTGAGAAACCTTCTACTGTCTACCGCAACCGCGCCTCGTCGGCATCAGTCAAGTCCAGCTTGAAAATCCATCGAAACTTACCACTTTTTCTCGGGTTAATCTCTTCGCGCGAATGTTGTTCAGGCGTAAACTGTACTGAAGTTTGTGACCCGAACGCTCTTCAGGTGGGTAGTGACTCATTTTGAAATGAGTCACTACCTTCAGGTGCATTTCGTTGACACTCTGAAAGCTCGCTGCTAGATTCGATGTTTTGTGTTTTCTTGGGGATAGTGAACATCCGTCTAAAATTAGGAGTAATTGCGTGGGTTGCAATGTGTGCGCTGGCTTCGGGCTGCGCTGTCAGCCGCAAGAGTGTGGTTGCGCCTATTGCGTCCGCGCCAGCGATGAATGCTACGAAGACGGAACTCATCAACCGTTACAACCAAGAGGCGTCCGCAGTGCAAACAATTAATGCCACTGTGCGGATGTCGCCGACGGCGGGTTCTGCACTGAGCGGTGTTATCGAGAATTATCATCAAGTGAACGGCTATATTCTGGCGGAGCGGCCAGACTCGATTCGCGTAATCGGCCAGGCACCAGTAATCCCAAAAGACATTTTCGACATGGCCAGCGACGGACAGGTTTTTCACATATTTATTCCCTCAAAGAACGAATTTATCGAAGGCCCCGCCGATTTACATCGCGCTGGGAAGCATCCGATTGAAAACCTTCGCCCACAGCATTTGTTCGACGCGCTGATCTGGCCAGCGATTGAAGCCGATGCGGCGGTGCTGTTGGAAGAAGCCGACGCGCTACCCGTTCACTATTATGTCTTGACGGTGGCAGCGAACGGTTCGCAAGGGTGGGAATTGCAGCGCAAAGTTTGGTTCGACCGTACGAACCTCCAGATGGCGAGGATGCAGGTCTACGATCCGCAAGGAGTTATCGTCTCCGATGTGCAAATGAAGGACTGGCAGCCCGCCGATGCCATCAACTATCCGAGACACATATTGATCGACCGGCCAGTTGACGACTATCGGCTCGACATAGCCGTCACGCAGCTAACCGTCAACCAGGCGGTTAGCGCCGACCGCTTTCATCTGGTTCAGCCCGCGGGAACGCAACTCGTTCGCCTTGGCGAGGACGCGCGCCCATGATTCGCCAGATGATCATGCGAAACGTGATGTTCCGGCCGGTGCGGACATTTATCACCGTTATTGCCGTTGCCGTCGAAGTCACGCTGATTCTGATGGTCGTGGGCCTCACGTCGGGCATGTTGTCAGACACCGCGAAGCGCATAGAAGGAATTGGCGCCGACATCATGGTACAGCCGCCTTCTGCTTCGATTTTTATGGCGCTGAGTGGCGCGCCCATGCCGATCGAGATTGGCCAGCGTCTGGCGCAACTCAAGTATGTGCGCACAGTCGCACCGGTGCTTCTGCAATTCAATTCCACGAATAGCCTCGACCTGATTTATGGCATCGACCCCGAAAGTTTTCGTGAGGTTTCAGGGGGGTTTGTTTTTCATGAAGGGCATGAGCTTCAAAATCCCGACGACATTCTCGTCGACGATTGGTACGCGAAGGGCCGCAAAGTCAAAGTGGGCGACACCCTGCATGTGCTTGGACACGATTTTCATATTGCAGCCATCGTCGAACACGGAAAGGGAGCGCGGCTCTTTGTATTAATGTCTACGCTTCAGGAGTTAGCTGGTGCGCACGACAAAGCATCCGTTTTCTTCGTCAAGTGCAATCAGCCGGAGCAAACGGAGAAAGTGATGTCTGCGATCAGCGGGTTGCTGCCGCATTACGAAGTGCGCCCGCTGCGCGATTACCTTTCATTGATGACTTCATCCAATTTGCCGGGGCTTCAGACGGTGATTCGTTCGATGATTACGATGGCGGCGGCGATAGGTTTCCTGGTCATTTTGCTTTCGATGTACACGACGATCATTGAACGCACTCGCGAAATCGGCGTCCTGAAATCGCTGGGCGCTTCGCGAGCATACATCGTGCGCGTAATCCTGAGCGAAACTACCGCAATGTGTGTGGCCGGAATCGTCTTCGGAATCGCTATGAGTTTTGGCGCTCGCGCGCTATTCCTCGCAGTTTTCCCGACGCTGACAATTTTGATCGCGCCATGGTGGATTGTTCGAGCAGCTGCGCTGGCAATCCTCGGCGGATGGCTAGGCGCGACGTATCCTGCGTGGATCGCCAGCCGGAAGGATCCCGTAGAAGCATTAGCGTATGAGTGACACCGTGCATTCCGGCATAGATATTTGCGATCATGACGCACGGGAATACAGTGCGGAAACGCTTGTCTCGGCTGGAGAAACTTTGGAGCCCATACTCAAAAGCACTAATCTTTGGAAGATCTACCAGGTAGGTCGAGTCGAGGTCGCCGCATTGCGGGGAGTGGACCTGGAGATTTTCCCTGGGGATTTTGTGTCGATCATGGGCCCGTCGGGCTGCGGCAAATCCACATTGCTTCACGTGATTGGAGGTCTCGCGCGAGCGACCCGCGGTAAAGTGTTGCTCGACGGCAATGATTTGGCAAGCATGGGAGATGGATCCCGCACGTTGCTCCGGCGGCACAAAGTCGGTTTCGTGTTTCAGAGATTTAATTTGCTGCCGACCCTGGACGCGCGAGGTAACATTGCTCTGGCACAGCACATCCACGGAGACGGTTTCGACCCGCATCGCTTCGAAGTAGTGACGCGAATGCTGGGAATCAGCGATCGCTTGCAGCATCGGCCATCAGAACTGTCCGGCGGCGAACAGCAACGGGTGGCTCTCGCCCGCGCGATCATCAACGAGCCGAAAATCGTCCTCGCCGATGAGCCAACGGGAAACTTGGATACGAAAAATTCGGAGAATGTCTTGGGGTTCTTGCGCCAGCTCAACAAGGATCTGGGGCAAACGATTGTCATGATTACCCACAATCCCGAGGCTGCAGCCTACGGAAACCGCGTGTTGCATATGCGCGACGGCATCGTGGTGGACGGCGCTTCCGCCAACTAATATATGCGAAAACTATTGAGGGGAATAGCTGGGACGATATTTTGGTCTTACGAGCGCGGCAGCTGGCCTTATGACGTAATGGTCATCGTCATCGTGATGTTCGTTTTGATCACGCCGCGCAGTTGGTTCCGTGATCAATCTCAATACACCTTCACAAACTCCACCGGTGTGGTCCTCCTCACTCAAGACCCGATCACACACATCGAAACGTACCGGCTCGATCGCGATTTATTCGGCAAAACCGTCGCTAGCAAATCGAACGCCGAGCTTGAGGAGAAAACACACCAAATTCTCGCTGAGTCGGTGTCTGACCTGAAGGGCCAAAGATTTCAGGTCCGAAGCATCGAGCCGGTTCACGGAGACGACGGTTTATTGCTGTACTACGAGGTCGAAGTGAAGCATTAGCGGTGCGGAGCAGCCACAGCCCAAACTATCCGGGCCTCCTTCGCGGCAGTTTCCCCATCTGTGCGTGTTATGATGTCTGCGGATTCTTCCAGCAAATACTGAGGAAAGCGGGAATGTTTGGCAAGATACGTCTGTCAGCTATCATCGCCACGGCCGTGGCGATGGCCATTGGCGCTGCGAGCATTCGTGCGAAGCCTCAGTCCCACAGCAGCCTCAACTTGGAAACTGTGCTCGATAGCTTGAACCGTGAAGCAAGGGACTTTCACAGCCTGACTGCCGAAGTCGAGCGAACCAAAGTCACCGTGGTCGTCAACGTTAAATCGACTGACACCGGCACTCTGTGGATCCGCGGCGACAAAATGCGTCTCGAACTGAAGACGCCGGATCTGCGGACAATTTTGCGGTCCGGTGACACGATTTTCATTTATACGCCGGGATTAAAACAGGTCGAAGAATACAATCTGGGGAAACATCGGGATTTGGTGAACGAGTTTCTCTTGCTGGGCTTCGGCACGTCTGGCCATGACCTGCAAAAGGGATTCCTGGTAACAGTTGTCGGAGAACCTATGTTGGATCGCCAGAAAACTGTGCTATTGGAGCTGACTCCGCGGGCGGGGTCGGCGCGCAGCCAAATCGCCAGAATCCGTCTTTGGCTCGACCAGTCATCATGGCTGCCGGTACAGCAGGAGTTTTTCGAAACAGGCACTGACGATTACTTCATTGTTCGTTACACAAACATTTCCAGGAATCCAAACATACCCGATTCGCGATTCAAGCCGCACTGGCCGAAGGGGACGCAGAAGGTTCGGCCAGAGGCGTAGGCTGCGGCGTTAGCGAAACTTACGTCTTCGCCCGGTTATCATGCTCTCTTTCGCGCGCGATCAGCGTTTTCTTGCGTCCCAACCCCCAGCGATAGCCGGCAAGGTTCCCGTCTTCTCGTACAACACGGTGGCACGGAACGACAATCGACACTGGATTTGTGGCGCACGCTCGCGCGACCGCCCGTATGGCTTTGGGTTTGCCAATGGCGCGCGCAACTTCTGTGTATGACTTCGTCGAACCGTACGGAATTCGGCGAAGTTCCTCCCAAACGCGCCGCTGAAACGCAGTCGCCTGAACATCGAGCGGCAGATCAATATGCGGCTCTTGACCGCGCAAGTGTCTGACGATTTCGCGAACCCATGGTCCAATCCCTTCTGCGTCGCGACGAATCTCGGCGCGAGGATATTCCCGCGCAAGCGCCTTTTTCAGTGGTTCATCAGCGTCGCCTAGATAGACCGCGCTTACGCCGCGTTGCGTAGCGGCCACCAGAACTCGCCCTAGCGGACACGCAGCGATTGTGTATGAGATGGCCATGCCCTCGCCCCCGCGCCGATAAGCCGCTGGCGTCATCCCCATTTGTTTCGGGGCGCGCTCGTAGAGCCTGCTGCTCGAACCGAAACCTGCGTCATACATTGCTGTCGTCACTTTTTCCCCCTTGCGAAGCTTGGATTTCAGTTGCGCCATTCTTCGCGCGTCGGTGAATTGTCTTGGCGTAATACCTAGAATCTTCTGGAAGAGTCTCTCCACTTTGTGTGCCTTCAATCCAAACGAATGACTGAGCTCGGTCAACGTCAGTCGTGCCTCGGGATCCGAAGCCAGCGTTTTGTCGATTTTCAGGCAAATCTGCTCTACCAACTGCGCTGATTCTCCTTGTGGTGAGGAAAGCTGCGGCTGACATCGTCTGCAAGCTCGATAGCCGGCAAGTTCCGCCGCACAAGCGTCTCGAAAGAAAACGACTCTATCTCGGCGCGGTTTCTTCGACGGGCATGACGGCCGACAGTAGATGCCCGTGCTACGTACGGCGTAAAAGAAGCGGTCCTTGGCGTCAGAACGGCGTGCCTGCACTGCTTGCCAGTAATGTGACGCCATCGACCCGTTTTTTTGGTCTGCGATGCTCATCGCATGGTTCATTTCAGGTACAAAAATATTCTACGCTCGGAACAATATCTATCCGATTCTTGCAGTCGAATCCCGCATCTCACAGTTTTCCACAGCTTTGAAACCTGTTGAATTTCAGGGCACTTTTGCTCTTGACATGGTTGACGCATTATAGGCCGAAGGGGCATAGTTCTACACCTCGGCTCGGGGAAGGCCGGGACTTGGGGGCATTCGATGGGGGCACTTCCGAAACTACAGCTCTCCGCTGCTTTAGCTAACGCTCCAGTTCGAGAAGTCCATCAAATCCGTCCGGCGCTGCCTCACAAGACGTTTCTGCGTGTGCCGACTCACGCCATCAGCGTTGCAGAGGACCGCAGGCGGAGCCCGCGCGCCAGCCTCAGCTTGCCTTTGCAATTAACAAGTGTGGACGGGCAGTCGAATATGAGGCCCGTCACTCTCGTGACCAAGAACATCAGCTCCACCGGGATTTACTTCCTCGCGCCACGCAGCATCGCACCGGGAACCGCGATCGAACTCCAAGTCAGCCTAATCGAGCGTCCTTTTGGACGCGGCAGCGTCCGGCTGAAGACCGCCGCGCACGTTGTCCGTATCGAGGATTGCGGCGTGCCCGGATGCTGCGGTTTCGCCGCATCCTTCGACGATATCGATTTTGACCGAGACGACTTGGTTCCCCCGCTGATACCATTTCACTAGAGCCTTGCTGAATTTATTTCTGTAAGCTCATCTTGTGGATCTGCGTCCGATTTCTGCCCGTGCGGTGATTCTAGATTGGGATGGTACGCTGCTCGACTCCCTCCGCGCGGACACACGCGCCTATCAAACGATGTTTCGCGCGCTTGAGATCAATTTTTCTGAGCGCCAGCTTGCCCGCCACTATTCCCCCGATTGGTACCGTGTTTATCGAGCGGCCAAAGTTCCACGAAAGAAATGGGATCAGGCCGACAAACTTTGGGCAGCAGCATACCGTCGAGAAAATCCCCGCCTTCTGCCCGCGGCGCGTACTGTGCTTCGAGAGCTCAGTCGCTCATTCTTGCTGGGATTGGTTACGAGCGGCGATCGCACGCGCGTGATCCGGCAGCTTCGGCATTTCGGGCTTCAGAATTTTTTTTCCGTTTGCATCTGTTCTGAAGATGCTGCTCGGCGGAAACCGCACCCTATACCGCTGCTTGCTGCACTGCGTGCTTTGAAAATGAGCGCGCTCGATTGCGTCTACGTAGGCGACACGCCCGAGGACATCGAGATGGCCCGTCGGGCAGGAGTGAGATCGATTGGCGTAATCGGCCCGTTTCCGGTTTCCGCCAAACTCAAAGCTGCGCGCCCAGGCGTATTGTTGAAATCGATCGCAGAGTTGCCCGGCGTATTGCTTTCCTCGGCGCAAACCCGATAGGTTTAATGCACGTCACCCAGCCCAGGCGGTTTTGCGGCAGGAACAGCGGGAGCCGCCGCAGTCGGCCTGAAGTTCGACGAGCGCACTACTAGCCGAATCGGCACCGTACCCTGCTGTGCCTTAACATCGCTATCCGATCTAATGTAAGTTGGCAACCACAGATGCCCCTGCAGGTTCTCGCGGTAAACCTCGAACATCTGAAACGGAAAACTGGGAGCGAAGCTTCCATTGCTCGTCAGAAACTGGCCATAGCTTTTCACAATCGAAAAATCCTGGTCGTCGATCCACACTACGCCATCAAATAGCGGCTTGCTGAGCAGCTGCTTCGGCTGCACTCGAAATAGATACGTCGTAATTTGGTCCAGCTTTTCTTTACCTTCATAGGACAGTTTGTATTGAGGTAGTTCTTCAGTTGTCAGAAAAAAAAGCTGCAGGTCGGCCAGAAACTTTACGTCTTCGAGCGAAAATTCCGTGTAATGCAAATTGGAAGTCGGCTGCTTCAGAACACTTTCGTAGCGCTGGCCGTCAGACTTGCTGTACTGCTGCCCATCCAGTTCGTACAATCCGCCGTTCGTTACGAGCTCTTCCACCTTCACGGTCTGATCCAGCGTGTCCTCGTTGTAGGTTTTCTTGTTCAGATCCTCGTTCTGTGTGAATCGCTGGATGATCTGGTCAGCGGGAATCGGCGGAGCGGCCGGTGCCGGTTTTGCGGGAACCTTTTTCAACTCGAAGGTAGGCGGTGGCGTAATCGGTCCAGCTGTCTGTGCCCGCGCCGCAGCACTGCAGGAAGCAAAGATCGCCAGACAAATCGTAAAAGAAATGAAACGGCTCATATCCTCAGTTAGATGCAGAAAAAACGCCCAGGGAAATACCCTGGGGTTGCAGCCAGGCGACGCCTGAGTGATAATCCCATAACTTCGGCTCCAGGGGAAAGAGCAAGGTCAGCGTGATCTGCCCGCAATGTCGAACCGAGAATGCGGAAGAATCGACCGCCTGCTTGAAGTGCGGTTCTTCGTTTGATTTGGATCTCGACGCCGACGGCACCTTGGACATGACTCCAAAAGCGCTCGATTCTTCTCCTGCGATGAATTCCAGTCAGCGCGCGGTTGCCCCCTCCGTTCGCTCTGCTTCAGCATCGCGAACTGGCGCTCGCACCGCTGTGACCATTTATGGAGGTTTCGAATCAGGCGACGAACTGGGCCATCGGTATCGCATTGAATCCATGCTCGGCCAGGGCGGTATGGGTCGCGTTTACAAGGCGTATGATATTGAACTCGACCGCCAGGTTGCGCTCAAGGTCCTCCAGCCCGAACTAGCCAGCGACTCCAACGCCATGCAGCGGTTTAAGCAGGAACTACTGCTCGCCAGCCGCATTTCGCATAAGAACATTTTGCGCATTCATGATTTAGGCGAAGCCGACAACATCAAATTTATTTCCATGGCGTTTGTCGATGGTCAGGATCTTCATCACCTGCTGCGCGGCGGAAAGCTATCGATTGAGCGGGCGGAAAAGATCGGACAGCAGCTTTGCGAAGCACTGGACGCAGCTCATTCCGAGGGGGTCGTCCACCGTGACTTGAAGCCGCAGAACGTCCTGATGGGAGCCGGCGATCACGTTTACGTTTCCGATTTCGGGCTCGCCAAGTCTCTCGAATCCAGCGCGGCGGGAATGACTCGAACAGGACAATACCTGGGCACGCCGCGCTACATGGCCCCTGAGCAGGTGGAAACGGGACAAGTAGACAAGCGCACGGATCTCTATGCGTTAGGACTGATCTTGTTTGAAATGGTGACCGGCGAAGACGCGTTCAAGGGTGATTCGACGCTCCAGATCATGTATCGCCGCGTCAAAGAAAAGGCGCCCAATCCCAAGCAAATCAATCCCGAAGTCCCTGATTATCTGTCGCGCATCATCTTGCGCTGTCTCGAGCGCGATCCGGCAAATCGTTATCAACAGGCAAAGGAAATTCTCTCTGATTTGCGCGCCGCGCGTGTTACGCCGGCTCCGAAAAAACTGTCTGGAGTTCTCAAGACTCTTTCGGCCCGATGGTGGATTGGCGCGGCGGCCGTGATAGCGCTGATGGGCCTTTTCGCGATACCTTCCGTGCGTAACATTTTCCGTTCAAGTCGACCGATATCCCCCGCGTCATCTGCCGTCGCGCTGCCCGGCGTGCCTCCTATCTCAACTGGCCGCTTTATAGCCGTTCTACCGCTGCAAGTTCTGGGTGATAGCCATCAGGTCGGATACTTGGCGGAAGGCATTCAGGAAGCGCTCTCAGCGAAGCTTTTCCAACTGAAAGACGTTCGCATGACCTCGGCCGACGCGGCCGCAAAGGCAAATCAGAGCAAACCGCTTCCGGAGATCGCAAGCGCTCTTGGAGCGAACCTGCTCGTTCAAGGCATGTTGCAAAGTTCTGGCGACAAGCTGCGGATTATCGTCAATCTGGAGGACGTCGCGGATGGCAAGCGCCTCTGGAGCAAGGAATTCAATGGCGTCGCGGGAGATCTGTTTACGATCGAAGATCAAATCTACAATCAGCTTGTCGGTGCGTTGAACGTCAATCCATCCGGCGAAGAAATCGCCCGGGCTGCCGCGCGTCCCACATACAATGTTGTCGCCTACGACCTTTACCTGCACGGCCAGAATGCATTGAAAGGCCACCAGGCCAAAGACATTCAGTCTGCATTGGACTACTTTAATCAGGCGGTGGCCAAAGATCCCTCTTTCGCACTCGCCTATAGCGGAGTTGCGGACGCAAGCCTGCGAATGTACGGCATAAAGAAAGACAGTTTCTGGACCGACAAGGCCTTGGCGGCAGCCGAGCAAGCGAAGGGGCTCAACGACAATCTACCGGAGGTTCATTTCGCGCTTGGTAGCACGTACAGCGCGACGGGCAAGTATAGTGAAGCTGTGGCGGAACTGAAGCGTGCTACTAGCCTGGCGCCCAATTCCGATGAAGCATATCTCCGGTTGGGTGACGCGTACCTGCAAAGTGGGAACGCGCAAGCTGCTATGCAGGCTTTTCAGAAAGCCATCCAGCTAAATCCCTATTTCTGGAATAACCAGGACGAGCTTGGAAACGCCTATTTTCAGCAGGCCGATTACACAAAAGCTCTCGAGGCTTTCCATCAGATTACTGTGCTCGCTCCTGACATTGACGTGGGGTACGAAAACATTGGCAACGTTTATCTTCGCCAAGGCAAGTATAAAGACTGCATTCCTTATTATCAGAAGGCCCTGCAGATTGAGCCTTACTGGACCACGTACTCCAATCTCGGCACTGCTTACTTCTTTCTGAAGCAGTATGCGGATGCTGCCGGTGCTTATGAAAAGGCTGTCGTCCTTAATCCGAACGATTCCGAAGTCGTGGTCAATCTGGCCGATGCCTATCGCTGGGCCGGTCAGCAGGACAAAGCGAAGCAAACGTATCAACAGGCCATTTCTCTCGGATACAAAGAGTTGCAAACAAATCCGCAGAGCGCTCTGACAATGGCTCAGATTGCGCTCTCTTATGCAAAAATCGGCGATGCGGTACAAGCCGAGAAATTCATTAGCCGCGCTCGCTCTCTGGCCAACAATAATGTGGATTACATCTACGATCAGGCAGAAATCGAGGCAATCCTCAATCGACAGGACGCGGCCCTAAAAGTCTTGCGGGAAGCATTTGAAAAGCATTATCCGGCTGACTACGCTTCAGGCGATCAGGAATTGGAAACTCTGCAGAACAACCCGAAGTTCACTGCACTGATAAAAGAGTTCTCTGGCAAGAAGCCCTAACTTAGGGTTTCTTGCTTCTTACCACCTGCGGCCCAAGCCTATTAACAAAACACCACCTGTGAGCAGCAGAACGATCGTGCCGGGTTCGGGGGTAGAGGTGACTTCGATCGTGAACATCCCTGGGTTAAGCGGCCCGAGGAATTCAAGCTCGACATCGTTGCTGAACTGGGTGTTCACGGTGCTGATGAAATCGCATCCAGTGAAAACGTTAGACTGGCAACTAAACTGTTCGAATGGAAGCGACCCGGCCAAAGCGATGAAGAAATTATTTTGCGCCGAACCTGTATAGTCCAGGTCTTCCGTAGGTAGCAATCCGTGGCTGTTCAACGTTATCACCAACGGATTCGTGAGCGAATTTGAAGAAAAAGTGATCGCATCACCAGTACTTACGCGATTGATGATCACGGAAGGATCGCCAGTAGGCGTGGCATTCGCAACGCCAGCAGGAACAATCAGAGCAATTGCGATAAGCAACAGGTTGCGCATCAGCTTCATGGCGTCTCCTTAGAATCCAAGCATCGAGTTTTTATAGCACGCAGGAGTCCAATCCCCAAAGGATACGAAGTAATCTAAGAACCCTACAATCATATGCTTACAGGGTGTGTTAATTTCGGCACTGGTCCGGGGGCCTTGGAAAATCGCAAACATTTTCGTCTTATGTGCAACCTACCTTTCACACAACGCTGTGAGCGAACTGCCTAAAGGTCTGATAGAATCCCGGCGCTGCAGACCCTGGATGCGGATGTGGTTGATCCAAAGCTGGCAAAGCTCTTTTACGTTTCCGGTACGGTTCAAGGCGTCGGATATCGCTTTTTCACTCAGCGTGTGTCGCAGCGACTCGGTGTCGCGGGCTACGTCAAGAATCTTCGCGATGGCCGCGTTGAGGTGTACGCCGTCGGTTCCGCGCCCCAGCTTTCTGCGCTCCGCCGGGAACTCGAACGCGGTCCGCAGGGAGCCTCGGTTTCTGAAGTTTTCGACGAGGAGGCTGCGGTTGAGCAGAAATACTCAAGCCAGTTTTCCATCGAACGCGACTCTTGGTGAAAGGATATTCGCTGAATGGACGATCTCAAGAAACTGATTCGCGAAGTGCCCGACTATCCGAAGCCGGGCATATTGTTCTACGACTTGACCACGCTTCTGCAGGACAAAAAAGGCTTGCACTCGCTCATCGAAAAACTCTGCAACAAGTTCGCTGGCAAGCACGTCGACATCGTCGCGGGCATCGAAGCGCGCGGATTCATTTTCGGCCCGGCCCTCGCGTATCGGCTAGGCGCCGGTTTCGTCCCCATACGCAAGCCCAATAAGCTGCCCTGGAAAACCGAGCAGGTCACCTATCAACTTGAATACGGAACGGACAAGCTCGAAATTCATCAGGACGCCGTCAAGCGCGGAGAACACGTGCTGATCTGCGACGATCTGCTTGCGACAGGCGGAACAGCCGCCGCAGCCGTGAAATTGATCCGCAACTTGGGCGGCGAGATTGCCGGCGCGGCCTTCGCCGTCGAACTTTCATTTCTTCATGGACGAGAAAAACTCAACGGCACTGAAGTCTTTTCGCTCATCCAGTACGACAAATAGCGGAACGTCTTATTTCGTGGAACTGGCCCGTTGCCGCACAACTTCGAACAGCACAATGCCCGCCGCAACGGACACATTCAATGAACCGACGGGGCCGCTCGTCGGAATCGAAACAAGAAAGTCGCATCGCTTCCGCACCAGCTCATGTAAACCTGTCCCTTCGCTTCCCATGACAATCGCAACGCGCCCTTTATAGTCCGCCGCCGTATAGTTTTTCTCCGCGTGTTCATCGAGCCCAATTACCCAGAAGTTTGCTTCCTTGACTTGCTCAAGTGCTCGCGCCAGATTTTTCACTCGCGCCACTGGCAGGTGTGCGAGCGCGCCTGCCGACACGCGCGCCACGGTATCGGTCAGTCCCGCCGAGCGCCGCTCCGGAATCGCAATGCCAGTCGCGCCGGCCGCCAGCGCTGTCCGAACAATCGCTCCCAGGTTGTGTGGATCTTCGACGCCATCCAGCAGCACGAGCAACCCGTTCGCTCCTGCGTCAGCGAGCAAATCCTCGATCTCTACAGCCGCACGCGACGCGGCGAACGCAACCACTCCCTGATGGTGTTCCGAGCCCGCCGCATGGTCGAGCTGCGCCCGTTCTTCAAATCGCACAGGAACGCCGCGCGAACGCGCCAAGTCCACGATCTTCTGGATTCTGTCTCCGCGCTGCCCGCGCGCCACCAGGATTCGATTAATCGGCCGCCCGGCGACCAGCGCCTCTTCGACCGCGTGAATTCCCGCGAGGTGATTCATCGTCTATCTCAACGCTGCGCAGAATTCGAGCATGCGCTGGTGTGTGCCTTTCACAGCTGAGCCGAACGGCAGCTTGACCGCCCGGTCCAGCAGAAGAATCACGCGGTCCAGTTCGCCTTCTCCGGTGCGCCCTGCAAGAGCCAGCCGCAGCGGATAGAAAATCATCCGCCCGTGCGAGCCAAAAACGTCTTTTAGCTGACTCACAATTTCGCGAAGACGCTCAGAGCCTAAATCGCCGCCCCCGAGCACACTGTTCGCAAGCTGCCGGATCACGTCGCGTGCGCCTTCGCGCGCCATCACTGCCTGATTGTTCTTGTCTTCGAGTAAATCCGCTGCATTGTAAGAGAAAATCAATCCGACCAAATCCGCTAGTGCGGCTGCACCACCGTCTTCATTTTTGATGTGAAGCGCAACCTGCAAGCCAATCCATTCCGCAGCGTCGCGCATCCATTCTTCCATCTCTGGCGTTGGCTGCTCAGTGAGCCATCCATGCTTGCGCAGGATCGCCTCAATGTCTGCGGCGGAGAAAGGATTTACGACCGCTGAACGCGTTTCCTGAGAAGGTTCAGCTTTCACAATGGAATTGTACAGCAGGGGAAAGTTCCACGTGGAACGTCCACTCGTCTCAACTTTCGATCGTCGCTATCACATGCGCCGCAACCGCCTCGCCGCGCCCAATTTCGCCCAGGCCTTCGTGCGTCTTCGCCTTCAGATTGATCTGCTCTGCTGAAATGCCCAGCGATTTCGCAAGCGCCGTGCGCATATTGGGAAAGTGTGGCCCGAGCTTCGGTCTTTCGGCAACAACTACGGCGTCAATGTGCGCGATTTTCCAGTTCTTCCGTTCGAGGTACTGGCGCACCTGGCGCAGAAACACCAGGCTCGAAACACCCCTCCATCTCTCGTCCGTGTCTGGAAAATGCGTGCCAATGTCCCCCATCGATGCGGCGCCGAGAAGCGCATCGCAAATCGCGTGGCACAGAACATCGCCGTCGGAATGGCCCACGGTTCCCTTCTCAAAGGGAACTTCAATTCCGCCGATCATCAGTTTGCGTTTCTCGGCCAGTCGATGCAGGTCATAACCGATTCCCGAGCGCGACACCGTAGGCTTTGCTCGGGCTGCGGCAGATTTCGTCTCCACGCTTTCCTTGCTCAATCCTGCCTTCTGCAATTGCTTGCGCAACTTGGCATCCGCCGAAAGAACTGCCGCAAGCAGATGTCCTGAAGTAACGCGCCCCCCGCTCTTCTTCGCAATCTCAGGAGCCGCGGCAAGCGCGCGCTTCGCCTTCGAGTCCAGCGGAATATCCATGCTCGCTTGGCTTGCATGATGAAGGTTCTCTGGTGTCAGGCGCGCCAGCTTCAAAGTGCTTTTTTGCCAGTCGACGCCACGAAACAACCCCGGATTTTCTTTTCGAATCCCCGCCACAAGTTGCGACAAACCAATGTTTTTCGCTTTATCGGTGACGGCGGCGAGCCGCGCCATGAAAATGCACCGCCGCGCTTCTTCGTCGAAACTCTCGAACATGATTATTTCCTGCGCTGTTCCTGGCTGAGATAGAAGCGCGCCAGCTCCATGTCCGCCGGCTTCGTGATTTTGATGTTGCGTTCTGAACCTT
>Ga0126371_10002680_pt1 | contig 15377 bp, 15 predicted proteins | sample PanSoiMetaPlot_4_FD_110145 | JGI IMG/M metagenome (GOLD analysis project Ga0126371, IMG submission 110145) | Tropical forest soil microbial communities from Panama - MetaG Plot_4 | ecosystem: Environmental > Terrestrial > Soil > Tropical forest > Bulk soil | place: Panama | collected 2016-02-17 | reverse complement strand
TCTTGACCGGTGCAGCCGTGATTATGAGGAGATAGACGGATGCTCAGCATACTCAGGACGATCTGGTTCGTTTTTCTTCATTCCTTCCAGAAGAGGGTCACCGTCCAGTACCCGGAGGAGAAGCCCTATCTCGCCCCGCGCTACCGGGGCCGGATCATTCTGTCGCGCGATCCCGACGGGGGCGAGCGCTGCGTGGCCTGCAACCTCTGCGCGGTGGCCTGTCCCGTCGGTTGCATCGCCCTGCAAGCCACCGAGGATGAACACGGGCGGCGTTATCCGGAGTTCTTTCGCATCAATTTCTCGCGCTGCATCTTCTGTGGCTGGTGCGAAGAGGCCTGCCCTACCTACGCCATCCAACTTACCCCGGATTTCGAGATGGCAGAATTTCACCGCCAGAGCCTGGTGTACGAAAAAGAGGATCTGCTGATCGATGGCCAGGGCAAGCATCCGGGCTACAACTACTGGCGCGTGGCAGGAGTTCAGATCGGCGGCAAGGATAAGGGCCAGGCGGAGCATGAAGCGCCGCCCGTCGACGTCCACACTCTGCTGCCCTGAGGCTTTATGGAACTGGCTTTTTACATCGCAGGCGCGGTAGCTGTCCTGTCGACAATACTGATGCTTACTCGCTTGAACATTGTGCACGCCCTGCTCTACCTGATCGTGTCGCTGCTCGCGGTGGCGGTAGTCTTCTACGTCCTAGGGGCGCCGTTTGTGGCGGCGCTCGAAGTCATCGTTTACGCCGGCGCCATCATGGTGCTTTTCGTGTTCGTGGTCATGATGCTCAACCTCGGAAAACATTCCGTCGAAGTCGAAAGGCAGTGGCTGACGCCCGGGATCTGGACGGGGCCGGTGCTGCTCGCCAGTGTTCTCTTGATCGAGGTTGTGTACCTGATGCGAGGCGTGCCAGCGGCCTCGGGAAGCGGAGCCGTGGACCCCAAGGCCGTCGGGACCGCTTTGTTTGGTCCTTACCTGATCGGCGTGGATCTGGCCTCGATGCTTCTGCTTGCGGGTCTCGTGGGCGCGTACCACGTGGGGTTCCGCAAAAGCGAAAAGTCCGGGAATCGAACGGGAGATGCAACGTGACCGAAGTAGCCATGAGAAACGGCCTCCTGCTCGCAGGGATCTTGTTCTCCCTCGGACTGACCAGCCTGCTGGTACGCCGCAACCTGATTTTCGTGCTGATGTCTCTTGAGGTGATGCTGAACGCCGCGGGGCTGGCATTCGTGGTGGCCGGGGCCCGCTGGCATCAGGCCGACGGCCAGATCATGTTTCTGTTCATTCTGGCCATGGCCGCGGCTGAGGTAGCCGTGGGACTCGCCCTCGCGGTAGAGATCTACCGCCGCTTCAAGTCCCTGGACGTCGACAAACTAAGCAACATGAAAGGGTAACATGCTCGGACTGTTGTGGCTCATCCCGGCGTTGCCTTTCGCGAGCGCACTGGTGCTGATGTTGTCGGGCTCGCGCTTTCCGCGCAAAGCGGCAACGGCGCTGGGCGTGGGGTCGATCGGAATCTCCGCCGTGGTCACCATTCTCGTGGCGGCGAGCTTCTTCACCGCGCCCCCTCCTGACCACTCCTATACGCAGCTTCTTTGGACCTGGATCAATGTGGGCGGCTTCAATCCGGAGATCGCCTTGCGTCTCGATGCGCTCTCGCTGGTGATGGTGCTGGTGGTTACCTTCGTCGGCTTCCTGATTCACGTCTACTCGGCCGAGTTCATGATGGAAGACGAGGGCCACAGCCGGTTCTTTGCCTACATGAACCTGTTCGTCGCGTCGATGATCACGCTGCTGCTCGGCGACAACCTCCTGCTGCTCATGCTTGGCTGGGAAGGCGTGGGGTTGTGCAGCTATCTCTTGATCGGCTTCTGGTACCGCGAGCCCGCAAACGGCCACGCGGCCCGCAAAGCCTTTGTCGTAACCCGCGTGGGCGACACCCTGATGCTCATCGGTTTGCTGCTGCTCTTCACCCAGCTGGGCACGCTCCAGATTCACGATCTGATGCAACGGGCCTCGGAACGCTGGCCGGCCGGTTCTGGCTATGCGGTTGCCGCAGCGCTTCTGCTCCTTGGCGGCGCGGTCGGCAAGTCGGCGCAGCTTCCGCTGCAGGTGTGGTTGCCGGATGCCATGGCTGGCCCCACGCCGACCAGCGCGCTCATCCACGCAGCGACAATGGTCACCGCTGGCGTCTACCTGATCGCGCGTACGCACGTGCTGTTTTCTCTGGCGCCAGCCGCGCAACTCGCCGTGGCCCTGGTCGGCGCAGGCACGCTACTGCTCGCCGGATGCAGCGCGCTTACACAGCCCGACATCAAACGCGCGCTGGCCTACTCCACGGTCAGCCAGATCGGCTACATGTTTCTTGCGCTCGGTGTTGGTGCCTGGCAAGCAGCGCTGTTCCACTTCTTTACTCATGCGTTCTTCAAAGCTCTATTGTTTTTGGGCGCCGGGGTGATCATCAATGCCCTCCACGACGAACACAACATCTTCAAAATGGGCGGGCTGCGGAAAGAGCTGCCCGTGGCTTTCTGGACGTTTTTGATCGCCGGCTGCTCGCTGGCGGGCCTGCCGTTCTTCACCGCAGGATTCTTCAGCAAGGACCTGATCATCTGGGAAGCGTGGTCGGCAGACCACGGACATCCGGGATTCTGGATTGCCGGCATGGTCGGCGCGCTGCTCACGTCGCTCTACACGTTCCGCCTGATCTTCCGCGTGTTTTTCGGGCCACTCGGCACGCCGGTGACCAAGCGGCCGGGTTACACCATGACCATTCCCCTAGCGGTACTGGCTCTCTTTTCCTTTGGCGCCGGCTATCTGAAAGAGCCCTTGCTTGGCTTTCTGCACTCTGCTTTGCCGGCGACGATCGAAGCTCGTACGGGGGGCATGACCGAGGCGGGCTCAGAAGCCGTGGCCGCCGTGGTTTTCCTGGTTGGCCTGTACCTCGCGTATCTCTTCCATCTCCGAAAGCGAAGTCTCGCCGAGGCTGCCGTTTCAAATCCCGTCGGGAGCTTGCTCCACCGCTGGTGGTTCGCGGATTGGGGCTTTGACTGGGTCTACGACAAGGTCTTTGTGCTGCCCTTCATCTGGGCGGCACAAATCAACAAGAGCGATTTCATCGACGCTTTTTATACCGGTGTGGCGCGGCTGGCGGACCTATTTTATCGCGGCCTGAGCCGCACCGAATCGGGCCGCCTGCGGTGGTACGCCGCGGGGGTGGCCGTGGGGTCGGTGGTGTTTCTAGCCATGGTGTTGTTCCGATGATACTCGTCTGGATTGTGGTCATTTTGATGGTGGGCGGTGTTCTCGCCTGGCTGTCGGCACGCTGGACTTCCGAGTTGCCAAGATGGATCTCCCTGGGCGCGATTGCTGTGGATCTCGGCTTGGCCACGCGCATCTGGACCGGCAGAGCCTCGAGCGCGGGGAAGCTCTGGCTCTCGGAAGTCGATTGGAGTTGGGTGCCGAGTTTTGGCATTCACTTCCATCTTGCTGTGGACGGCATCAGCCTGGTGATGCTGCTGCTCACGTTCCTCTTGGGCATCATCTCGGTGCTGGCCTCCTGGACCGAGATCCAGGAAAGTGTCGGCTTCTTCCACTTCAACCTGATGTGGGTTCTCGCGGGAATCGCGAGCGTTTTCCTGGCGGTCGACCTGTTCCTGTTCTATTTCGCTTGGGAGCTGATGCTCGTCCCGATGTATTTCCTGATCGTGATATGGGGTCACGAGCACCGCGTCTACGCAGCAGTGAAGTTTTTTCTGTTCACGCAGTGCAGCGGGTTGCTGATGCTGCTCGCGATCCTGGCGCTGTACTTCCTGCACCACCGGGCGACCGGCGTTTACACCTTCCAGTATTCGGAACTGCTCGGCACGCCGCTCAGTGCGGGCGCGGAACTCGCCATCATGCTTGGCTTTTTTGTGGCCTTCGCGGTGAAGCTGCCGGTCGTGCCGCTGCATACCTGGCTTCCCGATGCGCACACCGAGGCTCCCACGGCGGGAAGCGTGATCCTGGCCGGACTGCTGCTGAAGACCGGAGCTTACGGTCTGCTGCGTTTCGTCATTCCGCTGTTTCCGCACGCGGTTCATAGATTTACCCCGGTGGCCCTGGTGCTGGCCGTGGTCGGGATCGTTTATGGCGCAGTGATGGCCTTTTCGCAGACCGATCTCAAACGCCTGGTCGCCTACACCAGCGTCAGTCACCTGGGGTTTGTGCTGCTGGGAATTTTCTCCTGGAATCGGCTGGCGCTGCAGGGCGCGATCATAACCATGGTCTGTCACGGGCTGAGCACCGGCGGACTCTTCGTTCTGGTAGGCGCTTTGCAGGAACGAATTCACACGCGTGATCTGGGGCGCATGGGAGGTCTCTGGACGGTGGCGCCGCGCCTCAGTGGGGCCGCGCTGTTCTTCAGCCTGGCCTCGCTCGGCCTGCCTGGGATGGGCGACTTCATCGGGGAGTTTCTGGTATTGCTGGGCTCGTATAAGATCAGTATCTCGATCACCGTCGTGGCGAGTCTAGGGATTCTCGCCTCAACCTTCTACGCCCTGCGTATGGTACAGCGCGCCTTCCAGGGACCCAATACAAACGGCTGGCAGATCCCCGACCTCGTGCCGCGGGAAAAGCTCATGATGGCGGTGATGATGCTGGGCTTGTTGTTGCTCGGATTCTACCCCCAGCCGGTCTTCAACGCCTCCGCGGCGGCTCTCGAGAATTTACAGCGCGCGGCGCAATCCTCAGCCATGGCCTTCGGGAGATAAGTGATGGACGCTCGAGATATTACGGCCTTGCTCCCACTGATTGTGCTGGCGGGGACTGCGAATGTGGTGATGCTTGCGATTGCCTTTAAGCGCAACCACGCCCTTACGGCAGGCCTGACGCTCGCTGGACTGGCTGCTGCCTTCCTGTCTCTCTTTGCCGCCTCGCCCCTGGCCCCCCGGCAAGTAACGTCGCTCCTGCTCGTCGACCAATATGCGTTGTTCTACATGGGCCTGATTATCATCTCGGCCGCGGCTGTGGCGGTGCTCTCTTACGAGTATCTCGAAAAGCGCGACGGCCGTCGTGAAGAGCTCTATCTCCTGCTGGTCCTTGCGACTTTGGGCTGCGCGGCCCTGGTTGCCAGCAGTCACTTTGTTTCCTTTCTTCTGGCACTCGAGATCCTGAGCATCTCCTTGTACGCCATGATCGCCTACTTGCAGGACCAGAAGCTGGCGCTCGAAGCGGGAATCAAGTACCTGATCCTGGCCTCGGCTTCCGCCGCATTCCTTCTTTTCGGCGCGGCACTCATTTACGCGGATACCGGCACGATGAGCTTCTCCCACCTCGGGGCAAACGCGCCGGGATCTTTACTGCTGTCCGGAATCGTGCTGACCATTACCGGCATCGGCTTTAAGCTGGCCGTGGTGCCCTTTCACCTGTGGACACCGGATGTGTACGAGGGCGCTTCGGCACCCGTGGGGGCCTTCGTCGCGACCACTTCCAAGGGCGCGATGGTTGCGCTTTTGCTGCGCTATTTCTCCTTTTCGGGCACGCTCGAATACCGCCCTGTTTTCCTGGTGTTCTCGGTTATCGCGATCGCCTCGATGTGCGCGGGCAATTTCCTGGCGCTGCGGCAGAGGAATGTGAAGCGCATTCTGGCGTACTCCTCGATCGCCCACTTTGGATACATCCTGGTCGCGGTTCTAGCGGGCCGGACCATGGCCACCCAGGCGGTGAGTTTTTATCTGGTGGCGTACTTCGCGACCATCCTGGTGTCTTTCGGATGTGTAGCCGTTCTCTCGAACTCCGAGCGCGATGCGGACAATCTCGAAGATTACCGCGGCCTGTTCTGGCGGCACCCGGTGATCGCCGGTGTGTTTACCGCCGCGCTACTCTCTCTTGCCGGCATTCCGGCGACCATGGGTTTTCTCGGTAAGTTCTATGTGCTCGCCGCCGGTGCCTCGGCCGCCGCCTGGGCGCTGATCCTCATTCTCGTGCTGACGAGCGTCGCGGGCCTGTTCTACTACCTGCGCATCGTCGTAGCGCTGTACTCGGCCTCCCCTGAGCCCGCTCCGGTTCAGACGGTATCTCCGCGCGGTGCTTTTGTGGTGGTGGTACTGGCCGTTCTGCTGATCTACTTTGGAGTCTACCCGTCGCCGTTGCTCAATCTGATCCGAACCGCGATGGCCGGGCTTGATTTTGCAACCCAGATGGGGCCGCGATAGCGGCGTCCGGCCAAAAGTAAGCGGTTTTCGCTTATTAGCGCCGCGCCAAAGCTGACCCCTCCACCGCATCATGGCAGGAACCCGCAAAAGCTAACTCAGGAGAGTGAGAGTCGATCTCCGCATCGGTTGTGCAGGATGCTTTCTTAAGTTAACGCCCCGATACGTTCTGGCAGACCTTTGAGGGCGACGAGACATGAAGACGTGTGTCTTCGGCCCTGTAAACCACGCCCATACCTCCACCGCCGAGCTTTTCAAAAAATCCGTATGAGAAACGACCTGACCGGGATGGAATTGCAATTCAGTCATACCTCGAGGTCTCCGACAAACTCCGGTCGAATAGCTGGAGTCGGATAAGCGTCTTCATTCATGTTCATCATCTCTCTGTGTTGTGGGGCGCGACAAAGCTACCCAGTTCCTCAGCTAGAATAGGCACACCGAGGTTGCAAGCCTGTACGCCCTGTATCACGGAGAGTTTCAGAACTTCTATGATCTCTTCGAATGTCGCGCCAGCATTCATCGCGTTCTTGATGTGACGCCGAGTTCCGGGAGCGTACATGTGCGTGTAGGAGGCATCGAACGCAAGGCACAGGAGCTCGAGGTGCTTTAGTGGCAACACGCTTCTCGTGTAGAGCTCAATGACTGTCTCCATATACTGCTCGGTCCACACCGGGTTGAAGAAAAGAAGGGAATCCCACTCGTCATTCCACTTCCCGATGGCCTTCATTTTTTCCACGGCCGGAATTGCTCCGCCGGCCTCTCGCAAACGGCTGGCCCGCAGTTTCCCCGCGTGGTTCAGGGAACCCGCGCTGGCTTCCTCCAGAAGAATGGGAGAGCCAAACATGCAAGAATGAATGGCCATTGCGGAAGCGACCTTCAGGACGAACAAAATCTCTTCGCGGCTCGCTCCCGCCGCGAGAGCGGCCCGGATGTGGCGCCGCGTTCCGTCCGGGTTGAGGTTCGTACGACCAGCGTTTAGACCAATACAAACCAGCTCGATGAATTTGGTTCCCAAAACCCCCTCCGTCCAGGGATTGGTTGTCATCTTCACGCATCGCTCAGCCCAGACCGGATCCCATTCCCGTAGTTTGTTTAGCGCCGTCTCCCACGGGCTTGCCGGCTGCCCGGTTACTGCAACCCTAGCTGCCTCGCTTTCGGTTGTCATCTACCTTCTCCTTTCTCGTCTGCCACGCGTTTCAGGCGCTGGCGGGTTTAATCTCTCCAAGTCTTGAAATGAAACAGAGCAACGATTCCGCCGTCTGTCCCATCGCCCTGGTCATTTCGTCATTTGCTTGGATGTATTCCAGTTGAGGCTGCAGGAACAAGATCTTGGCTTCCATTTTGCGTGCCTCCGCGGCCGCGACTTGCGAACGGCGTACGCTGCCTCCGTGGAGCTGCTGGACGGAAACACGGTGCGACTCTGGGCGGAGCGCCAGAGCCTTTTCGGATGTTTTCATCATCTGGCGGGTACGTGCTTTCCATAGCTTCTTCCTCGAGCGTCCTCCCGAACTTAACTTGCTCACCCGCTCGGATTGCAGAGCCTTATTGCCCTGAGTGGGTGCTCCCTGCCTCGGCGGTGGTGATTTGCGCTTTGGCTGATCGATGCCCGCAAGCGCTCGGTGAATGCTAGCGCCTCAGTACCCGGAAAATTTGGGTCCTTGAAGGCGCCTTCCAACTGAGCGATGCCCAGACTCGAGAGCCCTCAGTGAATGACCGACGACGGGCTACGTTTTTGCTGAGATCAGCTACTGCCGCGCGAGCTGTCGAGGTAGGCATGGCCCTGTTCAGTCGCTAGCCCTGCGTAGAGGGTTGGAGGTCGACCATATCGCACAAGGACCAAGCCAAAGGCCTTCTCGTCCGTGTTGTTGGGAAGCGCTCGTTCCGCATCGAGCGCTTTGCGAACTCACGTGACGTGGCAAAGAGATCTGTGCCACTTGCCAAGTACTGCTGGGCAGGCCGGCCCGTCAGCAAAAAGCACGATGACAAGATCGCCGGTAGCGCGCAGAAAACAGCAAAATTGAGCGCAAAGCCTTCCGCCATGGCTCCGAGACCTGGCGCGCAAGACTCTGCGAGATTGGATGCTTAGCTCGACAAAAGGATGGATTTTTCAGTCAACGGATCGGACAGCAATCGAGGCGCCGGCCTACCCAGCCGGTCAGAGTCCAACCGAGAACCGCCCGAAAAAAACTGACATCATTTTAGCTCACTCGCTCATCCAATTTCTCAGAAAGAGGCATCTCCCTCCGCAACCGGGTATCGGAGGATCATGTCATGCGCGGAAGTATTGCGACTGCCGTCCTGCTCGTCCTGCTCCTTTTTCCGTTCGATGGAGGCGGAATTCAGGCAACGGACAACCTTGCCGAACCAAACAGGTTCTTCCATGATTTTATAGGACTTAATGAGGACCAAATTCGAGCTATTCGGGAAGGAAAGGCAATCGCGAAGATACTGGACTCTCGACCGCAGATCAGGTGTTTGTTTTTGGCTCTGTCTACATAAACTCGACTCCGGAACTTTACCTCAAGTTTGCCTCCGACATCGATGCGCTCCGCAAGCTTCCGAGCTATATCGCGCTTCAGAAGTTTAGCGACCCGCCGGAGATTTCGGACCTCACCGGCTTCACCATGGATGAGGAAGATTTCAAGGAACTGAAAAATTGCAGAGAGGGCCATTGCCAGGTGCAATTGCCCACCGAAGCGATGGACGAGTTTCAGCACTCCGTAAATTGGTCCGCGCCGGATGCCGGGGATCAGGCCAATCACCTGGCGCAACAAATGGTTTTGCAAGCCCTTCTTAACTACGAACAGGGTGGCAACGCGGCACTGGGAACCTACCGCGACAAGAAACATCCCTCCGTTGTGGCGGAGACGTTTGCTTCTTTGCTAAACCGTTCCAAAGCACTCCCGGTGTACTTGCCCGAATTGCGCGAATACCTCCTCAACTATCCCAAAGCGGATTCTAGTGGCATGCGATCCGGCTTTTATTGGGAGAAAGTGAATTTTGGGCTTAAGCCCACCCTTCGTGTGGTGCAAGCGATCATCTATCAAGGCAAGTCACCGCAACAGCCCGCGTATGCCGTGGCCGTGAAACAACTCTACGCTAGCCATTACTTTGAAAGCGCGCTGGACCTGACGGTGTGCGTCAGGCAGGACGAACATCCGGCCAATCCCGGCTTCTACCTGATTACTATGAAGGGATCACAGCAGGCGGGACTAACTGGTTTGAAGGGCGGAATTGTTCGCAAAGTCGCTGTGGATAAGACGCGATCCTCGCTTGAAAAGGCCCTGGCTTCTATTAAGCAGAAACTCGAGTCTCAGGGCCAATAACGTGAATCGCCCGGGTGATGAATATGGCGTTCCCTGATCGCCGCACTTTGAACGTATTGTTGACCACATTGCTGTTCGCAGTGGTGCTGGCCATCGTCTATGTCGCTCGGGCTGTCATCGTAATCTTTGCTTTTTCGATCCTGTTCGCCTATTTGATTAACCCAATGGTGAGATTTCTTCAGTGCCACTCGTTATTTTTCAAGAACCTCCGGGGACCTCATGTTGCCGAGGCCTATCTGGCACTCCTTATTGTTATCGGCCTGACCGTCCATGGACTTGCTCCGCAACTTGTGCCCGGGTTGGTCCGGTTCGTCAGGGGAACACCGACGATGATGGAAGGCGTCTATTCCGGCGATATTGCCATTGACATAGGACACCGGAATGGCTGGGATGAATCGCAGGCGCTTCGCGCAAAGGCCTTTCTGCAACAACGCAGGGAAAGTATCCGCGGTTTGGTTGAATCCACAAAGCAGATCCTTTCGGTGGTGTTCGGCGGAATCGTGCTGATTCCGATTCTCGGCCTTTTCTTGCTGAGTGACGGTGAAAAGCTGGCGAACGGAATCATCCAACTCGTCTCGACCAAGGAAACGTCCGCAGAAGCACGAGCCCTAGTCGCTGACCTGAACGACATGTTGCGGCACTATATTCGAGCCAAGGTCATCCTGGCCGTTCTGTCACTCTTCTTTTGCTCAGTTGCCATGCTGTTGCTGAGATACCCGCACGCACTCGCTCTGGGGCTCCTGGCCGGTGTGCTCGAGTTTATTCCCGTGGTCGGCTGGATCACCGCGCTAGCCACGATCACCACTGTTGGCCTCGCGACGCACTCTCACTGGGTCTGGATGGCCGCACTGCTCGGTCTTTGGCGGATGGTCATGGACTACGCAATTGCCCCGCGCGTAGTGGGCCACGAACTGGAGATGCACCCCCTACTTGCCATCTTCACCGTCATGGTTGGAGGGGCAATCGGCGGAATCGTAGGAATCTATCTCTCGGTCCCGCTAGTCGCCGCCTTGCGTGTCATTTGGCGTAGACACTCCTCGTCACAATTGGAGAAGGCAAGCAAAACTCCAAAGGCCATGAACCCCATCCCCATTGTGAGTCAATAGGGATGGCCGGGTATGCAAAGAGTTTTGGTGTGACTTTCTCGGTAGCACCATGACGCAAATGCATCGCATCACATGACTGCAGTCGATTCCGCAAATTCAAAAACTGCCGGCGCCAGTGCAGAACTTTCGAGGTGCCGATCTCCGATGCTGTTTCTTTTCTAGCGGATGCAGTTGTGTCCTCGGTGAGCGTGGCCGCCTCCTTCAATCGAATCCGAGTAGGCCTAGTTCTCCTGTCGCATTTGTTGGAACTGTCAAAAATGACAGATGACAGCTTCCGAGACGTAGTTACAATTCACCCGCCACAGTGGACTCAATGGCAGCACAGCGGCCCGAGAGTGGCCGCTGAGGTGCATTGCAAAAATTCGCGACAACACGGGTTTCTCTGGTGTCAACTGCATTATCCATCTCGCCAGCCAGCGCTCATGTGCAGCGTGGCCCGGAAGAAAGCCTTTTCCACGCGACGGCGTTGAGAAACGACGGCTCAGCGAACGCGTTACCGCGCATCTGGGTCAATTCGCTGGGCAAGACTTCCGTGGAGCGCAACACTACTCCGCCTCTTTCATCCCGAGCCAATGGGTTACGCGCTGGGCAACTTGTTTACTGACATAGAGTCGCTCGATCCTCGGTCCACGCCGGCGATGGAAGTTCGCGTCACTCCATCGCGCAACCCAGGTGTGAAGTCGATGGTCGAAGCCGAAGATCGCGCCATCGCCCCACCGCATCGGATCGAGCAGGTATGCGCAACAAGACCTTCTGAGAAGGAGTAGCGACGATGGCCACAGCCAGCACGCCGGCCTCCGTCAAAAGGGCGGAGCCTGAGCACGTTCCAGAACAACTGAAGCCCAGGCCGAAATGGCAGAGATTCGTGGTGCCCGCATTGGTCGTGCTGCTTGCGGCTGCGATCGTGGCCACGATCAGTTGGAACTGGAACGCCTGGGAAGGCGGGCACATTAAACAGGTCACGGACGACGCTTACGTCCGCGGAGATATAACTCCACTCAGCACCAAGGTGGCGGGCATCGTTCGGGATGTCAAGGTGACCGATTATCAGGCTGTGCAAAAGGGCAATCTTATCGCTGAGCTTGAAGACGACGATTATAGAGCTCAAGTGGCTCAGGCGAGCGCCGCAGTCGAGGCCGCAAAAGCCGCCATCGAGAACAATCGCCGCCAGCGCGAGCTTCAGGATGCTCGGATCGAACGCGCGCTCGCCGGAATCGATCAGGCAAAAGCACAGATTGCCGCCGCCCAGGCCGGCATCGAGGCTGTCCAGGCAGACGTGGTGCGCACCCGCGCCGAGCGCGCTCGCCAGGAAGCGCTTTTGCAAACGCACTCGGCCACGCAGCAGAAGGTGGAACAGGCGGTCGCGGACGAACAGCGGTTTGCCGCCCAACTCGCGAGCCGCGAGGCCGATCTGGAGCAGGCCAAGACTATGCTGCGCAGCAATGAAGACGCCGCCGAAGCCGAGCGGCGCACGAAGAAAGTGCTCGAGTCGCAGGAGGGACAGCTCATTGCCGACCTCCATGTGAAGGAGGCCGCGCTAACCGTAGCGCAGGTGAACCTCGACTCCACGAGAATCGACGCGCCGGGCGATGGCACCGTGGGCGAGAGGCAAGTACGGCCCGGACAACTGGTTTCGCCGGGAACACAAGTCATCTCCTTCGTGCCGCTCACCAAGTGGGTTCAGGCGAATTATCGCGAGACGCAGCTCACCAATGTGAAAGTCGGCGATCCAGCGGAGATTCGTATTGACGAATATCCCGGCCGCGTGGTCCACGGCAAGGTGCTGGAGATTGCCCCGGCCAGCGGTTCGCAATTCGCGCTCTTGCCTCCCGACAATGCGACCGGCAATTTCACCAAGGTCGTTCAAAGGATTCCCGTGAAAATAGCGCTCGAGGATTCAAGCTTTGCGAACAGCTTGCGCCCGGGACTCTCGGTAATTGCCACCGTCCGGACGAGACGCTGATTGGAGCGCTGGATGTCCGCCTCAACCCTAGTCCTGCCTCAACCTACTCCAGCACAACTCGCGCGTGGAATTGCGGGAGCCGTGCCAGGTGAGCTTTCCAAGAGCCCCTTGCTCGGAATCATCGGCGTAATCATTGGCGCGGGAGTCGTCACGCTCACAAGCCGGATGATCTCGCTCGGTCTTCCCGACTTCAAGGGCCACCGCGGATTTGGGTACGACGAGAGCGCGTGGATCGGCACGGCCTTCGACGCCGGCCTCATGTTCATCGGCCCATTCATCGTCTACCTCGGCGGCCTGATTGCGCCACGGCGGATTCTTTTGACGGCAGCAACATTGTTTACGCTGCTCTCGATATTTTTGCCTCTCATTCATAATTACGCCCTCGTCATCGTGGCTGTGGGTTTGGCTGGTTTGACTTCCGGCACTTTCTACCCCCTCACGCTCACCTTTGCCTTGCGCAACATTCCCCTTCGCTATCTTCCTTTCACGATTGCTCTGTACGCCTCATCCGTGGATGGCGCGGTGAACATTGCCCCGTCGCTTTACGGTTGGTACAGGGATCATTTGTCCTGGCAGTGGATGTTCTGGAATTCGGCGGTGATCACACCGGTGATGATCTTATGCATCTACTTCGGGATACCGAAATCTCCTCCCGCGAAACAGCACGGCGAGGCGCCCAGCTTTGGCGGATTTCTATACGCGAGTGCTGGTCTGGCATTGATTTTGGCGGCGTGCGAACAGGGTGAAAGGCTCGCCTGGTGGCGATCCGGGGTATTCACTGCCCTGTTCGTCGGCGGCTCATTCCTCCTATTGTGCGCCCTCATTCGTCGCCTGCGCGGCCCCAACCCGCTCGTTGATATGCCCTACCTCCGCCAGTGGAACACCATTCTGCTGGGCACCGGGCTGTTCTTCTTTCGCTTTTTCCTAGTGACCACCATCATCCTGATCCCGCAATCACTGGCCATCCGCGGGTTCGAGCCGGACCAGATCGGGCCAGCGGTGATTTGGACCGCCGCTTCTTTCCTTCCACTTGCTTTTGTGGCAGGCGTTCTGCTTGTTTCAAACGTTGATCCGCGCTTGCTCCTCGCAACAGGTTTTGCGGGTATGGCGTTTGCCTCCTTTCTGAACGCCAGACTCACTAGCGCATGGGCGGCACCAGATTTCTACCCCACCGAATTCCTCATGGGCTTCGGCCAGTGCTTCGCCTTCATCGGTTTGGTCTCCGCGATCATCTTGCAGGGGCTTTTCTCGGGTGGGTTATTGAAGCCCCAGAGAATCCTCACGTTTTCCGCTTTCTTTCATACCGTCAGGATTTTTGGAGGAACTATCGGAGCGATCCTCATGGGCCGGTTCATTGCCGAGCGGGAGAAATTTCACTCCAACCTTCTGGGGCTTCACGTGCAGCAGGGAAATTGGATTACCGATGAAAGCATCCGGCAATTGACGGCTGGGCTATCTGCCAAGTCATCGGGCCTGGCTCATGCCACTGGCCGCGCCGTGGATGTCGTAAGCGCGCGCCTTCGTCTTCAAGCTTACACGCTGAGTGTGATCGACGGATTCTACTTGGTCGCTTGGGCCTGCGTGATTGCCTTGTTCCTGGTAGCTCTTTTGCGAGAATCGCCCCTGAAATATGGCGACCTCAGCGCTATACAACAACATCCGGCTGCGGCGAAAGGAGAGAAGTGATGAATTTCTGCATGAGGGTTTTGGCCATCATACTATTTCTATTTGGTCTGGCCGCTTCCGCCGGTGCGCAAACCGCTGAACCGGGGCTGCGGAACATCACGCTCCCCCAGGCCGTCCAGTTGGCCCTGAAGCATAACCATGTTGTGCGCATCGCGGGACTCCAGGTGCAAGAGAAACAGCATGCGAAGGAATTTGCCCGGAGCGGATATTTCCCAAGCGTAACCAACGAGAGCCGGGTTTTCACCGTGACGGACACGCAGTTCATTCAAATTCCAGCAGGCAGCTTGGGCACCGCAGCCGGCAGCCCGATTCCAGCGCAGTCGGCGATTATCAATCAGGGTGGTCGGACGTTTGTGACAAGTGGCACGATGCTGTCGCAACCGCTTACACAGCTCCTCACCCGAGTGAAGCCATCGAACGAAATCGCGCGGGAAGATTTGAAAGCGACTCGCGCAAGCGAACAGGAGACGGTGAACGAGATTGCATTGCGGGTTCATCAAATCTACTACCAGATTTTGGTTACCCAGCTTCATCGGCGCGCCACGGAGGCGAAAATTCGGGCCGCCCAGGAGCTGGAGAACGAGCGCGTCGAGCAGGTAAAGTATGGCAGCGCGCTGGACGAACAACTCATCGAGAGCCGGGCGCAAACCCTCGAAGCCAAGCAGGACTTGCTCACCACGGATTTGCAACTGTCCGACCTGACCATGCTGCTGAACGATGTGATGGGATTGCCTGTAACGACGCAACTCGAGCTCGATCCCTCTGTCCCCGAACTCCAGGAAACTTGCCAGCGGGAGGAGTGCGTCAAAACGGCACTGGCATCGCACCCGGAAATTGTCGCAGCACGTGCCGAAGTGGAGAAAGCTTCGGCGGCGGTCCGCCTGGCACGAGCGGACTATTTTCCCGATGTCTCAGCCTTTGCCCGGTACAGTTATCAGAACAACGTCCCTTTCCTCGCCCGCAACTTTGGGACGTTCGGAGCCCAGCTGACCTATGACCTGTTTGATGGGGGGCGACGACGCGCAGCCGCAAGCGAGAACAGCGCCCGTCTCGCGCAGGCGCGTGAAAACCTTGCTCGCATAACCGACGAGGTGGAGCGCAGAGTGGAGAC
>Ga0126371_10002679_pt1 | contig 15377 bp, 17 predicted proteins | sample PanSoiMetaPlot_4_FD_110145 | JGI IMG/M metagenome (GOLD analysis project Ga0126371, IMG submission 110145) | Tropical forest soil microbial communities from Panama - MetaG Plot_4 | ecosystem: Environmental > Terrestrial > Soil > Tropical forest > Bulk soil | place: Panama | collected 2016-02-17 | reverse complement strand
TCCGGATTGCATATTGACTGCCTCCGTGATGGATCGGACTGGTCGTCACGTGCCGAAGTCTCCTCCCCGTACCGCCCGGTACGGCTCACGTGTGCAGGGCGAACGTCCGCGAACGACGGCTCAAGCGGCGTCGAATACCTCAATCTGGCGCTTGGCACGTTGCACTTTGCGTTGCATTCGCGGTCGCTGCCGTGGGATCACGCGGCCGGCATGCTGATCGCCAAGGAAGCCGGCGGTCACGCCGCATTCCTCGATGGCAGCCGCTACGATCCAAGCCTTCTCGACCGGACGGTGTTGGCTGCAAGCGACGCGGCGTGCTGGGCACGCGTGCGCGATGCCGTCACCGTGTCGGCCCAGGACGCGACAACCGCGTGAGTGCCATGCGCGGCAAGACCGTCGTCGTCACCGGCGCGACAGCCGGGATCGGCCGCGTGGCATGCGAACGACTGGCGGCTATGGGCGCATCGTTGGCGTTGGTGGCGCGCGATCGGCCGCGCGCCGAGACGCTGTCGGCGGCGCTGACGCGTGCCGGCGCGCCCGCGGTCAGCGTCCATATCGCCGATTTGTCGCGCCGGGCAGACGTACGGCGTGTCGCCGGCGAGCTCGCGTCATTGCCGCGCATCGACGTGCTGCTCAACAACGCCGGCGCGATCTTCAACCGGCGTGAGCAGACGCCGGACGGCTTCGAGCGCACGTTCGTGCTCAATCACCTGGCGTATTTCGTGTTGACCAACTTGTTGCGCGATCGGCTGAAAACGATGGCGCCGGTGCGGATCGTCAACGTCGCTTCCGAAGCGCATCGCGGCGCCGCGCTGGCGTTCGACGATCTGCAAACGGCGCGCGGCTACAGCGGCTGGCTCGCCTACAAACGGTCGAAGCTGTGCAACATCTTGTTCACGCGCGCGCTGGCGCGCCGGCTCGCCGGTTCCGGGGTCACCGCCAACGCTCTTCATCCGGGGTTCGTCGCGACCAATTTCGGCAATAACAACCGCGGCATATTTCGCGCCGGCATCGGCATCGCCAAACGATTCATGGCGATCCCGCCGGCGGATGGCGGCAAGACGTCGGTTTATCTCGCCTCGGCGCCGGAAGTGGCAAACCTCTCGGGGCTTTATTTCGACAAATGCGCGGCGCGCGAACCATCGCCCGAGGCGCAAGACGACGAAGCCGCCGAGCGACTCTGGCATGAGAGCGTTCGCATGACGGAGACCGGATGAGACGGCCGCTGCGATCGTCAGTCGAGCGGGAAGAAATCCACGGCCTCGGTGGCGATATTCTGGCGGGCGGTATCGTCGGGTTTCCGCGCGGGATTGGGCGCATAGATCGTGGCGCCGAAGATGCCATCGCTGTGAATGCCGTCGCTTGCCAGAGGCATGATGATGCGCTCGCCGAGGCCGTAGCGGCCGGCGTGGATGAACACCGGCCCGGCGCCGTGTGCGAATGCCGGCGTCGCGACGACCCGCTTGTGCCGCTCGAACAACATGTCGTATTGCCGGCCGCGGAAAAATTCCTTCATCGGTTTGCCGCGCAGGCTCTCGCCGAACGCTTCCGTGATCGCGTCGCCGCCGAGGCGGCCGGTGAACGTGTCGCTGCCGCTGTTATACTTCCACGACCAGACGATCGGCAGGAACGCCGCGATGGCGGAGGGGTTGATGTCGCGCCAGGCCGGCATGCGCTTGCTGCCGCGCGCGGCATTCCAATGCTGCGCGATGCTGCAAAGATCCGGCGACTTGATCGTCGCGAAAAAATCCTGAAAGCTCATCGGCACCGCCTGACCAGGCTAATCGTCGTGCGACTGGGCCCTGATTCACCGGTGCGCCCATGGCGGACGCGCTGTGGTGTCAGCATACATGGGTAGGGCGATTCCGGCGATGGACCATTTGCGTGGTGCGCGAACGGTAGAGAAGGAGGGCGGATGACTCGGCGGACGGCAATGCTGCTGGGCGTTCTGGCGTTGGCCCTGATGCCGGTGTCGGGTTGGGCTGCCGGCGTGCTTCGTTACGCCGGCCGGTTCTATGCCGGCGGCGGCGAACTGGATCTCGCACGGTATTCCGACGGCAAAACGAAGATCGGTATCGTTGGAATCAACCGTGACCGTGCACGCCTATCGGTCGCATTCGCTTCCGACGAGTGGCACTCCTTCATCGAACTTTGGGACAAGGCGCGCCATGCGCCGTCGGCGACTTGGCAAACGATCGGCGCGTTCAAGGAAGCTGGAACCGACGATGCGCGGTCGCTGTCGGTCGCGGCCGGTCCGGGCGTGCAATTCACGATCGCCGGCAAAAAAGGCTCGTTCACCTTCGTGCTGTCGCCGCGCAATTACGCCGCGCTCGACCTCTCAGCGAAACGAATGACAAACTGGTTCGCGCATTAGTGCGCGGTCGGCGTCGACTTCTATGACGCGTACGACGCGCCGGCGCCCGCGGGCGGCATCTGCGGTTGGGGTGACGGTGCTGGTGCTTGTTGCGCCGCATCCCATATGAGCCGCGGATCGAACGTATAGGACGCGGTCATTGTGAAGATCGACATCAGCATGAACGTCGCCGCGCCCCAGCCCGCCTGCGCCGAGGCGATTGGCGCGAAATCCACCAGCGGCACGAAGAATACGATGGTGAAGGGATCGGTCTTCGACCATCGGCCGAGCTCGGCGATGACACGAAAGATTTTCGTTTTGGCGACGAGATGACGCGACGATCGTCGTCGCACCGACAGGACGCACCAAGCGATCAAGAGAATCTTGCCGAAGGGAATCACGATGCTGGTCGTGAAAATGATGCAACCGAGCGGCCAAAGTCCCTGGCTGAACAATTCGTGCACGCCGGTGAAGATGGTGTAGTTCTCGACGGTGCCGAACTGCGTCGAGACGTCCATCGGATAGATGTTCGCGGGAAAGAACAGCGCGAACGCCGCGACCGTCAGCGCCGTCGTATAAACCATCGCGCCCGGCTTGCGCGTGTGCAACCGCGCGCCGCAACGCGGACAAGGATGGCCATCTTGTGTAAGCGGCTGAATCAGGTCGCAGGTGGTGCAGGATAGCGTTGCGACGCCAGGATCGATTTCGACCTCGGGGCCGACGGCGCGCCACACCGTCCGCACGTCCAAGGCGGCCCCCGATATCATCGACAGAAATCCCGCGGTCATGAAACAGCCGCCGCCGAACGAGACCGAAACGTTCGCGGCGCTGAGGTTGATCATCCGGTAGTAGCCGACGAAGGAAGCGAGAAGGAACACGTCCACCATCGACCAGGGATCGAGCCACATCGACCAGCGGAACACACGACCGAGCCACGGCGGGCGATAACCGAAACGCACAGCGCCCAGTGCCATCGACCGTAGGCCGAAGCATAAAAACGGCAGCACAATCACCATGACGGTCGTCGAGCCGGCGAGCAGGACCCACTGCTCGTCCCAGATCTTCGCGACGCCCGCCATGATCACGTTCTCACGGTGTATGCCCATGAGGTCGACGTACAGCAGCGGAAAGATGTTCGCCGGAATCAGCAAGGCGAGGGCCGCGAGCGTGCAGGCAAGGGCGGCGGTGACGCTGCGGCCGCTCGTCTTCTCCATGTCGCGGCGGCAAACCGGACACACGGCCTTGCTGCGCGGGGCGAGGGGCGGAATGTGCTGCAGCGTGCCGCAGTCGGGGCACGCGATTGTCACGAAAAATCACGCATGGCGTTACGGCGATTGAACCCGGCACGCAGCCGGCCGGTTCCCCGCGTCGATGGTCGTCGGCGCCTACCACTGCGCTTTGCTATACGAAAAAACTGCGCCGTCCCCTATATGATGGGGCTATGGCGCGGAACCCCTATGAAATGCTGGGCGTCGCACGCGACGCGAGCGAGGACGACATCCGCCGCGCCTACCGGCGGCTCGCCAAGCAGCATCATCCCGATCTCAATCCCGGCAACAAGGAAGCCGAGGCGCGCTTCAAGGAAATCAGCGCGGCCAACGAATTGTTGTCGGACGCAGCGAAGCGCGCGCGCTTCGATCGGGGCGAGATCGATGAAACCGGCGCCGAAAAGCCCCAGTACCAGCCCAACTATCGCGGTTTCGCCGACGGCCCGGACGGCGCGAAATACTACACGACCGAAGGGGTCGCACCCGAGGACCTCGAAGATCTCTTCGCGATGTTCGGCGGGCGCGGCGGTTTCCGGTCCGCCGCCGGCGATGGGGCATCCACGCGGCGTACCCACGTGCGCATGCGCGGCGTCGATCAACATTACATGCTGACGATCGACTTTCTCGAAGCGATCAACGGCGCCAAGAAGCGGCTGCAGCTTGCGCCCGACAAAAGCCTCGACGTCACCATTCCCCCGGGGCTGCGCGACGGTCAGATCATGCGTTTGAAGGAGCAAGGCGGCGAAGGCGTCGGCGGCGGACCGAAAGGCGACGCCTTGATCGAAGTGCATGTCGCACCACATGCGCTGTTCCGCCGCGACGGCGACGATATTCACGTCGAGCTGCCGGTGACGCTCGCCGAGGCGGCGCTCGGCGGCAAGATTTCGGTGCCGACGCCGACGGGCGCGGTGACGATGACGGTGCCGGCCGGTTCGAACACCGGCACGCGATTGCGACTACGCGGCAAAGGCGCGCCAAAAGCGGACGGCGATTACGGCGACGAATACCTGACGCTCAAAATCGTGCTGCCCGAAGGCGGCGACAAGGCGCTCGCGGACTTCCTGCGCGACTGGGCGCCGCAGCATCCGTATGACCCGCGCCGGGCGATGGGGTCGTCATGATTACCTTCGAAGCGGTGTGCCAGATGGTGCGGCTCGAACCCGTCGAGCTCGAACGCTGGATTGCCCAACGGTGGGTTCTGCCGGAGAGCGAGGGCGCGCACTACGTTTTCAACGATCTCGATGTCGCGCGGGTCCGCCTGATCGTCGAATTGCGCCGCGATCTTGCGGTCGGCGAGGACGCGATGTCCGTTGTGCTGCGGCTGCTCGATCAGCTCTATACGACCCGCCGGCAGATGCGGTCGCTCTTGCGCGCGCTCGAGACGCTGCCCGAGGACCACCGCGCCGCCGTCCTGCGCCACTTCGGCGAACGCTGACCGGCGGCTGGCAAAGGCGGCTTTCGCCTCCGCGCCGATGCCGCTAGACTGCTCGCCGCCATGATTTTCGCGCTGATCCTCCACATCCTCGGCGCCGTCGTTTGGGTCGGCGGCATGTTCTTTGCCCATTTCATGTTGCGGCCGGCGGCGGCGCCGCTCGAGCCGGCCATCCGCTTGCCATTGATGCGGCGCGCCTTGGCGCAGTTCTTTCCGTGGGTGTGGGTTTCGGTTGCGCTGCTGCTGCTGTCGGGCGGCGGCATGATCAAGCTCGGCGCCGGCGGCCTCGCTGTCCAAATCATGATGGGGCTCGGCATCGTGATGATGCTGGCGTTCGGGCACGCCTATTTCGCGCCATGGCGGCGTTTCCAGCGGGCGCTCGACAGCAGCGATCTGCCGGCTGCCGCCGCACAGCTCAAACAGATCCGCACCATCGTCTTGGCCAATTTGATCCTTGGCCTCGTCGTGGTTTGCATCGGCGCGACCGCGTCGTATTGGTGACACGGCACGATGCTCAAGCTGTTTGATCTCGCGGGCGCCGACGACAATCGCCGGTTCAGCCCGTATTGCTGGCGGGCCAAGCTTGCGTTGGCGCACAAAGGACTCCCGGTCGAAACCGTTCCCTGGCGCTTCACCGAGAAAGATCGCATCGCGGCGTCGGGGCAGGGACGCGTGCCGGTTCTGGTCGACGGCGACAAATGGGTCGTCGACTCTTGGACCATCGCCAATTATCTCGAGGACACCTATCCCGATCGTCCGTCGCTGTTCGGCGGGGGTGCAGGACGCGCGCTGTCGCACTTCTATGTCGGGTGGGCCGACACCGTCCTGAACCCGGCGATTGCGCGGCTGATCTTGCGCGACGTCTTCGACCGCCTCCATGCGAAGGACCAAGCGTATTTCCGGCAATCGCGCGAAGCGCGCTACGGCCAGACGCTGGAACAAGTCGTGGCCGACCGCGACAAGAACCTGCCGGCGTTCCGCGCCCGGCTGTCGCCGTTGCGCGTCGCCTTGCAGGGCCAGCCGTTTCTCGCCGGCGCATCGCCGCTGCACGCCGATTACATCGTCTTCGGCAGTTTCCAATGGGCGCGCGCCACCAGCGCGTTCGAACTGCTCGCCACCGACGACGTCGTGCACGCCTGGCGCGAGCGCATGCTCGACCTTTATGACGGCATGGCCCGTAAAGCGCCGGCCGAAGCTGCCTAAGACTCGGAGGTATCCCACGGCTTAAGCCGGTGCCGTTGAAGGACTTGAGAATCACGCAGCCGGTTGCCAATAATATGAGCACAGGGGATTAGGCGACGGGACAACTGTCGCAGAAGGGGGAAATGCCGTGGCAAACCATCAAACGAAACAGAACGGTTGGAGCTGGTGGTACCTGATTTTCATCGGCTTGTTTTTGGTCTCGCTCTGGGTGCCGCTCTATAACCGCGTCGACCCCACCTTCATCGGCCTGCCATTCTTCTACTGGTTCCAGCTGGTGCTGATTCTCATCGGCGCCGTCCTGACCGCGATCGTCTATTTCGCCACCGAGGCTTAGCGCTCCGCGCGCGGGGCCGTCCGGGGTTAAAAACAGTTCTGGGGGGAGAACGCCGTGAAAGAAGTCGATGGGGTCGCACTAGCCGTCTTCGTAATTCTGTTTGGATTCATCACCTGGCTCGGCTTCATGGCCGCGCGCTGGCGCAAGGGCGACCTCGATCTGTTGAGCGAATGGGGTCTCGGCGGCCGCCGCTTCGGCACGGTCGTCAGCTGGTTCCTGATCGGCGGCGACCTCTACACGGCCTACACGTTCGTGGCCGTGCCGGCGCTGGCGTTCGGCGCTGGCGCCATCGCGTTCTTCGCGGTGCCCTACACCATCATCATCTATCCGCTGATGTTCCTCGCGTTTCCGCGCCTGTGGCGCGTCGCGAACAAACATCAATACATCACCGCCGGCGACTTCGTGAAAGGCCGCTACGGCAATCGCTGGCTGGCCCTCGCCATCACGGTCACCGGCATCGTCGCCACCATGCCCTATATCGCGCTGCAGCTCGTCGGCTTGCAGGTCGTGATCGGCGGCCTCGGCCTTTCGGGAACGGGTCTCGCCTCCGACTTGCCGCTGATCATCGCGTTCGTGATTCTGGCCGCCTTCACCTACACCAGCGGCCTGCGCGCGCCGGCGGCGATCGCCATCGTCAAGGACACGCTGATCTATCTGACGGCGTTCGTCGCCGTCATCGTCATACCGATCCAGCTCGGCGGCTTCGGCCACATCTTCGCCGCCGTACCGCCGGCCAAGGTTCTATTGGCGGCGCCGGCGGGTACCTCGACCGGCGTCTACGGCGTGTACATCACTTTGGCCGTTGGCTCGGCGATGGCATTGTTCCTCTATCCGCATTCGATGACCGGCATGATGAGCGCCTCGAGTGCGCACGCCGTCCGTCGCAACGCGGCGTTGCTGCCGGCCTATTCGTTGATGCTCGGTCTGTTGGCGCTGTTGGGGTTCTTCGCGATCGCGGCCGGCGTCGCGCAGATGCCGGAATTCGCTGCCGGCTTCGTGCAGTACAAGGCGAACTTTGCCGTGCCGGCGCTGTTCATCCACAGCTTCCCATCCTGGTTCGTCGGTGTCGCATTCGCCGCGATCGGCATCGGCGCGCTGGTGCCGGCGGCGATCATGTCGATCGCTTCGGCGAATCTCTACACGCGCAACATCCACCGCGAATTCTTCAATCCAAACCCGAGCGACAAGGAAGAAGCGCAGATCGCCAAATGGGTATCGCTGATCGTGAAGTTCGGCGCGCTGGTCTTCGTGCTGTTCGTGCCGACACCGTACGCGATCGATTTCCAGCTCCTCGGCGGCGTCTGGATCATCCAGACCTTCCCGACGGTGATCATGGGTCTCTATACGCGGTGGTTCAACGATTGGGCGCTGCTCATCGGTTGGGCGACCGGCACGGTTGCCGGTACGGCGATGTCCGCGGTGGTTCAGTTCAAGCCGACGTGGCCGCTGATGCTCGGCGGCTGGACGCTGCCGGGCTATACCGCGTTCTACACGGTGATCCTGAACTTCGCCTTCGCGATCGTGCTGACCCTGGTGTTCAACGCCATGGGCGCGGCACGGCGCGATCAGACCGCGGCGGCCGACTACCGGGCGTAGTCGGCGGTTCGGGTCATCGAATTGTCACGGGTTCGTTCTGGGTAATACGGAAGACGGGCAGGCGCCCGCTTGGGTAACGCGCCGACGAACTGCCTAGGCGCGCAGGGTCATCACGACCAAAGAGGCGAGGATAACGCCGGCGAATTCCGCGCCGGCCGCAATTTGTCCGACCAGTACGCCGAACAGCGTGCTGGCAAGGGTGACGCCTCCGATTAGGGTGCTCATGGACTTCGCCGCTCCCGTTTGTTGGCAGAACAACGGGGCGTCGTGGCGCTTTATTCCGGCGGACAAGGGCTGCGGCATTTCGCCTGCCGAAAATCGTTCGTGCCGCAAAAAAGCCTTATTTAGGCGTCGATTTTCGCGGTGGCGGCCAGCTTGGCGAGGGCCTGGGGCGTGTCGATGTCGGTCAGGACCCCGTCGCCTTCCATCTCGATTTCGGCCACCAACTCCGGATAGGCGCCGATCAGGTGCCGGGCGCCGACATCGCCCGCAACGGCCCGCATTTCTGCAAAGAACTGCCGCGCCCAGAGCACCGGGTTGCCGCGCTTGCCGTTGCGCGTCGGGACGATGATGGCGCGGCCCTCGCGCGGATCGAAGGCGCCAGCGAGGCGCTTGAGCTCGACGCCGCTCACCCGCGGCATGTCCGCCAGGCAGATCAGCACGCCTTCGGCCTCGGGCGGCAGGGCGCCGAGACCGGCGCGGAGCGAGGTCGACAGGCCCTCGGCATAATCCGGATTGTGCACCAAGGTCACAGGCAAGCCGGTCAACGCCGCCGCGACCTTGTCGCGTTCATGTCCGGTGACGACGACGACCGGCGTCAGCCCGGCGGCCAACGCGGCATCCACCGCGTGCCGCACCATCGGCTTGCCGTCGACGCCGATCAGCAGCTTGTTGACCGTGCCCATCCGGCGCGAACGTCCTGCCGCCAGCACGACAGCGGCGATGCGACGCGGCGGCGCGCCAGCCTGGGCGGTGACGTGCGCCACGTCGGCCCGCGGCAGCGGCCGCGACGGAATTTCGCCAAGCAGTCCGCCGACGCCCATGCCACGGACCGCGGCGGCATCGATCGGCAAACCGGCCATCAACCGGCGCAGCACCCAATCGAAGCCGTTGACCTGGGGCGAGCGCGCACAGCCGGGCAGGCCGAGCACGTCGACCGTGCCGACTCGGCCGACGAGAAGGAGATTGCCGGGATCGACCGGCATGCCGAATTGCAGGATCGTGCCGCCGGCCGCTTCGACCGCGGCCGGAATGACGTCGCGCCGATCGAGAATGGCGGATGCGCCGGCGACCAGCACGAGATCGGCGCCGTCCGCCAGCGCGCCCTTGATCGCCGGCGTCAGCATCGCGGCGTCATGGGCGACGCGCCGTTCGCCGATCAAGGTGCCGCCAAGCGCCGTCAGTCGCGCGCGGGTGATCTCGACTGTCTTGTCGAGGATGCTGGGCTTGACGCCGGGCAGCTCGGTTTGGATCAGCATCGCGCGCTTCGCGGTAAACGGCGCCACCGCGATCAGCGGCGCCGCTTCGGCGACCGCCTTTTCGCAGGCGGCCAGGCGCGCGCCGGCAACGGCAAACGGAATGATTTTCACCGTCGCGACCATCTGTTTCGGCGCGACCACCGCGTCGGGTTCGAGCGTCGCCAGCGTGATCGCTTCATCGATCGCGTTGAGCCGGTCAACGGCGGCGCGGTCGACGCGGCAGAGTCCGGCCGTTTCGGCAAACAGGTTGGCGCGGCCGGTGAAAGCTGGCGCGGCTGTGATGCCGGCGCCAACGAGCTTGCGGGCGATGCGATTGGCCGCCTCGTCCTCGCCGACGTCGCCCGGTTCGAGTCGCGCGGCGACGACGCTCGCGAGACCGGCGGTGCGCAGCGCGGCCGCGTCGTCCGCCGTCAACACCCGGCCTTTCCGGAACACCCGGCCGCCAAGCTTGAGATTGTGCGCCAGGATGGCGCCGACGGCCTGATCGAGCGGCGTGTCGCCGAATTTCATGTCAGGCCGCTTGCCGGCTCTTGAGCCGGTCGGCGCGCAGCGTCGCGGTAATCTGCGCGAGGATCGAAACCGCGATCTCGGCCGGCGAGATCGCGCCGATATCGAGTCCGACCGGACCGTGAATACGCGTAAAATCGGCGTCCTTGAAACCCGCATCGGCCAGGCGCTTGAGCCGCGCGGTGTGCGTCTTCTTCGAGCCGAGCGCGCCGATATAGAAGGCCTGAGACTTGAGCGCCGCGATCAGCGCCGGATCGTCGACCTTGGGATCATGGGTGAGGGTGACGATGGCACTGCGCCGGTCGAGTTTGAGCCGCACCATCGCGTCGTCCGGCCATTCGGTCGACAGTTCGACGCCCGGAAACCGCTCGCCGCTGGCAAAGGCGCTGCGCGGATCGATCACCGTGACGGCATAGCCGGCCATCGCCGCCATCCGCGCCAGCGGCTGGGCGATGTGGACGGCGCCCACCACCATGAGCCGCAGGGGCGGGTTGAACACCTCGATGAAGACCTTGCCGTCGGGGGTTTCGACCAGCGCGCTGCGATCGTCGGCCAGCGCCTGCCGCACCGCCGTGTCCACCGACTCGCTGCGTTTTAAAGTTCCTTCAAAAACAGCGCCCTGCACAAGACCTTGAAGCCCTGACTTAAGGTCCGTGACGAGCGCCGCCGGCCGTCCGGCAGCCGCCGACTCGACGGCGCGCTTGAGCAGGTCGAGCTTCATTCGGCGCGCTCGACGAACACCTGGATCTTGCCGCCGCAGGCGAGGCCGACCTCCCAGGCTTGCTCGTTGGTGACGCCGAAATCCAGGAGTCGCGGCTTGCCGTCTTTGATCGCCGCGAGCCCTTCCTCGATCACCGCGCCTTCGACACAGCCGCCGGACACCGAGCCGACGAAAGCGCCGCTGTCGTCGACCGCCAGCTTGGCGCCGATCGGCCGCGGCGACGAACCCCAGGTCGAAACCACGGTCGCCACCGCCACGCCCTTGCCTTGGCCGCGCCATTTGGCGGCCTGATAGAGAATGTCGGCGTTATCGCCGCTGGTCGTCGCCATCGTCAGCCTGCCTTTCGCATCTCTGCCCATTCCGCCGCCGCGCCGAGCCGCCGCGTGCCGCTTTCGGCCAATGCGGCGACGACTGCCTTCAGGCTTTCCAGATTGTGCACCGGCCGGAATTCGTCGACATGGGGCAGGATCGCCTTCATGCCGAGGGATTTGGGGGCGAAGCCGGCGTAACGCAACAGCGGATTGAGCCAGATCAGCCGGCTGCACGATTTGTGCAGCCGTTCCATCTCGCGCGCCAAGCCGACGCCCGCATCGCGATCGAGCCCGTCGGAGATGAACAGCACGACTGCGCCTTGGCCAAGTACGCGGCGCGACCAGCGATGGTTGAACTCGGCGAGGCATTGACCGATGCGCGTGCCACCCGACCAGTCCTCGACCGCCGCCGCCACCTTGTCGAGCGCCTCGTCGACGTCGCGCGTGCGCAGCGGCCGCGTGATGTTGGTGAGGCGCGTGCCGAACAGGAACGCGTGCACGCGGTCGCGGTCGTTGATCACCGTATGGAGGAAATGCAGGAAAATCCTTGTATAGCGGCTCATCGAGCCCGAGATGTCACAGAGAACGACAAGCGGCGGCGGCCGCGTTGCGCGGTCCTTGCGCTTGAGCGCGATCAGGCCGCCGGCGCGCAGTTGCGCGCGCAGCGTCGCGCGCATGTCGACGCGGGCGCCGCGCGGATCGGCGGCAAAGCGCCGCGTCGGCTTTTCGGCAAGCGCCAACGCCAGCTTTTTGACCGCATCGCGCGCCGCATTCATCTCGGCGGTCGACATCTTCTCGAAATCCATGGTTTGCAGGATTTCGCGCGGCGAAAAGGTCATGGCCGCGTCGAACTCGGTCTTGTCCTCGTGCGGCCGGCCGGCGCCGTCGGTTTGGCCGGCGCGCAGCGCTTCGGCCAGCCGCCGGCTGATCTCCGCCTGGTCCGGGCGCGGCGCCTGCAATTCGGGCAATAGCAGGCTCATCATGCGCTCGAGCAGTTTCGGATTGCGCCAGAAGACGTGGAACGCCTGATCGAAGATCAGTCGTTGGTCGCGGCGATTGACGAACACGGCGTGCAGCGTCCAATAGAAATCGTTGCGGCTTTCGATGCCGACCGCGCGCACCGCTTCGACCGCTTGCAGAACCTTGCCGGGGCCGACCGGCAATCCGGCGGCGCGCAAGGTCCGCGCGAAATACATGATGTTGGCGACCAGATTGCCGCCGCCGGGCGATGGCGTGGCGCCGTCCATCATTGCGCCGCGGCGAGTTCGGCCTTCACTTGCGCCAGCAGGCGCTCGGCCTCACTGCCCTGAATCTTTGCGATGTCGTCCTGATACTTCAGCAGCACGCCGAGCGTGTCGTTGATCGCTTCCGGTGTCAGCGCCAGCACGTCAAGCTGCGACAGCGCGTGCGCCCAATCGATGGTCTCGGCGATGCCCGGCTGCTTGAAGAGGTCGCCGGCCGCGCGCAGCTTCTGCACGAAGGCGACGACCTGACGCGACAGCTCGGCCGGCGCGCCGGGCGCCTTGAGGCGCAGGATTTCGAGCTCGCGCGCCGCGTCGGGATAATCGATCCAGTAATAGAAGCAGCGACGCTTCAACGCGTCGTGGATCTCGCGCGTGCGATTGGAGGTGATGACAACAATGGGCGGCGCGGCGGCTTTGACCGTGCCGAGCTCGGGGATCGACACTTGATAGTCGGACAGCATTTCGAGCAGGAACGCCTCGAACGGTTCGTCGGTGCGGTCGAGCTCGTCGATTAACAGCACCGGCGGTCCGGCGACGTCGGGCTCGAGCGCCTGCAGCAGCGGCCGCTTGATGAGGAACTTGTCCGAGAAGATTTCCTCTTCGACCGTGTCCTTGCTTTCCTGGCCGGTCTCGGCGAGGCGGATTTCGATCATCTGGCGCGAATAATTCCATTCATAGACCGCGCTGGCGACGTCGAGACCTTCGTAGCATTGCAGGCGGATCAATTTGCGGCCGAGCCGCTCCGCCAGCACCTTCGCTACTTCGGTCTTGCCGGTGCCGGCTTCGCCTTCGAGGAACAGCGGCCGCTTCAGCGACAGCGCGAGATAGACCGCAGTCGCCAGACTGCGGTCGGCGACATAACGGCCCTTGGCGAGCAGCGCGAGCGAATCGGCAACGGAGGTCGGCAGGGAAGTCATCGGAATTCGGCCCAAGCGATGAATGCGAACCGCTTATTTTTAAAGGATTTCGCCGGGCGGGTCCAACCCGCGGAACCCGCTTCATTGCTGCCATGCGTCAGGGGGCAAAGCGCTCCGCGGCATAGTTCGCCATCTCGCTCGCGGTCTGGCTTTCGCCCATGACGACGCGTCCGACGCCGTGCGCCTTGAGCCATTCGGCCTCGTCGAGGCTGTGGGTGCGCGCGACGACGTCGAGCTTGGGGTTGATCGCATGCGCGGCCGCGAGGATGCGGCGCACCGCGCTCTTGTCCGGAACCGCGATCACCAGCAGGCGCGCGCGATCCGGTCCGGCGGCTTCGAACACTTCCGGCCAGGCGGCGTCGCCGTAAATCACCGGCACGCCTTCCTGGCGCAGCTGCTCCGCGAAGCGCAGATTCTGCTCGATCACGATATAGCGCACGCCCTGTTCGCGCAGCGACGCGGCGATGACGCTGCCGACGCGGCCGTGGCCGATGACGATGGCGTGGCCTTCGAGTTGTGGCAGCGCGACGCGGCGTTCGATCTCGCGCCGGCCGGCGTGCCACGCGCGCAGGAAGCCGACTTTCTCCAGCGGCGTACCGAGCGCCTCCGCCAGCCGCAGCATGAACGGCTGCAACAGGATCGAGATCAGCGCCGCGGCCAACACCAGACTGCGGCCGTCGCCCGGCAACAGGCCGCTGCTCGCCGCGGCGCCGCTGATGATGAACGAGAATTCGCCGACCTGCGCCAACAGCGCCGCGACTTCGAACGCGCTGCGCGGCGCCGCGCTCAGGGCGAACAGGACGACGAGCGTGACCAGCGCGTTGCCGACGATCACCATCGCGGTCACCGCGATCACCTGGAGCGGCGCGTGCACCATCACCGTGGGATCGAACAGCATGCCGACGGAGACGAAGAACAGCACGGTGAAGATCTGCTGCACCGGCAGGGATTCGCCGGCCGCCTGATGGCTGAGATCGGATTCGGCCATGATGACGCCGGCGAAGAACGCGCCCAAGGCCGGCGACACACCGACCAGCGCGGCGGCGAGATAGGCGATGCCGAGCGCCGATACGATCACCGCCAGACGGAACAGCTCGCGCGAGCCGTCGCGCGCGGTGAGCGTCAGGAGCCACGGCACGAACCGCCGGCCGAGCGGCAGCATGATGGCGGCGAAGATCACCGCTTCGATCAATTTGAGCGCGCCGACGGCCAGCGGCGCGCCGGCGAAGACGAACGGCGACGGCGTTCCGCCCGGCAGCACGACGAGCACCAGAACGGCGACCAGGTCCTGCATCACGAGCCAACCGAGCGCGATGCGTCCGGCGTCGGTCATCAGCCGGCCGCGCTCTTCGAGCGCGCGCGTCGCGACGACGGTGCTGGCGATGGCGAGGCACAACGCCAACGTCGCGGCCGCCGTGGTGCCGAAGCCGATCAGATGCGCGACGCCGAAGGCGAGGGCGAAGGACAGTGCGATTTGCAGCAGCGCACCGGGCACGGCGATGCGCCATACCGCGCGCAGGTCCGCAAGGGAGAAATGCAAACCGACACCGAACAGCAGCAGCACCACGCCGATCTGGGCGAGATCCTCGACGGTACGCGCGTCGGCGGCGAGACCCGGCGTCGATGGACTGACGACGACACCCGCGAGCAGATAGCCCACGATCGGCGGCAGGCGGGCCGCGCGCGCGGCGAGGCCGCCGACATAGGCAACTGCCAAGGCGACCAGCAAGGTGACGATCAGCGACGGCGCGCCGTCCATGCCCGGAAGCATGCAGGACAGCGCACGCGCTGGCTAGCACGGCGGCTGCAGTCGAAATCGACCTCGACTATGCCTGCGCTTCGAGCAGCGCGAGCAAGCCCTTAACCAGATCGATCGGTCGCGGCGGACAGCCGCGAATATGCAAGTCGATGGGCACCGCCGCGCCGACGCCACCGGTGACGCAAGCCGGACTGCCGGTGAACACGCCGCCATCGACGGCGCAATCGCCGACCGCGACCACCCATTTGGGATCG